>Ga0209755_10001949_pt1 | contig 29879 bp, 23 predicted proteins | sample TergutCo191P1_FD_187301 | JGI IMG/M metagenome (GOLD analysis project Ga0209755, IMG submission 187301) | Cornitermes sp. P1 segment gut microbial communities from Petit-Saut dam, French Guiana - Co191P1 (SPAdes) (version 2) | ecosystem: Host-associated > Arthropoda: Insects > Digestive system...
GGGGGTATAATGTAAATTAACCCATTACAATTTAAGGAGACATAAACAATGACGAAAAAGATTTTGGCGATTTTGGTGGCGGCATTCATGATGATTGCGGTGCTGGCTGCCGTGGTTGCCGCAAACACGGACACAAACGGCGATTACTCATTCCTTCCAAATTGCGAAACAAATGGCGAGGGCTGCTTCGGCTGCGAGCCCTGCTTCGAGTTCCTGTTTGCCTATTACGAGGAGGTTTGGGCGTTTTTCGTAGGCGTCAATTTCGGGAATCCGTTCCTGTTTATCAATGCTGCGGCGATGGTGTCGTTCAACACTGCAGCAGAGGAGCTGTTTGATGACTATGATGCAACTCTCTTCGAGCTCGCAGCTGTTGGTGTCGAGCTTGTGGATCGATACATGACACCTGAGGCGATTGCGCTGGGCGTTGAAATGATGCGGACACTGATGATTGCGGAGCTCTTCAATTTCGGAGAAGATTTCTGCGATGGTCTCTGCGACTGTTGGGGGGATTGCGGGGGCGGTTGTTGCGGTGACTGCGCGTTCGACTGCGTGGACTGGTGGTTCATGGACCAATTTGATATTGAGTTCATGGTTTTGCTTGCGTTTTTTGATGTCGGAAACTGGACGGAAGCAAAAGCTGTGACGCTGGCGCTGAACGCCGCAATGGTGGAAGCATTGGCTGAAGAGGGCATTGTTGTGCCCGAATGGATGCGCAGCACCCAGGCAGCAACCCCGGTTTGCCCGGTTGACCCCAACGCGACCGTGTGCTTGTGCGACGACGTGACCACAACTGCACCGCAAGACACCACCACCGTTGCCGACACGACTGCGAACGGCGAAACAACCACCGTTGCCGACACGACCGTGAACGGCGAAACCACGACAGCAGCTGACACGACTGCAAACGGTGAAACCACCACAGTTGCGGACACGACCGCAAATGGTGAAACCACCACTGTTGCAAACACCACCGTGAACGGCGAAACCACCACCGTTGCAGACACCACCGTGAATGGCGAAACCACGACGGCTGCAGAAACCACAACCGAAACCCCCGCGGAGGGCGGCACGAACTGGGGCAGCATTGCTGGTATCATCGGCATCGTTGTGCTGGTAATCGTGAACCTCGTTGCCATCTTCGGCTTCGTGCGCATTCTGTTCAACGCATAACCCATAACCCCAAAACACCCTGCCTTGCGGCGGGGTGTTTTTTCGTGCCAACCCCTCAGCGCGAAATTTTTGCCCCCACAACCTTGACAGCCCACGTCACGTTTGTTATAATAGAATAGAGATAATTTTGAAATGAGGTAACCCACCATGAGAGCTCCCGTAATTGCAGGCAACTGGAAGATGAATCTGCTGCCCGCCCAAGCTGCCGCGCTGGTTGAAGAACTCAAACCCCTGTGCGCCGCCGCCAACTGCGACGTCGTGCTCTGCGCGCCCTTCGTCAACATCCCCGCCGCCATGGCAGCCGCCGAAGGCAGCAACATCAAAATCGGCGCGCAAAACTGCCACTGGGCAACCGGCGGCGCGTTCACCGGCGAAGTCTCGGCAGACATGCTCAAAGACATCGGCGTGGACTACGTCATCACCGGCCACAGCGAGCGCCGCACCCTGTTTGGCGACACCAACGAAACCGTCCGCGACCGCACCCGCGCAGGTCTTGACGCAGGGCTCACGGTCATCTTGTGCGTGGGCGAAGTGCTGCAAGAGCGCCAGCAGGGGATCACCTACGAGGTCGTGCGCCTGCAAACCAAGGTCGCGCTTGAAGGCGTGAGCGCCGAAGAGCTCAAGCGCATCATCATCGCCTATGAGCCCGTGTGGGCCATCGGCACCGGTCTCACCGCCACCGCCGAGCAAGCCAACGAAGCCAACAAGTGGATTCGCGACTGCGTGGCTGAGCTCTACGGCGCTGCGGCAGCGGATGCTCTGGTCGTGCAATACGGCGGCTCGATGAACGCGGCCAACGCAGCCGAGCTGCTCGCCCAACCCGACGTAGACGGCGGACTCATTGGCGGCGCAAGCCTCAAGGCTGCTGATTTCGCAGCGATTGTGGGGGCGGCGTAGTGTCTACGTTTTATGCCCTCACCTCACGCATGAAATATATTTCGCGCTGGGCGCTCATGCGCAACGCCAGCGGCGAAAGCCTCAGCGAGCACACCTGCGAAACCGCCGTGCTCGCGCATGCCCTCGTGGTGCTGCACAACACGCGCTTTGGCGGCAATCTTTCGCCCGAGCGCGCGGCAACCCTCGCGTTGTTCCATGACCTCACTGAGGTGCTCACCGGTGACATGCCAACGCCTGTTAAGTATCACAACCCTGCCGTGCGCCAAGCCTATCAACAGGTGGAAACGGCAGCCTGCGCAACGCTGCTGGGTCTGCTGCCCAAGGATCTGCGCCCGAGCTATGAGCCCTTGCTTGCGCCCGGCGGCGATGATGCGACTTACCTGCCCTTCGTCAAGGCGGCGGATAAGCTTTCCGCGCTCATCAAGTGCGTGGAGGAGCAAAAGGCGGGCAACGGCGAGTTCAGCGCGGCGCATGCAGCGACGCTTGCGAAACTGCAAGCGTTGCACATGCCGGAAGTAGACTGCTTTCTGACCGAGTGCTTGCCGGCGTATGGCGAACCCCTTGATGGGGTGCTGTGATTTACATTGACGCAAAGGAGCGATTGCCATGGATAACCTCGCCCTCTTTTTCATCATCATTGTTTTTAGCCTTCCCATGGTGGCTGTAGTGGTGCTTTTGCTGCTGCTACCCAAACTGCGCCGCCGCAATCTGGGCGAAAACCGCATGCAGTTGTTGCAACGCTGCTATGAAAGCAACGCCTGCCATGAAATTTATCGCGACATGGCAACTGGCGTGCAATACTTAATGGTGTCGCCGCAAGCAGGTGGCTGGTACAACGGCGCAATTTCCATCACCCCCTTGCTTGACCGCGACGGCAAGCCCTTCGTGGGCAGCACCTATGAACACGAATAACGCGTTTTTTCGCGCTCCGGCGCAAGACAGACCAAACCACCGAAGGAGAAATACATTGAACACTTGCATGATTGAAACCAGCGCACGTCACGTGCATGTGACCCAAGCAGAGCTGGACAAACTCTTTGGAGAAAACTACGTGCTCACACACATCAAAGAGCTATCACAGCCGGGGCAGTTCGCCTGTGCCGAGCAAGTGCTGATCACCGGTCCAAAGGGCAAGCAGCTCAAAGCGCGCATCATCGGTCCGGTGCGCAGCGCCACCCAAGTGGAGCTTTCCGCCACAGACGCACGCTTTCTGGGCATTGCCTCACCCGTGTGCGAAAGCGGCAAGACCGAAGGCTCGCCCGGCTGCATCCTCGCAGGACCTGCGGGCGAAGCGGAAATCACACAGGGCTGCATCATCGCACAACGGCATATCCACATGACGCCCGACGACGCTGCGCGCTTCGGCGTGGCAGACCAGCAAATCGTGAAGGTGAAGTACGCTGACGGCCTGCGCCCCATCGTGTATGACGGCGTGGTCGTGCGCGTGAAGGATAGCTTCAAGCTCGCCATGCACATTGACGTGGACGAAGCCAACGCAGGCGGCATCAGCTGCAGCGCGGTGAAAACCCCCATGGGAGAAATCATTGCCTAGTTTTAGTATTCACCTAGCGGTTGCGCGCGCGGTTGATGCCGCACGCACGCCGCTTTACTTCGTTGGCGCACTCGCGCCGGATGCCATGGACTACCCGCACAAGGAACACCTGCATTTTCGCACCTGCGACAACCGTGCCGACGAGCTGGTCAAGCTCGCCCGCGCAACTGACCCGACCGATGACTTCGCCGAGGGTGTGTTGGTGCATCTGTTCACCGACTGGCTGTGGGACACCACGCAGCTCACGCGTTACCGCCAGCACGACCAAAGCGATGACTGGTGGCGCAGCTATCAGTCGCACACGGGCGAGGCTTCGTCGCACATCTACTACACCGAGCCGTGGGCACAGCCGCTGTGGCAGGCCATGCTCGCCGTGCCGCAAGGGGAGTTCGGCAGCATCGCGGGCATCGCGCCGCAAGACATCACGAACTTGATGCAGGGCGAAATGCGGCGGGTGCAGCGCGTGCGCGGACCTTCGACGTTCTTCCCGCCCGAACTGGTGGCGGACTTTGTGGCACACGCCGCGCAAGCGTATGTGGCGTGGAGGTGTCTTCACGACTATTGCGAGGTGGAGTAGCCGAACCGAAACCCCCACCGTCACGCCTAACGGCGCGCCACCTCCCACTGGGGTCCCCGCGAAACCTGTTTCGTGGGGTGGTCACCAAGGGGGAGACACCTACCGACTGCGCTGATTTTACTAAGCAATTTTATTGCTTGGCAAACATCTTACCGAAAGCACCCCGCCTAGCTGATGCCTCCCCCTTGGGGGAGGTGGCGCGCCGTTAGGCGTGACGGTGGGGGCATCAAAAGGAGAGTCCTATGCTAATTCCAGGTGAATACCAAAACGCGGTGCCCAAGGCGCAGTTGGGCGTGATTGCCCTGCCCGGCTGCGAGCAAATGGCAGCGACCATCAACGACTACTTGGTCAAGTGGCGTGCTCCGCATGCCGCCGGGTTGCCCGAGGATCACCCGCGCCGCGAGCACTACGCGCAGGATAGCTACCTCATCAACGCTAAAATTGAGCGCTTTGCCACCGGCGAGGCAAAGGCGGTCATCAAGCAGTCGGTGCGCGGACACGACTTGTTTGTGCTGTGCGACTGCTTTAACTACGGCGTGACGCACAAGATGTATGGCAAGCAGTGCCCCACCAGCCCCGACGAACACTTCGCCAACCTCAAGCGTATGATCGGCGCGGCAGCGGGCAAGGAGCAACGGCTCACGGTCATTATGCCCATGCTCTACGAAGGTCGGCAGGACTGCCGCTATGGTCGCGAAAGCCTAGATTGCGCCATGGCACTGCAGGAGCTCGCAGGACTGGGTGCGGCGAACATCATCACCTTTGATGCGCACAACCCGCGCGTCAGTAACGCCGTCCCCAACTGCGGCTTCGAGAACGTGCCGCCGATTTATCAAATGATCAAGGCCGTCGTCAACCATGTGCCGGACATCAACATCGACAAAGATAACCTCATGGTCATCTCGCCCGACGAAGGCGGCATCAAGCGCTGCATGAGCTACTCCAACGTGCTGGGTGTTGACTTGGGCATGTTCTACAAACAGCGCGACTACTCCCGCGTGGAGGACGGTCGCAACCCCGTGGTGGCGCACCAATTCCTCGGCAACAACGTGCAGGGTAAAGATGTCATCGTGGTCGACGACATGATTTCCAGCGGTGGCAGCGTGATTGAAGTTTGCAAGCAACTGCGCGAGCACGGCGCAAGCCGCGTGTTTGTGTGCACCGCCTTTGGCTTGTTTAGCTCCGGGCTCGAGCCCCTAGATCGCGCGTATGAAGCCGGTTTGTTTGACCAAATTTTCACCTGCGACATGATTTACACACCCGACGAGCTGCGCGCTCGCCCCTGGCATGTGAGCGTGCGCATGAGCAAATACATCGCCTTTATCATTGACACCATGAACCACGACAAGTCCATCAGCCGCTTGCTCACCCCCACGGATCGCATTCAGCGGCTGCTGGTGAATAGGGGATACCGCATTGGCTAACAGCGAACTTCTACGGGCTTTGATTGACCAAAGCGCCACACCCTTCCACATGCCCGGCCACAAGCGCAACACCGCGCTGCTGGGTACGGCGCTGCCCTATGCCCTCGACATCACCGAAATTGCGGATTTTGACAACCTGCAGCGCCCGCAAGGCCTGCTGCTCAACATCATGCAGCGCGCACAAGCGCTGTGGGGCAGCGACGGTGCGTACATCAGCGTCAACGGCGCAACTGGTGCGGTGCTGGCGGGTACCCGCGCAATGACCAACCCCGGCGACACCATCTTGGTCGCGCGCAATTGCCACATGAGTGTGTTCCACGCGGTGGAGCTGTGCGGCTTGCATGCCGTGTTGCTTGAGCCCGAGTGGCTGCCCAAGTGGGGGATGTATGGCGCAGTGGCGCAAGCGACGATCGACGAAGCCGTGGCGCAGCACCCGCATGCCACGCTGTGCGTCATCACCAGCCCGACCTACGAAGGTGTCATAAGCGACCTCCGCACGGACATACCCTTGTTAATAGACGCCGCCCATGGCGCGCACTTGGACTTACCACAAGCCGACCTCATCGTGCACAGCCTGCACAAGACCCTGCCCGCGCTCACACAAACGGCCATGCTGCACGTGCGCGGCAGCCGCGTTGACCGCAGCAAGCTGGAACATAACCTGCGCATTTTCCAAACCAGCAGCCCAAGCTATGTGCTCGTGGCGTCCGTCGCCGAGTGCATCGCCCTGCTGGAAGAACATCAGCAAACATGGTTCGCGCAGTGGCATGCGCGCTTGGATAAATTCTACGCCCACGCGCAGCGCTGGCAGAACATCGAGCTGTTTAGTAGGGGCGAACTGTGTTCGCCCGGTCACACGGATGAAATGAGCGAGCGCGCACCGTTCGCCCCGACAGACCCGTCAAAGCTGCTCATTCGCTGCGACGCCGAGCGGGCGGGGGCGTTCCTGCGTGCACGCGGCATCGAGCCGGAGTACGTCCACCAGTGCCGTCTGTTGTGCCTGACCTCGCCGTGCGACACAGACGACATGATGGATAAATTAACCCGCGCACTCGATGATTTAGACAATGCGCAATGCGCAATGCGTAATGCGCAATTATATGAGCGCCCAGTGCTCGGCGAGCTTTCAAATGGCTGGCGGTTTAGCGCGCAGCGCGAGTAAAGTTTTTTGCGCCACTTTTTTTCAAAAAAGCGGCAAAAGGAGAAGCCCATGAAACGTCAACACAAATGGCAAGACCCAACCATGATTTCGGAAAACAAGCTGCCGGCACGCAACCTTGCGCTGCCCTTTGGCGAGCACGATGCATATTCCACCGACACATCGCCCTTCAAGCTCACGCTCAATGGGGAGTGGCGGTTTTTGTGGCAGCAAGGGCTAGACAAAGACCTGCCCATCGCGCGCTACTGCCGCCCGGAATACGACGACAGCACGTGGGACACCACGCCCGTGCCCAGCGTGTGGCAGCTGCAGGGCTATGGCAAGCCGTTTTACCTCGCCTCGTGGATTCACGGCGATTATGTCAGCACCAGCAAGCGCAAAATCCCCACGGTCTATCCCGACGCGAACGAAGCGGGTGTCTATCGCCGCACGTTCACGCTGCCGCAACACTGGAGCGGTCGCCGCATGGTGCTGCATTTTGGTGCGGCAAAAAGCGCGCTTGAAGTCTACGTCAACGGGCAATACGTGGGTTGGTCGCAGGGCAGCATGACCCCGGCGGAGTTCGACGTCACCGAGTTTTTGCAGCGTGGCGAGAACCACATCACCGCCATTGTGTATCGCATCAGCACTGCGTTTTACCTCGAAAATCAAGACATGTGGAACTTTTCCGGCTTGTACCGCGAGGTCTATCTCGTCGCCGAGCCGCCAGTGTCCATCTACGACATGTTTGCCGACACCGGGCTGACCGACGACTTTGCCACCGGCACCCTCAAGGCTGAAATCACGCTGTATAACGGCATGGCGCAGCAAAAGCAGGTGCAGGTTTCGCTTTGGGTGAATGATGAGTGCTACGCCAAGCAAACCGTGCTCGTTGACCCGCATGACTATAACATCATCCCCTTTGCCAAGCAGGAGTTCCCCGATCTTCCCCACTGGAGCGCCGAGCAGCCCAACCTGCACACCTTCCAAGTGCTGGTGCACGACGAGCATGGGCAGTTCATCAGCAAAAAGCGCATCCGCATCGGCTTTCGCCGCATCGACATCCACGGCAACGTGCTCAAGTTCAACGGCCGCCGCGTGGTCATCAAGGGCGTGAACCGCCACGACTTCGACCCCGACCACGGCTGGCATGTGCCGCGCGAGCGTACATACGAAGACCTATATTTGGCCAAGCGGGCGAATGTGAACGCCATTCGCTGCGCACACTATCCTGACGACCCGTTTTTCTATCAACTGTGCGACGAGCTGGGCTTTTACGTGATGGACGAAGCCGACCTCGAAAGCCACGGCGTGCGCCGCAAGAACTGTCCCGGCGGGCATCCGCAGTGGCGTGCGGCAGTCATCGACCGCGCCGAGCGCATGGTGCTGCGCGACCGCAGCCACGCTTGCGTGTGCTTTTGGAGCTTGGGCAACGAAGCCGGTGACGGGCTCAATTTCGTCTATGAGCGCGAGGCCATTTTGCAGCTGGACAAAAGCCGACCCATCCACTACGAGGGCGACTTCGACTACACCAAAAGCGATTTCATCAGCCGCATGTATCCCATGCAGCACGTGGTGAAGCTCCTGCGTGAGCAGCGCGAGTTCAAGCCCGGACCATTCGACACCGTGGCAAACAAGCTCGCGGCAGACAACAAAGCCATCCCCAAAAGCGTGTATGCCACCCACCCCGTGATGTACTGCGAATATGCCCATGCCATGCACAACAGCCTGGGCAACTTCCGCGAATATGTGCAAGACTTTGAGGACTACCCGCACATGTGCGGCGGCTTCATCTGGGACTACGTTGACCAAACCATCCGTGTCAGCGACAACATGCAAACCCAGCACCCGCCCGGCACGTGGATTTACGGCGGCGACTTTAACGAAGGACGCAGCAGCTACTACTTCTGCAACAACGGCATCATCTCTGCCGACCGCAAGCCCCACCCGTCATACGACGAAGTCAAGCAGGTGTACGCCAATGTCAGCGCCGTGCACTTCCACGCCGGAGCGCAACGCGTGACCCTGCGCAACAAAAGCCTCTTCACGCCCATGAGCGCCTATGCCGTGCATTGGCAGTTGAGCAACAACGGTCATGTGGCGCAGCAGGGGATTCTGGATGACATTGACATCACGCCCGGGCAAGACCTGCAAGTGCACGTGCCGTTCGACCTCAACGCCATCACTGCGCGCGGCGAGCTGCTGCTGACCATCGCCTTCCAGCTGCGCACCAGCCAGCCTTGGGCAGCCGCGGGCTATGTCTTGCGGCACGATCAGTTTGTGCTCAACCCGTGGCAGCCGCCAGCGCTGCTCGCCGGCAACGATGCCCTAACCTGCAAGCGTCGGCGCGGCAAGTGGATGCTGCAATCCGGCAAGGTGAAGCTGGCGTTCAAGCGCGGCAGATTGACTTCGCTGGACTTCGGTCAAGGCGAGCTGATTGCACAGGGCAAACGGCTTGGTCTGCAGCCGAATTTGTTCCGCGCGCTCACAGACAACGACACCAGTTATATCAACTTCAAGCCGTGGTTCGGGCGTTTTCATCCGCTGCGTTGGTGGAAGCACACCCAGCGCAGTCTGTTTGCCATCAGCACGCGCGAGCGCCGCATGAGCGACTCCCATGTGCGCATGACGGTGCGTTGGATTTCCCCACTGCACTTCGCCAACCTGCGCACCACGTATGACATCCACGCCAGCGGGCAAATTGAAGTGAGCCACCGCGTGCGCGGCTTTTTGCTGCCGATGCTGCGCGTGGGCATGAAGCTGGGGCTTGTGCCCGAGCTCGCCCGTGCAAAGTGGTATGGTCGCGGACCGAATGAAGCTTATTGCGACCGCAAAACTGGTCAGCAAATTGCGCTGCACGACATGCCGGTGGAGCAGCTGACGCATCACTACGTGCGCCCGCAGGAAAACGGCAACCGCGAAGACGTGCGCTGTCTTGTCTTGGTGGACGGCAACGGAAGCGGTCTGCGTGTGGACGCCGAAACCACGGTGAATTTCAGCGCCGGTCACTTCAGCCCCAACAAGCTCGACCGCGCCAAACACATCCACGCGCTGCAGCCCGACGAACACATCACCCTGTGCGTGGACGGATTCTCACGCGGGGTGGGCGGCGATCTGCCCGGCAACGCCTTGCTGCATGAGCCATACAAGCTCAAGCCGGGCGTGTATGCGTACAAGTATACCATCAGCAAAGCATGACCCTCACCGGCGCACACGCAGCCTATACTGGATATGGCGCAACCAAGCCGTGTTGCGCCGCGCACTGGATTGATTTTTGCAACTTTTTTGAAAAAAAGTTGCGCAAAAAACTTTAGCCGCTTCGCGCGAGGGCGCTTTTGCGCAAAAAAACATCTTAGCTAAAGCAACCCGCTTACTTGATGCCTCCCCTTGGTGACCACCCCACGAAACAGGTTTCGCGGGGACCCCGACGGGAGGTGGCGCGAATGCGCCGGTGGGGGTATATAAGGAGTAACCCATGCAACACTTAATCGCTATCCAACAACAATATGAAGCCCTCGTCGCGCGCGCAAACGTGCCGGGCGAAAACAACGGCGTGTTCACCCGCTGGCAGCACCCGGTGCTCACCCGCAACCACGTGCCACCCACGTGGATGTACGACTTCGACCCCGCAAGCAACCCGCTTGGCCTGCAACGGCTGGGCGTGAATGCGGCGTTCAACAGCGGCGCGATTTACCTCGACGGCGTGTATTATCTCGTCGCCCGCGTGGAGGGGCACGACCGCAAGAGCTTCTTCGCGTTGGCGAAAAGCCATAAACCCACTGAGGGCTTTCGCTTTGTGTGCCCCATTGAGCTGCCCGACAGCTGCCCGGAGGAAGTCAATGTCTACGACATGCGGCTCACCGCGCACGAAGACGGCTGGATCTACGGCACGTTTTGCAGCGAAAGCAAAGATCCCAGCAACCCCGATCCAAGTGCAGCACAGGCAGCTTGCGCCATCGTGCGCACGAAGGATTTGCTCAACTGGCAGCGCCTGCCCAATCTTAAGAGTAAGTCGTCGCAGCAGCGCAATGTTGTCTTGCACCCGGAGTTCGTGGATGGCAAGTACGCGTTCTACACCCGCCCGCAGGATGGCTTCATCGACGCGGGCAGCGGCGGCGGCATCTGCTTTGGGCTCAGCGACAGCATCGAAAACGCCGAAGTGGGCGACGAACGTGTGGTGAGCCCGCGGCGCTACCATCAAATCACCGAGAGCAAAAACGGCGCAGGGGCTGTGCCCATCAAAACCGAGCAGGGCTGGCTGCACATCGCCCACGGCGTGCGCAACACGGCGGCCGGGCTGCGCTATGTGCTGTATGTCATCATGACTGACCTCAACGAGCCTTGGCGCGTGACCCACGAGCCCAGCGGCTTTTTCATCGCGCCGCAGGGAGATGAACGCGTGGGCGACGTGAGCAACGTGGTGTTCTGCAACGGTGCTGCCCTCGACGACGACGGCAACTTGGCGATTTACTACGCCAGCAGCGACACCCGCCTGCACGTGGCAACCACGACCCTTGAGCGGCTCATTGACTACACCATCAACACCCCGCGTGACCCTGGTCGCAGCCCCGATTGCGTCAAGCAGCGCAAGGCGTTGATCTCGCGCAACGAGGCGTATCTGGAGTGCCAGCGCTGGCTGGAGAACGTATCCGCCGCAAGCCGTTGGCGCGCAGAGCTAGAGGAAATCGCGGGCGATGAACCCCGCCGCACCGACGCGTTCTACCGCGACTTGGCGTTCGGCACGGGCGGTCTGCGCGCGGAAATCGGCGCAGGCAGCAACCGCATGAACCACTTCACCGTTGGTCGCGCCACGCAGGGGCTGGCGAATTATATCAAGCAGGCGCACGCCGGTGAGCAGCTGCGTGCCGTCATCGCCTACGACACACGCCATTGCTCGCAGGAGTTTGCGCAACATGCCGCGCAGGTGCTGCAGGGCAACGGTTTTGCCGTGTATCTGTTCGCGCAGCCGCGCCCCACACCGATGTTGAGCTTCGCGGTGCGCCATTTTGGTGCGCAAACGGGCATCGTCATCACCGCAAGCCACAACCCGCGCGAGTACAACGGCTTCAAGGCCTATAATTCGACCGGCGGGCAGCTCACCGATGCCGCAGCGGGCGAAGTGCTGCGCGAAATGAATGCCTTAGACTACTTTGCGCCGATGGCGATGGGTCAAGGCGAATTGCACACGCTGGATGAAAGCTTCGACGAAATTTACTACGCCGCGGCGGAGCAGTTCCTGCAAAAACCTGCGGATGGCGACAGCCTCAAGCTGTTGTATACGCCGCTGCATGGCACGGGTCTCGTGCCGGTGACTGGGCTGCTCAAGCGGCTCGGCTATGGCAACGTGGACGTTGTGCCCAGCCAGCAATATCAAGACGAAGCCTGCACGTTCCCCACGGTGGCAAAGCCGAATCCCGAGGACAAGTGCGTGTTTGAGCCAGCGATGGAAATCGCCAAAACCACCCGCCCGGACGTGATTTTCGCCACCGACCCGGACGCTGACAGAATTGGCGTTCTCGTGCAAAACGGCGATGACTACGAGGTGCTCAGCGGCAACCAAACCGGCGCGTTGCTGGTGGATTACGTGCTGGCGCGCGGCGAGCTGCCTGCGCATCCCGGCGTGGTGAGCACGATTGTCACCGGCACTCTCGCCGAGCGCATTTGCCGCGCAAACGGCGTGCCGATGGCGCATGTGCTGACGGGCTTCAAGTATATCGGCGAGGTGATGGACGAGTGGGAAGCCAACGGCACGCATGATTTCCTGTTCGGCTTTGAGGAGAGCTTCGGCTATCTGCTGGGCGACCACTGCCGCGACAAAGACGGCGTGATTTCGGCAGCACTCGTGGCGGAAATGGCTCTTTTTTACAAGCGACAAGGCAAAAGCCTTTACACCGCACTGCAAGAATTATACGCCAAATACGGCCCAGTGGCGGACCTGTTGTACAACCACGAAGCCAAGGGCGCAGCCGGTGCGGCGCAAATCGGCGCGTGGATGCTGCACATCCGCAAGCATTTCGCCACCTGCCTGCCCGGCGAAACCGTCGTGGCGATGGAGGATTACCAAGCACAGCAAAAACGTGACCTGCACAGCGGCGAGACCACAGCCATCACGCTGCCGAAGAGCAACGTGGTGAAGCTGCATCTGGCCGACGGCAGCTGGCTTGTGCTGCGCCCCAGCGGCACCGAGCCGAAGATCAAGCTGTATATCTGCACCAACGATGCCTTCAAGCCGGGGGATAGCCTAGCGGCAGCCGAGCAGCGCGCGGATGAGATTTTAACCAAAGCGATGGGGCTGTTCCAATAGATGAAAGGGAATAATCATGAGCAAAATAGTTTGTGCGTTGTGCAAAAAAAGCTAATACAAAAAGGACGGAAATCCATAGACCTTATGCTGGAGAGCCAATTCCTCTAAGTCAAAGCAGAAAGACACCTTTCACAAAGCTTAAGAGAAGACTGGGGCTTGACCTTGTACTTTGTCTAAAATGCTATGATAAACTGCGGACAACTAAGAAACAATGTAGTATGTGTGGGAAAGAATCTACGGACCTTCATTACTGGGTTTATGAACTAACAGGAGGCTTAGGTTACTGTAACGAATGTTATGTAAAAACTCACTGCGGTTGTGGTCGTTTCTTAGGGGGAGATAATAACTGCGAGTCTTGTCATTGGCAACCTGGAGACAGTTATTGGGACTAAACGATTATAAAATCGACGGCTGCATCTGGCGGACGGCAGTTGGCTTGTGCTGCGCCCCAGCGGCACCGAGCCAAAGATCAAGCTGTATATCTGCACCAACGATGCCTTCAAGCCGGGGGATAGCCTGGCGGCAGCCGAGCGGCGCGCGGATGAAATTCTGGCGAAAGCGATGCAGATTTTCGCTTGACTTAGCGCGAAAAACCTGCTATAATGAGAGTATCTTGAAGAAAGCGGATGGTGTTAATGATGATGAAACGTGCACTAAGTGTTGCGCTGGCGGTGCTGCTTGGCATGGCGCTGTTTGTGCCTGCAAGCGCAGTGGATTGCAGTTGCGCGCTCGGCTACGCTTGCGAAGAAGTTTACGGCGAGGTGAATGATGAGCCCACCACGCCGCCCGACGAAGCCGATGACAACGATGACTATGTTTTCGGCAGCATTCAGCGTCCGGGCGATAGCGTGCCGCAAATCGTGATGTTGTTTTTATACGACCTGTTTGGTATGATTGTGTCATTTGTGGGCGGATTGTTCACCACGTTTGTGGTTTTTTTGGGCGACTTCCTCGGCGCGATTGTGCAGTTCTTGGGCAGCTTGTTTTTCTTAATTTTGAGCTTCATCTATCGCCTGTTTACGCGGTAAATGCCCCGCAAATGAAAAAAATCCCTCAAACCCCTTGACAACCCTTCGCGCATGTGCTATAATAGTTGCACCTGTGCGGAAGGGTTTTATTTTTTTGCCCAATTCGCAACTCAGGGAGCCAATTATTTTGAGGAGGCGACACCATGCGTGTTAAAATCGTGATGGCTTGTCAGGAGTGCAAGCAACGCAACTACAACAAAATGAAAAACAAAAAGAACACCACTGAGCGGCTGGAACTGCAAAAGTATTGCCGGTTTTGCAAAAAGCACACCGCGCACCGCGAAACGAAGTAAGGAGGGCTATCATGGCGAAAAAAGACAATGAGCAGCTTGAAGCCCAAAAAAAGCTGAAAGCCGCCGAGAAATCTGCCCCGAAAAAAGAGGAAAAAGCCAAAGGCGAGAAGAAAAAACGTCGCCGTGGCTGGTTCAAGCGTTTTCGCGGCGAAACAAAAAAAATCACTTGGCCGGATGCCAAAACCGTAGTGAAATCCACCGGCATTGTTATCGTCACCATTTTTGTGGTGGGGTCAATGGTGTGGGTGATTGACTGGGTGCTGGGCTTCGCGCTGGGGCATACGCTGCAGTTCGCCGCCGGGCGTGAGCTTGGGCAACACGAAGAAGTCATCGACCTGCCGCCGAACGACGCGATTGGTCAAGTGATTGACGCTGAGCCCGAGCAAACCACCGAGGCTGACACGAACGACGATGCCGACGCGAATGACGAATACGCCGACGCGAACGATGACACCAACGATGAATACACCGACGAAAACGACGACACCACAAACGATGAAGAATAGGAGCACAACATGGACGCACGCTGGTATGTGATTCACGTGTACTCCGGCTATGAAAACAAAGTGGCCGCCAACATCGAAAAAGTGGTGGAAAATCGCGGCATGCAAGACCAGGTGCAGGGCGTGAAAATTCCCACCGAAACCGTGATTGAAACCAAAGAAGGCGGCAAAAAACGCGAGGTGGAACGCAAGCTGTTCCCCGGCTACGTGTTTGTGAAAATCGCAACATTCCTTGACGACCACGACCAGCCCAAAATCACCGACGAGTGTTGGTGGGCGGTGCGCAACATCCGCGGGGTGACCGGCTTTGTTGGGCCAGATAACCGCCCTGCACCGCTTGAAGAAGAAAAAGTGGCCGAAATGGGCGTGGAACAACGCCGCGTGGAAATCAACTACAAAGCGGGCGATGAAGTCAACATCACTCACCCGAACTTTGAGGGATTCACCGGTCGCGTGGAAAGCATCAACGAAGAACAGGGCACGGTCAAAGTGGCCATCACTGCGCTGTTTGGCAAAGAAACTGTTACCGAGCTTGCAATGGACTGGGTCGAAGCCATCGACTAGTTTGTTGCAGTGGGAGAGGTGTGCGCACCTCGCCATTACCACTTTATTATTAGGAGGAATTACCCCATGGCACAAAAAGTTACCGGCTACATCAAGCTGCAAATCCCCGCCGGCAAAGCAACACCGGCACCGCCCGTTGGCCCTGCACTGGGTCAATACGGCGTGAACATTCCCGGGTTCACCAAAGAATTCAACGAGCGCACCAAAAACGACATCGGCATGATTATCCCCGTGGTCATCACGGTGTATGCCGACCGCACGTTTAGTTTTGTGACGAAAACGCCGCCTGCCGCCGTGCTGATTAAAAAAGCCTGCGGGATTGAATCAGGCTCGGGCGTGCCCAACAAAACCAAAGTGGCGACGATCACACAAGAGCAAATTCGCCAAATTGCCGAAACCAAAATGCCCGACCTCAACGCCGCAAGCGTGGAAACTGCCATGAAAATGATCGCAGGCACCGCGCGCAGCATGGGCGTTGTGGTTGCAGACTAACGAAAGGGGAAATATCGATGAAACACGGCAAAAAATACAACGAACTGGCACAAAAAGTTGACCGCACGAAATTGTATGACCCCGACGAGGCGCTGCAATTGGCGATTGATACCGCAAAAGCGAAATTCGACGAAACCGTAGAAGTGCACGTGCGTTTGGGCGTTGACGGTCGTCACGCCGACCAACAAGTGCGCGGCGCAGTCATCCTGCCCAACGGCACAGGACGCAAGGTGCGTGTGGCAGTGTTCGCCAAAGGCGATGATGCCCGTGCCGCTGAAGAAGCCGGCGCAGAAGTCGTGGGCGCGGAAGACCTCGTGGCGCGCATCCAGGGCGAAGGCTTCATGGATTTTGACGTTGCGATTGCACACCCGAGCATGATGGGCTTGGTGGGTCGTTTGGGTAAGGTGCTCGGTCCGCGCGGGCTGATGCCCAGCCCCAAAGCCGGCACGGTGTCCGCGAATGTGGCACTGGCAGTTGAAGAAGCCAAAGCCGGTAAGATCGAATATCGTTTGGACAAAACCAACATCGTTCACTGCCCCATCGGCAAGGCGTCGTTCGGGCAAGAGAAGCTGCAACAAAACTTTGACGCGCTGCTGGACGCACTGGTGAAAGCCAAGCCAGCCGCCGCCAAAGGGCAGTATATCCGCAGCTGCACGGTGGCTGCCACCATGGGTCCCGGCGTGCGGATTAACCCCGCAAAAGTCGGCGCTGTGGCGTAAGAAAACATGAGATGAGCCTGCCTTCGGGCGGGCTTTTTTGGTAGACCACCCCCTCCACCGTTTTTTCGCGAGCCAAGGTGTTGCTGTGCGACACCTTGGCTACACATACACAATTCATTAAGCCTTCCCCCGCGAAGCGACTAAAGTTTTTTGTGCTACTTTTTTTCAAAAAAGTAGCGAGAAGGAGAAACCATGCACAACGTATTCATCGACGGCCGCAGCGGCACAACCGGGCTGCGCATCGAACAGCGCCTGCAAAACCGGCGGGACATCAACCTGCTGGTGTTGCCCGAGCACATGCGACGCGACCACGACGCGCGCGTGGAGATGCATAACCGTGCTGACGTTTCGTTCCTGTGCTTGCCGGACGCGGCGGCGGTTGAGATCGCGGCGCAGGTTCGACCCGAAACGGTGATCATCGATGCATCCACCGCGCACCGCATTGCGCCCGGCTGGGCGTATGGCATGCCCGAACTGGGCGCGGATTACCGCAAGGCGATACAAACCGGCAAGCGCATCGGCAACCCCGGCTGCCATGCCAGCGGCTTCATCGCGCTGGTGAAGCCGTTGATACAAGGCGGTCTGCTCGCCGAAGACGCACGGCTTACCTGCGTGTCGCTCACGGGCTACACCGGCGGCGGCAAAGAGGTGATTGAGAAATACGAGGCCGAGTCGCGCGCGCTGGGCGATGTGCTGTGTGCGCCGATGCAGTATGCCCTGCCGCAGCAGCACAAGCATTTGCCCGAAATGACCGTCCACACGGGTCTGCGGCACGCGCCGGCGTTTTGCCCGGTGATTGCGGACTATCCCTGCGGCATCGAGCTCACTGTCCCGCTGCACAACCTGCCCAAACAGGCGGTGCTTGACTGCCTGCGCGAGTTCTACGCGGGCGCTGCGATGATCAACGTGACAGACGATGCCGAGGCGCGCCCGGCCAGCCACATGCATGGTCGTGACGACATGGAAATCTGCGTGCATGGGCACGACGAGCGCCTGTTGCTCATCTCGCGGTTCGATAACCTCGGCAAGGGCGCGAGCGGCGCTGCGGTGCAGTGCATGAACCTCGCCATCGGCGCGGACGAACGGGAGGGCTTGGTGCTGTGAGCATCCTCAACGCCTTTCACCCAAACAGTGAAACGCTGATTAACGCGGCGCATTTTGCCGCGCCCATTGCGGATTTCCCGAAAATCGCGGTGGGTGCTTTCAAGGCGATTGAACCGTTTTTGCAGACTTATGGTGCACAGCAAATTGCCAACCGCAGCTATGCGGGCTGGGATTGCCCGATTTGGCGCGTGCGCTACAACGACACGGACATTGCGGTGTTTCATGCAATGTTGGGTGGTCCGACCAGCGCAAACCTGATTGAGGGGCTGCGCTGCATGGGCGCTGAACGGTTTTTGTTTTATGGCTCGTGCGGCGTACTTGACCACGACATTGCGGCGGGGAATATTCTCATTCCCACCGCGGCGTATCGCGACGAAGGCACAAGTTACCACTACGCTGCGCCCGAGCAAAGCTACATCGAAATTCCCACGGCGGCGCGGCTGCATGAAATTCTGCGCGGCATGGGGCTGCCTTGCATGCTAACCCAAACGTGGACGACCGACGCGTTTTATCGCGAAACCCGTGCCGCCATGCAAGCCCGCAAAGCCGAGGGCTGCGCTGCGGTAGACATGGAGTGCGCGTCGATTATGGCGATGGCGCAGTTTTACGGGTTGCCCATTTACCAGATGTTCGCGGCTGAGGATTGCCTAGACGGCAGCGAATGGCAGCGGCGCACATCGGGCAATTTGCCGAAAAGTGAGCAAGAAAAGTTGCTGCAAATTGCGCTGGAAGTGGCATGTGAAATCGAAAGGAGTGCCCCATGAAATTGATGAAACGCATGCTGATTGCCGCGCTTGCGCTGCTGTTTTTGGCGGCGTGCGCCGCGCCTGCGGTGGATGTGCCTGTGGTGGATACACGCACGCCCTTCACGCCGCAAGACATCGCCGACATGTGGCGCGATTTCCCCACAGTGGGCGACTTCCCCACAGTGGGCGACTTCGCGGGCGTGTTTCCCGCCGAGCGTTACTGGTTTCGGCAAGATGAGCATGGCGTGACGATTTATTTCGATACGTTGTCTGCGCAGGCACGGCTATACCGTTCGCTGATCGCGCCAGTGGGAATGGGAATGCTGCGGCTGCGTGTTGCGGCGTTTGACTATGGCGCGCGTGAGGTGTCAAGTTTGCCCGAGAAAGTGCTGACGATGCCCGCGCAGGTGCTTGCGTTCTTGCATCATGGGCAAGATTTCATGCCAACACCGCCGCGCGGCATCAACATTGGCGACCCCATTCAGGCGGTTTTCGATAGCTTCCCCAACTATGTGGAAAAAGAAGATCCCATGGGCTTGGCTGGCGTTGCGGGCGATGCTACGTTTGTCGAAATTCCGCTGAACACTGTGACCGTGTCTTACCACGACGGCGCTGAGCAATGGAATTTGGTATATTTCTACGAGGACGACACCATCGTATGGATGAATTTCATGAGAAGGAGATATCCATGAATAAGATTAACGGCGGCGTGTGCGCTGCCAAAGGCTTCACCACCAACGGCGTGCTGTGCCGCATCAAACCCAGCCGCACCACGCCCGACCTCGCGCTCATCGTCAGCGAAACCCCCGCCAATGCCGCTGCGGTTTACACGCAAAACCTCGTGCAGGGCGCGCCCATCACGGTCACCCGTCAGCACCTGCAAAACGGTCGCGCGCAGGCGGTCATCGTCAACAGCGGCAACGCCAACACCTGCAACGCCAACGGCATCGCGGTCGCCCAACGCATGTGCGCGTTGGTGACCGAGCACACCGGCATCGCCACCGAAGATGTCATCGTCGCAAGCACCGGCGTGATTGGCCAACCGCTGCCCGTGGAGAAAATCGAAGCGGGCATGGCGCAGCTCGTGGCGGGCATGGGTCACGAGAACGACAAAGCCGCGGCGGCCATCATGACCACCGACACCTTCCCCAAAGAGAGCGCTGTGGCGTTCACGCTGCCCTGCGGCACGGTATGTCGCGTGGGCGGCATGGCCAAGGGCAGCGGCATGATTCACATCAACATGGCAACGATGCTCGCCTTCATCACCACTGACATCGCAATTGATGCGCAGCTGCTCGCGCGCGTGTTGAAAGACTGCTGCGACGACACGATGAACATGGTCACCGTGGACGGCGACACCTCGACGAACGACATGTGCTGCGTGCTCGCCAACGGCTTGGCTGCCAACGTGGAAATCACCGGCGAGGGTGCAGCGCTTGATGCCTTCCGTGCAGCGCTCATGCAGGTGCTCACGGCGCTTTCCCGCATGCTTGCGCGCGACGGCGAGGGTGCCACCAAGCTGCTGATTTGCCGCGTCACCGGTGCGAAGACCACGCAGGACTGCCGCATCGCAGCGAAAGGCGTGATTGCGTCCAGCTTATTCAAGGCGGCGATGTTTGGCCGTGATGCCAACTGGGGTCGTGTGCTGTGCGCACTGGGCTACAGCGGCGCAGACTTAGACGTCACGCGCATTGGCGTGCGCTTCAGCAGCGCGGCGGGCGATATCACCGTGTGCGAATCGGGCGCAGGCGTGCCATTTTGCGAGGACGCAGCGGCGAAGATCCTGGCGGAAGAGGAAATCACCATTCACATCGCAGCAGGGGATAGCCCGCACTGCGCCACGGCATATGGCTGCGACTTGACCTACGACTACGTGAAAATCAACGGCGACTATCGCACCTAACCCCGAAGCCCCCTCTTTAGAGGGGGGAAGCGTCGAAGGCGGCAGGGGGTGTCAACTCAATCTCATAAAAAGCGCAGACCGCCCATCAATCGATGAGCGGTCCACTTTTTAACGTCCCAGAAAGAAGCATATGAAAAAGTTGTGGAGAAATCTTTCTAGGTAGGTAACTTAGCCCTCGGCGAAGCCGGAATCCACCAGCTGCACCAATGCGTCCACGGCGGCTTCTTCGTCTGCGCCGCCGGCAAGGATGCGGATGTTCGTGCCACCCACGATGCCCAGCGAAAGCACGCCCAGCAGGCTCTTGGCGTTCACGCGGCGGTCTTCGCGCTCCACCCAGATGGATGACTTGAACTCGTTTGCTTTTTGAATGAAAAACGTGGCAGGGCGTGCATGCAGCCCCACATTATTCTGTACGGTCACTTCTTTGGAATACATCGCGCAGCCCCCCATAATGAAATAGTACACTACTATTATATCACATTTTTCGATTTCGTCAATGGGTTTGTTGCGATTTCATGAACTATTCCAATAACGAAAAAGGGTTTGCCGCCATTTCTTGTGCACAATAGACAAGTTTTGCGCGGCAAATTTGTTGAAATTTCCTGCAAAAGGGGCTTGCAATGGCGGCGAATTTGTAGTAATATAAATATAGACTAAAAATGAAGAGAGGTTTTCCTATGCCAAAAACCACCATGCGCCCCGGCGGCCCGAACTTGGCGGCCAAAGATGCCACCAAAACATACATGCTCGATGGCATTCGCCACGTGTGCGAGCACTACAAAGCGCGCCTGCCCGGCAGCCAAAGCGAGCGCGACGCCCAAGATTTCTTCGAGCAAGAACTGCAAGGTTACAGCGACAACGTGCTCAAGCAAGACTTCACGCTGCACCCGGCGGCGTTCATGGGTTGGTTGCCGATCGCGATGGTGTTCGTGTTCATCTCGGTGGCGATTTATTTCTTCAACCCCGGCTGGATGGCACTGACCGTGCTCGGCGCGGTGCTGCCCGCCATCGCCCTTGCCATGGCATTGTTCGAGTTCCTGTTTTACCGCAGCTTCGTGGACTTCCTCTTCCCGAAGAAAGTCAGCCGCAATGTCTATGCCACGCGCAAGCCCGAAGGCGAAGTCAAGCGCCGCATCATCTTTGGCGGCCACACCGACGTGGCGCACGAGTGGCGCCTGACCTACTGGGGTGGCGCTGTGCTCATGGGCATCGGTATCGGCGGCGGCGTGGCTGCCGTGGTGGCGACGCTGGTGGTGGGTGTCATCAACCTGGTGAGCGGCGGCTCGCCCGCGCACTGGCAAGGCATCTGGCTGGTGGTGAGCATCGCGCTGTTGGTGCTGATGGTGCCTGCGGTGCTCATGCTCATTCTGGTCAACTACAAAGTCGCCTGCGACGGCGCGAACGACAACCTCAGCGCGAACTACATCGCCATGGCGGTGCTCAAAGACATGCATGACGAAGATATCCGCTTCGCCAACACCGAGGTAGCATGCTTCCTCAGCGGCAGCGAAGAAGCCGGGCTGCGCGGCGCGCGCGCCTTCGCCAAAATGAACTACGACATGCTCGCCGACCCGAACGTGGAGACCGTTTTCGTCGCGCTCGACACCATGCGTGAAATCGAGGAGCTGCGCGTGTGCCACAAGGGCTGCACGGGCACGGTGCGCAACAGCAAGCGCGTGGCCAAGCTCATCCGCAAAGCCGGCGTGGCCTGCGGCGTAGACATCCCCAACACGGAGCTCTATCCCGGCGCGGTGGATGCCGAAGCCTTCAGCCGTCTGGGACTGGAAGCCTGCGGGCTCACCGGCGTGAGCCACGAAGCCAAGCGCTACTACCACACCCGCGAAGATGTTGCCGACAACGTGGACATCGACTGCCTCACCCTGTCGCTGAACATCTGCAAGGCTGCGGCGGAAATCTTCGACAAAGAAGGCGCGAAATAGGGCACGATGCGCTCGCCGCGCAGGCGTTCTTTTCTTGAAAGAAAAGAACCAAAAGAACTTTAGATTGACTAATATTCATAAATCCCTCGCTTGTGGTAAAAATATGTAGGATTACCACTTGAGGGGGATTTTGCATGCAACGATTTGCCGGGCTGCGTGAGGTTCGCGCGGGACTAAAGCGAGGGCTGCGGGAGCTGCGGCGGCAATATCAACGCGCGTTGCGGCGTGAGCACGCTGCACAGGGCGTGGTGTTTGCCGAATGGCTGCGCGACAACTACTACCTGCTCGAGCGCGAAACACAGGCGGCGCTGCGCGACCTGCGCCTGTGCGACCACCCGCAAGCGCTGCTGCGCGCACTGGAGATTTGCCGCGCGCTCACGCCCAAGCAGAACTTGACGCACGCGTTGCAGCAAGAGCAATGCTCGGCGGCGCAAATCGCGCAGGTGCCGCATGCCATGCGCGTGGCGCACCTCCTAACGGCGATGCATGCTGACGGCGACGCGGAGGTCTTCAGCGCGGCGATAGCGGCACTGCGGGCACTGCCGGACTTCGACTTTGATGCCCTGCTGGAGCAAACCAGCCCGCTTGAGGCGATGCTGCGGCGCGATGCGGTCTACCCTGCGATGGACGAACCGTCGCGGGCGGGCTATCGCCATGTCATCACGCGGCTGGCAAAGCGCGAGGGCGTGACGGAAGAAGAGTATGCAGAGCAAGTCCTCCAGGCCGCCAACGGGCAGCACGTGGGCGTGCCGCTGCTGCAACGCGGTGCGCGGCGACCGGTGCGCGGGCGCGTGCTGCTGTGGACAGAAAGCCTGCTGCCGGTGTTTCTGGCGGCGATGTTTGCGCTGGTGTTTTGGTCGTGGTATTTGTTCCCGCTGCTGATGTTACCGCTGTGGGCGTTGTGCAAGATTGCGCTGGAGGCCATCGTGCTGCGCGGGGTAGATACCCTGCCGCTGCCGCGCCTGCATCTGGACGAAGTGCCTGCCAAGGGGCGCACGCTCATCACGGTGAGCATGCTGCTACCGGCTGCGGCGCAGGCGAAAAAGCTCGCGCAACGCATGGAGGAGCTGCACCACAGCAACGGCTGCCAGCATGTGCAGGTGTGCGTGCTGGCGGATTTACCCAGCGCTGCCGAGGCGACCATGCCGCAGGATGACGAAGACATCGCCGCAGCACAAGCGCAAGTGGAGCGGCTCAACCGGCAATATGGCGGCGGCTTTGTGCTGGCGGTGCGCGAGCGAGAGTATTCGCCGACGATGGGCTGCTATAGCGGCCGTGAGCGCAAACGCGGCGCAATTGCGGACTTGGTTGCGCTGTTACGCGGCGAGGGTGACGCAGCGGAGAAGTTCTGCTGCCTCGCAGGCGATGTGACGCATCTGCACAGCGTGAACTATCTGCTCGCCCTTGACGCAGACACCCAGCTGCCGCTAGACACCGCAAAAGACATGCTCGCCGCGGCCCTGCACCCGGCCAATCGCCCCGTGTTTGACGTGCGCCACGGCAGGGTGGTGCGCGGTTTTGGCATTCTCGCGCCGCATGTGGAGCACGACCTGCACGGCACGCGCCGCACCGCCTTTGCGCACACCATGGCAGGCGAGGGAGGCACCAGCCCCTATGCCAACCGCGTCAGCGAGCGCTACCAAGACCTGTTTGGCTGCGGCATTTTCGCGGGCAAAGGGCTCATCGACGTCCACGCCTTCGCCGCTGTCGAGCGCGCAAATCCCTTCCCCGCCGAGCAAGTGTTGAGCCATGATATCCTCGAGGGCGGCTACCTGCGCTGCGGCTTTTTGGCGGACGTGCACGTGGCAGACGGCTTCCCCGCACGGCAGGGCAGCTACTTCACCCGGCAAGAGCGCTGGGTGCGCGGCGACTGGCAGAACATCCTCTTCCTGCGCCCGAAGCGTGGCTTGCCATCGCTTGCGCGCTATCAACTGTTCGATAACCTCCGGCGCAGCATGCTCGCGCCTGCCTGCCTGCTTGCCCTGCTGGTGAGCATGTTCGTCCCGCGCCCGGCATCCATTGTGCTGGGCGTGGCGGCAGTGCTTGGGCTGTGCGGCGGCTACTTGTTCGGCGCGCTGCGTAGCTTGCTGCACGGCGGCTTTGCCATGCTCGCGCGGGACTATTACTCCGGCGGGCTGCCTGCTGCGCTGGGTGATGTCACGCGCGCGGTGCTGCATTTCGTCACCCTCGCGCAAGCCGCCTGGACAAACACCGGCGCCGCCGTGCGCGGGTTGTGGCGCAGTTTTGTCAGCCGCAAGAAGCGCCTGCAGTGGGTCACCGCCGCGCAAAGCGATGCCACTGCCGACTGGGTGCGCGTTCTGCTGCCGCTTTGGCCGAGCGTCCTCGCCGCCGCGCTGATGCTCATCTTCGGGCGGCCGTGGCATCGGCTGGCGGGGATTATCCTGCTGGGCAACGTGCTCTTTGCGCTGCTCAGCGGACGCGAGCGGCGCGAGAAATCGCCAAAGCTCGACCCGGCCGACACCGCGCGCGTGCGGGAGTACTGCGCCGACATGTGGCAGTATTTCGTGCAGCACTGCACCGCGCAGCACAACCACCTGCCGCCCGATAACGTGCAGGAAAGCCCCATCTTCCGCGTCGCCGGGCGCACCTCGCCCACCAACATCGGGCTATATCTCCTCTGCGTGCTCAGCGCGCGCGACCTCGACCTCATCGACACCGCCGAGCTGCAAACTCGCCTGCACAACACCCTCAACAGCATCGGCCAGCTCGAAAAATGGAACGGACACCTCCTCAACTGGTACGACACGCGCACCATGCAGCCGCTTTGCCCGCGCTATGTCTCCACCGTAGACAGCGGCAACCTCCTCGTTAGCCTGCGTGTGCTGCGCGCGGGGCTGGGGGATTATTTGCCCGAGTGCCCGCAGCTCGCAGAGATCCAAGCGCGCCTGCAGCAGCTTGAGCAAAACTGCGACCTCATGCCGCTATACAACGCGCGCCGCAAACTCTTCCACATCGGCATCGACTTGACCGAAGGTCGCGTGTCGCCGTCCTACTACGACCTGCTCATGAGCGAAGCCCGCATGACCAGCTACTATGCCATTGCGGCGCGCAAAGTGCCGAAAAAACACTGGGGCGCGCTTGGGCGCACCCTTGCCCGGCAGGGGAGATTCACCGGCCCGGTGAGCTGGACAGGCACCATGTTCGAGTACTTCATGCCCTACCTCTTCCTGCCTGCGCCGCGTGGCACCTTGGGCTATGAGGCTCTGCGGTTCTGTCTGCACGCACAGCGCAAGCGCGTGGCGGGGCACGGCAATGCGCTGCCCTGGGGCAACAGCGAAAGCGGATTCTACGCCTTCGACGCGCAGCTGAATTATCAATACAAAGCCCACGGCACGCAAAAGCTTGGGCTGCGGCGCGGGCTGAACACCGACTTGGTGCTGTCGCCCTACTCCTCATTTTTGGCGATGCAGTTAGCTCCCAAGGCAGCCATGCGTAACCTGCGGCGCTTCGAGCGCATGCACATGCGCGGCAGCTGCGGGTTCTACGAAGCCGCCGACCTCACCCCGGTGCGTACACGTGGGCAGGACTACGCCGTCGTGCGCAGCTACATGGCGCACCACGTGGGCATGAGCATGCTCGCCGCCCTCAATGCCCTGCAAGACGGCATCTTGCGCAAGCGCCTGTTTGCCGACCACGAGATGGCAAGTGCGCAGTCGCTGCTGCACGAGCGCATGGCAGACCGCGCCGTGGTGTTTCGCGACGTGGAGCAGCGCACCAATTTACGCCCACGCGAGAAGCCGAATACCGCAAAGCAGGCTTACCATGCGTTTGACCCCGCCAACCCGCGTGCTCATTTGCTCGGCAACGGCGAGTGGAGCACTGTGCTCACCGACTGCGGCGCCTGCACCTCGTTGTATCGCGGGGTCAGCATCTTCAAGCACAGCCGTGACGTGCTGCGCCGTCCGGCGGGCGTGTTCGCCATGCTGCGTGAGGAAAACCGCAAGCCCGTGAGCATCACCCCCGCACCGAGCTACAATGCCGCCAAACCCCGCGTGGAGTTCAGCGCCCGCGAGGTGGTCTATCACGGCGAGGGCGCGCAAGTGGCGGCAACGATGCGCTGCCGCGTCCATCCGCGCCTGCCTGCAGAGGAACGCCGCATCGTGCTCAAGAACAACAGCCGCACCAAGCAAAGCGGCACGCTGTGGTTATATCTTGAGCCCAGCCTCGCCAACCTGCGCGAGGAAGCCGAGCACCCCGCCTTCAGCAAGATTTTCCTCGTCAGCAAGTATGACCGCAACGCGCGCGCAGCGTTCTTCACGCGCAGCAAGCAGGAAAGCGGCGAGAGCCTGTGCCTCGCCGTGGCGTGCACGAGTGACGATGCCGTGTGCGAGCTCTCGCGTGAGGTTGCGCTGCGCCGCGGCGTGCCCTTTGGTGAAACAACGCTCAGCGACGGCCACACCTCAACGCCGGACTGCTGTGCGGCATTTGAGGTCGCCTACGAGCTCGCAGCAGGGGAAGCACGCGAACTGAGTCTGCTGCTGTGTGCAGGAGTTAACGAAGCCGAGGCCGCGCGCAGGCTCTCGCAGTTGCGCGACGAATGCGAGACCCAGCCACGCCGCGTGGGTGCGCCCTGCCCCTTCCGTGCGGGCGAACTAGCGGGCGTGCTGGCGCAGCGCGTGCTGCCGAAGCTGCTCTACTACACGCCCATTTCACCGGCGCAGCTCGAAGCCCGCGCAAAGGCTACCCAGCCCCCGCAAACCCTGTGGAGCGTCGGCGTGTCCGGCGACATGCCGCATCTTTACTTCGAGGTCGATAGCCCCGACGACCTCCCCGCCGTGCAGCCATACTTCAGCCTGTTCTGCCGCTTGCGGGCGGCTGGCGTGCCCTGCGAGCTTGCGCTGGGCTACCGCGAGGGCGGCGACTACCGCACGCCCATGGTCGAAGCCATCACCGATGCCCTCAAGCGCGAGGGCTGCGTGCACTGGCTGCACCAGCGTGGCGGCGTGCATCTGGTGAACCTGCAGCGGGCAACACCCGAAGCCATCGACGCGCTGAAGATTTACGCCGCCGACTTGGGCGAAGACAACCCCCTCGCGCAGGAATATTGCCCGCCCACGCTCATCGCACACACCAGCCGCGACGGTCGCCCCGAGCGCCCATGGCAGTTCGTGGACGGCGGCTTTCACATCAACCACACGCCGCCCGTGCCCTGGAGCCTGCCACTGTGTAACCCCGCGTTCGGCACGCTCGTCAGCGACAGCAGCCTGGGCTTCACCTGGGCGGTCAACTCGCGTGAGAACAAGCTCACGCCGTGGGATAACGACCCCCGCGGCGACAATCAAGGCGAGCTGCTGCTGCTCAAATTCGGCAGCCGAGTGTATGACATGCTGCAGGGCACGCGCGTGGAGTTCACGCCGCAGCACGCCAAATGGCACGGGCAAGTGCAGGGTCTGCGCTACACCGTTACCGTCACCGTGCCGCCAAAAGGCGCAACCAAACGCGTGCATGTCGCGCTGCACAACCACACGCCGCGCCAGCTCACCCCCGAAATTTGCTACTACACCGAGCCCGTGCTCGGCACGCGCCGCCAGCAAAACGCGCCCCTGCTCGGCGAGCGTCTGCCCGACGGCTGGCTGCTGCACTCTCCTGCGGGCATGATCCGCGGGCACACGGCGTTGCTGCTGCAAGGCGGCGCAGACTTCTGCTGTGCCGATCGAGCGGCGTTCTGGCGCGGGCACTGGCGTGGCAACAGCCAGCTTCCCCAAGGCGACCCCTGTGCGGCAGTCGGCAGGCAGCTGCACATCTCGCCGAACGAAGACAGCACCGTGGCGTTTTCCCTCGCATGGGCTGCCACGAAAAACGCCGCGCTGTGCATGAACCTCGTCGCCGCAGACAGCACAACCCGCGCGCATCAAACACTACGCATCACCACCCCGGATCCCGCGCTCAACCACATGGTCAACACCTGGCTGCCGCATCAAATCATGACCAGCCGCCTGTGGGGACGCACCGGGCACTCGCAATGCGGCGGGGCGTTCGGCATGCGCGACCAGCTGCAGGATGTCTCTGCGCTGACCCTCACGCGCCCCGAACTCGTGCGTCGGCAGATTATCCGCGCAGCAGCCGCGCAGTTCCCCGAGGGCGACGCGATGCACTGGTGGCATCGTTTGCCCGGGCATGTCACGCGTGGCGTGCGCAGCCGATACGCCGACGATTATCTCTGGCTGCCCTTTGTCACCGCAGACTACGTGCAGCAAACCGGCGACTACCAGTTCCTGCACACGATGATTTCCTTCCGCCAAGGCGAGCTGCTGCAGCCGCACGAGAAAGAGCGCTACGCCGCTTATCCCCTCGGCGACGAGCGGGCGAGCCTCTACGAGCACTGCACCCGTGCGCTCGACCGCGCCCTCACGCTCATGGGCGAGCACGGTCTGCCGCTGATGATGGGCGGCGACTGGAACGACGGCATGAACGCCATCGGCGCACGTGGGCGCGGCGAAAGCGTATGGCTGGGCATGTTCATGTCCATGGTATGCGACGGCATGGCGCCGTTGTGCGAGCACATGCACGAGCACCAGCGGGCGGCATATTTCCGCGAGCAAGCCCAGCGCCTGCGCAGCACCATCGACGAAAAAGCCTGGACAGGCGACCGCTATCTGCGCGCCTTTTGGGACGACGGCGTGCCGCTCGGCGGCGGCTCGGGCAACCCATGCTCGGTTGACCTGCTGCCCCAAAGTTTCGCTACGCTCTGCGGCATGCCCAACGCCCAACGCCGCAATTTCGCGCTCAACACCGCCGCCGCACAGCTGATCAACCCCCATGGCATCCAGCTGCTGCGCGAGCCATTCAGCCACAAATCGCGCCGCGCGGGCTATATCAACGACTACCCGCCCGGCCTGCGTGAAAACGGCGGGCAATACACCCACGCCGCCATGTGGTTCATCATCGCCCTGCTGCGTGAGGGCCGCACCGACGAGGCGTATGCAGCCCTGCGGCTCATTGTCCCCGCGGACTTCTGCCACCACCCGCAGCGTGCCGCGCGCTACCGTGGCGAGCCCTTTTGCCTCGCGGGCGACGTGAACTACTCGCCCGGCTGCGAAGGTCGCGCAGGCTGGACGTGGTACACCGGCTCAGCGGCGTGGATGCTGCGCTGCGTCACGGAAGAGCTGCTGGGTCTGCGCATGCACGGCGGCGAGATAACACAAACCCCGCGCCTGCCAAAACACTGGCAAGCGCAGGATGTGAATGTGGAGTTGGGCACAAGTTCTGCGCGTGGATGTTGATGAACCTATAATAGACCACAACAAAGCAACAAAAACTCCCTCTTGACAGCGCTCCATTATTGTGCTATAATAGAGTTGTCAAGAGGGCTTAGCGCTGTGGCGCAGCAGCTCCTCTGTTGACCAGACTAACTAACCGCTACCTTTTGCTGGAGGGCGGTTAGTCTTTTTTATCGGTTCTTTTCAACTCAGCGAACATGTACAAAACCAGCACAAGCATCACCAAATACTCCATCGACCTCACCCCCTTCCGTTGGCAAATGAAACCAACTCGGAGGAAACTA
>Ga0209755_10001950_pt1 | contig 29871 bp, 27 predicted proteins | sample TergutCo191P1_FD_187301 | JGI IMG/M metagenome (GOLD analysis project Ga0209755, IMG submission 187301) | Cornitermes sp. P1 segment gut microbial communities from Petit-Saut dam, French Guiana - Co191P1 (SPAdes) (version 2) | ecosystem: Host-associated > Arthropoda: Insects > Digestive system...
GGGGGGGGGGGGATACTAGTAATTTTTTAGGCAGAAAGACAGCAGTCAGCCAGCCTAAACCCAGCGGATACAGCATCCATTCATAGGATTGTAAACCAGCTGCCGCGAAATTAAGGTTAAAATACCGGAAATCACCCAGAATAACCGTCATTGGGAAAATTAAAAAGAGCGGCCATGCTTCGCGCCTTATATTTCTTATGGAAAGTTCATCTCTGGTCTGAATAAACCTTTTAACTATAGAAGAAAAATCCGCCAAACCCGATACCTCTCAGATACAGTAATATAGTGGACTTGTTCGACAACCCGGCTGGTTGCCTCACAAGTCCTGCATTTTTTCGGGCTAAAGCCCTGCAAAAATGCGATTTTTATAAGGCAGTTGTTCAATAACTGAAGTTATCGGACAACTTTAGTATAAAAAAACAAAAAAAACAAGATCAAATAAAGCCTTATGTAAAATTTATATAAAAAAGGGATAAGAGTAATTATTTGCCGCAATCAATTTTCATATAAATCATATCTTTTAATTGTTTTCCGTTTTCAATAACCGGATGATCGTAATTATTAATAAAAAAATCCTTTACAGTATGTGAATAGGTAAAACCGAACTTTTCATAGAATATTAAAATGTTTTCATTTTCACCGGTGCCGACAATTAATTTCTTGCATTTTTTATTACAAAATTGAATAATATGTTTAATCATCGCGCTTCCATACCCTTTTTTCTGGTATATCCCAAGCGTCGCTATATTCTTAATTTCGTATGTATCATTATCTTCTTTTGTTACAACAGCCACGGTTTTTAAATCATAATCTTCATACAGCGCAAACATAGTTCCCCTTTGCAGGTATTTCATAATCATGCTTTCCTGTTCATCGCCTATCAATAATAATTCCATATATTGATCTTTATTTTCAGTTACTTCCAGAATTTCCATAAATACCCCCGGGGAAAGCTGCTTATCGCGGAATTTATACACATGACAGCGTCAATTAGTAATCTCCTTGGATTCATGGTATATTATTTTAACATAATAGAAAATACCTTTTTTAAAGTTCCTTGCGGTACCGCTTTTCTGGAAAATGCAACCGTTTGCAGCGGTTAATGTCTAAATATCTTACATGGTAAGTTATTTTGATAAAAATTTTGAGCTTAGATACTTTGACATGAATAAATACGGCGAGGCGTCGCCGACCGCTATTCTGGCGCTGCTGGAGGAAGCGGCGGCGGATCATTGCTATAATATAGATTATTCATTGTACAGCCTGGAAAGGCAGAATATCGGATGGGTATTAGTCTCCGGAATAATCGACATGATCAGATACCCGAAATATAAAGAAAAGATATTCATAAGAACATGGATATCAAACTACAGCCTTGTCAGAGGATTCAGGGAAAACATTATTTATGATGAAGACGGCGCAGAAATCGGCAAAGCAAAAGGCATTTGGGTATTTTATGATATTGAAAAACAAAAACCAGTCCCTATTTTTGAGGAAATAAAAACAAGATGGGGTTTTAATCCGGAAATAGCGCAGGAAGTTGAAGTTGAAAAAATCAAGGTTTTGGAAGACAATGAAAAAAAAGCTGAATATGTCGTTAACAAATCAGATGTTGACAGCAATAAACATGTAAATAACATCAGATATTTTCACTGGCTGATAGAATCGCTGCCGGATGAGCTGTTGGATAATTACTTTTTAAAGAGAATAAACGGAAAATTTTTTCACGGAGCCCGTTTAGGAGAAAAAATAAAAGTATATATCAAGGACGAAATGGAAAATAAAATGTTTTTACATACAATGAGAAGCAATATTGACAACAAACTGCTCGCGGCGGCGCATACAACATGGGCTAGAAAATAAAAAACCGCGGTATTAACCATAATATGATTTAATTAAAAACCATATTGCCTATACTTACCAAATAATTATATAATAGCTTATAAATATTTCAAGGAGGCAATAATGCCAAAAACAACAAATACTCAAACCCCGGGAACTGTTCTTCAGTCTTACATTGATGAATACCAGATTAACGCTTTTTCACTGTCTAAATCCATTAAAGTCGCTTACCAGTCAGTAACGAACATAATAAAAGGAAAGGGCAGAATATCAACAAATATCGCATTGCGCTTAGGCCAATATTTCGGCAACGCGCCTCAATACTGGCTTGATGTTCAGTCTTCATCGGAAATGTCCGAACTGTCAGAAGATAAAAAGTTTTTAAAAATCTTAAAGAGCATACCTAAAGCAAATAAACCTAAAGGTAAAGTTAAGAAAGAGCCTGCCGGCAGTAAGAAAACCGTTAAATCAGCAGGTAAGAAACAAAAAACTGTAAAGACAAAAAGCGGGAAAAAAACCAAAGTTAAAAAAGCGGGCAGATCGTCAAAGAAATAACAGATTTATCAGGAGACTTCAGTTTCCGGATAAATCAATTTATTTATTTTTATTTTTTCAAAGCTGACGTGGTCTTGAAAAAAGCTTAAACATATATGAACGAGGAGTAAATATGAACATGGAAAAATTAAAGGAAAAAGTCGCAGCGGCGGAAGTTGTAGAAGAATTGATAATTTTATCAAATAAGGTTTTTGGTAAAAGCAATGATGATGTAAAAAAAATAATAGAACTGTTTATTACAAAATCTTATTTAATGGGAAAGAAAAATCTGACAAAAGTAGTTGATGAATAAATTTAATCATCCGCCGTGCGAGAACAAAGCTTCTCCTTTTGGAATATTAACGGATTTTAAAACAAGCCTGACATTTTCGTTAGGCGAAACATTTCTTTGCAATACTGCCTGTGTTTCAAGCGCGAGCGATGGTATTAATACAGCCCAGCGGGCGCCTTTATTTTCTATTGCGGCAGCTTCCCATATAGAGTCTTTTCTGCCCGCAAGATAAACCATTTTCCAGTGATTAACGGAGGCGCGCTCCGCGTGAACCGCGGCGGAAGAAGCGGCTTCGCTGAAGCCAAGGCGCGCGGAAACATCGTCTGCGCTGACAGGTTTTTCGCCGCGAAGAAATGCGCGTATCTGAATGTGCGCGAGCAAATCGGTATAACGGCGCAGAGGGCTTGTAACCTGAGTATATGTGTCAAGGCCCAGCCCCTGATGCCGGCCGGGTTTAACAGAAAGAATGCGCGGTCTCATGCAGCGGCGAAGCTGTATTGAGCCAGCGAGGCCTGGCGGAACTTTTCCCTGCAATTCCACTTCCTGGCTTATATACGGAAAAGCAAGTCCTCTTGACGCCGCCCAGTTTCCCGCGCCCTCCCCCGCCGCGATCATACATTCCTTTACCAAAAAATTAGACTGATACTCAGGCACAGGCGCAATGTTTACATTTCCGCTGTCAATTGTTATGTGAATATCAGGCAAGTCGATATTTACAGCTCCGTTGCCTGCGCGGCGGTTGAAAATTTTCCGCGATAAATCAAAAAGCGCGCGTAACGTTTCTCCTTCGCCGCTTTCAATCAGCTTATCGGCTTCCTCATAAGTGATGCGCCGCGCTTTTATAACCGAAGGAAACACATCCGTTTCTGTTACCTCTCCGTCTTTGTTAATTGTCATTTTAAAGGTAAGCGCTGGCGACTTTTCGCTCAATCCAAGAGCGAACCGCCTGAGCGCGTCTTCAGATAACATCCGTAAAGCGCCTTCAGGGAGGTAAAGCGTAACGCCTCTGTCGCGGGCTTCCTTCTCCCCGGGACTATTAAAAAAAATGGAAGATGCGGGATCGGCGACATGAACATATAACAGGGTTTTTCCGCCGCCTAAATTTTCTATTGAGACAGCGTCATCGGGATCATTGCTCCACGAACTGTCAATAGCAAACGCGTCAAGGCGGCATAAATCGCAGCGATCAAGATCACTGTTCGGCGAGGGCAATTCCTGTGCGGATTCAGGCGGGGAATATAAATTATTCAGCGTATATCCGAAACGCGCCGGGTGAGGGTTAACCATCGGCGTCCAAAAACCTGTTTTTAAAAGAAGCGAATGAGCGTCTTCTGGAGTTTCGCTTAAATTTAAATCCCTCATCGTGCGGCTTTTTGATGATTTACCGTAAGCAAGTGCCTGAACATCCTGTATAAATCCCGACCACTTGCTCCGCAATGAATCAGAAATGTACGAATCTTTTTTAAGCGACGCTTTCATCTGTTCCAGAAATTGGGCGCGATCGTCTGTCTCCTTTTGTTTTTCGCTGCGCTTTGATTCTTCCAACGCTGCTTCATTTTTACCGCGCGGTAAAATTGCGCCGATATCGCCGGTAAAGTAAATGTTTTCTTTTAATAAACAAAATGTACTATATGCGGAGCAGGGAGTGTATTCGTTAAAAATAAAACCAGATAATTCCTTTAGGGAAACAGGCGCGGCGTTTTCTTTATCATCGCAAAGAAGTTCCCATACTTCGCGGACAGCGGATGAACCGCAGTCATTTTTAACAGGGAAAAAATCCTTTGCAGGCCCCGGATGAAGAAGCTCAATATCCTTATCGCGGACTTTTATATGGCTGCCGTCTGAAAGAGTAATTGTATATTTTCCGTCCAGACGTTCTTTAACAACCGCAGGTTTATTTTTGTAAATAACAAGGGCGTTTTCGGATATCATTAATTAATTATAATTTGTAATTATAATTTTTAACAGCGTTATATAGCCTCTACATAAATACATTCCCGCAGTTCATCCGCGTGGCGCCTGATTTTTCGAAGCGCCCGTCTTTCAATCTGGCGGACAGTTTCAGGTGAAATATTCATTTTTTCTCCGATCTCCCTTAAGGTGTGACGTTCGCAGCCGTCAAGCTGATAACGGTAATTAAGAATGCGTTTTTCCCTGTCCATTAATACATTTAACACTCTCATTGTACCGTCGCGGGACGCCTGCCTCAGTAAAGTCCTTTCAGGACTGTATGTATAATCCTCATGAATATCCATTGTAGAAATATTTTCATCATTAATGTTCTGATCCAGAAATAATGAATCTACAGCCATATTTATATAAGAATTAACTTCCTGAACAGAAATACCGAGTTCCTTTGCGATATCAGATGACTTAGGCTGATGCATCAGAGTCTGGCATAAAACGTGATATGTTTTTTGAATTTTTCTCACTGTTTCTTCTTTTCTCTGAGGCAGACGCACCATGCGTTTTTTACTGGAAATATAACGGCTGATAAACTGCCGTATCCATAAACTTGCGTAAGTGCAGAAACGCACATTTTTGCGGTAATCGAATTTCTTTGCCGCGTGGATTAATCCAATATTGCCTTCCTGTATTAAATCTAAAATGGAAATATTGGAAGCGGTAAACAATCCTGCGATTTTTACAACAAGGCGTAAATTGGAATTTACCATTTTGTCTTTAGCTTTGGTATTTCCCTCCTGAATTTGCTTTGATAATTCCAATTCATCTTCAAAGGATAAGAGAGGAAACGCTTTTATCTGCTTAATGTATGTTTCAAGCAGAGAATTATAAGATCCTGTTTCTTTTTTTTGCATATTACCCTCCTGCCGGAATTAACGGCAATTATTATTCAGCAAAAATCATGCCAAGCTGCCGCTGATGAATAAATTATCTTGTAAATCCTTACTACATATAGAGTTATGTTAATTAATACCTATATCTATAACATAAAAAACATTGATCTGTATCCTTTATCATACAAAGAGAATATAAAATATACACTTTGTGCCTGACACCGTAAAATTTTTATGCTAATATAAGCCATGGATGAATACGGAATTACAGCTATGGTAAAAGACAGAAATGTCTACTATAGCGTAAAATGGTCGCCGCTTTCAGTCGCTGAGCGTTATGCGATAATTACAAAAGTTCCCTCTGTCGCAGGAATTTTTGAAATTTACTGGATGGATGAAAGCAAACGCCTAAGGCTGTTATTTATCGAGAAAACAAATTACGGAGGGCTTAGAAGCGAGATACGGCAAATTACAGATCCGGAACTCTGTATAGATAACGATAAAACAAAAAAAATCCTTGAGGAGAAAGAAATTTATTTCCGCTACACTACGACGGATTCCGCGAAAGTCATGGATGACATAGTCTGGTTTTTTATGCAGACTTATTTTCCGGAAGTTACAACTCTGAGCCATTCAGGGCGTTATGAGAATATTTTTTTAAAGGAATCCGCGCCTGATAAACTGTTGTGGGTCCCATGATTGAATACATAGTGCCGTCAAATATCGACGACAGAATTCTGGATCGCGCCATTAATATGCTTGAAAACGGCGCGATAGTCGCGCTTCCCACAGACACAAGCTGGAGCATTGTATGTTCAATTAAATCTCCCGCTGCGGTGAAAAAATTAAGAAAATTATCTGGAGAAAGAGACGAGCGGCACTTTACCCTTCTTTGTTCAAGCATTTCGCAGTTCGTTGAAGTCTGCAAACTGGACAATACCCGCTTCAGGCTGATAAACCGCCTTACCCCCGGACCTTATGTATTTATTTTAAAAACGCTCGCCGGAACTGAAAAATTTCTGGATATCCGCCGGCGTGAACTTGGAGTGCGCATTCCCGATTATCCTGTCCCGATCCGGCTGATAGAAAACCTGAAACATCCTTTATATTCGATAACCGCTAAAAAAAACATGGCGGACAGCGATGAATTAAAATCATATCAAACTGAAGAAGCCGGAGCGGATTTGCCGCCTGTTCCTGAAGACGAACTTTTTGAAAGCGGATGGGAACTGCAGGAAATCGACGGGCTTGATTTAATCCTTGACGGCGGCGAGGAAAGAGAGAGAATCTTTTCTACAATTCTGGACATGACTCAGGAAGAGATAAAAGTGCTGCGTCACGGGGCGGGTATCTGGCCAATCTAATTTTAAATTTAAATGCGGAAAAAGAAATTAAAAAATAAATTTAAATTTATCTTCAGAAGAAGGATACTAGTCATTTTATCCCTTCTTGCGCAGATTGCTTTATTCATTTTTGTAATAGCCGGAACAGGCATCTATTTAAAATATTCTTACTGGATTTTATCTTTTATAAGCGTAATAGTCTGTATATTCATTATTAATAAATATGAGAAAGCGGGATTTAAGCTTACCTGGATTTTTTTAATTTTATTGTTCCCGTTTTTCGGCGGGATACTTTATATTATGCTGAACTTCTGGTCGAATCCGAAAAAGTTAAGAAGGTCGCTCGATCGAAATATCAGAGACAGCAGTGAAGCGTTTTATCTGCCCGGTAACAGGCTTGAAGAATTGATAAGCAATTATCCTGATTTCAGAACACAGGCTCATTATTTGCAGGAATACGCAGGCTTTCCCGTTTACGGCAATACAAGACAGGAATATCTGCCTTCAGGCGAAGCGTTTCATGAGAAAGTGCTCGAAGAAATTGAAAAAGCGGAAAAATATATTTTTCTGGAATTCTTTATTTTAAAAGAAGGAGTCATGCTTGATTCCATTTTAAAAATACTGGAAGAAAAAGCGGCGCAGGGATTAGATATCAGGATCATGTATGATGATATGGGCTGTTTCTTTACATTGCCGCCTGATTTCCCTCTTAGATTAAAAAACAAAGGAATTAAAACATATGTTTTTAACCGGTTCCGGCCGATTATTTCGTCACTGCAGAATAACCGCGACCACAGAAAAATTATATCAATAGACGGCAAAGTAGCTTTCACAGGAGGGCTGAACCTTGCGGATGAATATATTAATGTGGTCGAGCGTTTCGGGCACTGGAAAGACTCGGCAATAATGATTGAGGGAGACGCGGCCTGGTCTCTTACATTGATTTTTTTGCAAATGTGGAATCTCGGCTTTAAGGAGAAAGATATTTACGCGTCTTTTTACCCGAGGAAAAACAGAGATAAAGAACCTGAAGACACCGTTTCAGGAAGCGGGTATGTCCAGCCATACGCGGATAGTCCAATAGACAGCGAAAATGTCGGAGAGCATGTTTATATACAGATTATTAACCATGCTAAAAATTATGTGTATATTAATACTCCTTATCTGATTGTGGATGACAATCTTCTGTCTGCGCTTACGTTAGCTGCAAAGAGCGGAGTCGATGTCAGAATTATTACGCCTCACCGCTGGGATAAATGGATTGTGGAAATAACTTCGCGTTCTTATTACAGAAGGCTCATTCAGGCAGGCGTAAAAGTTTATGAATATACATCCGGCTTTAACCACGGAAAAACTTTTGTATCTGACGACAGAACAGCGACAGTAGGCACAACTAATCTTGATTTCCGCAGTCTTTACCTTCACTTTGAATGCGGCGTATTAATCTACTCAAGCGAAACAGTCGCCGCAATCAAGGAAGATTTCCTTTCTACGCTTCCTCTTTCTAAGGAGATCACTTTAAGAGACTGCGCCAGAAATGTCTTCCAGAGAATAATTCCGGATATTCTGCGCGTTTTCGCGCCTGTAATGTAAAGCTTTGCCGCATGTAAACAAAGCGGCGTATTAAAACATCATCTCTATCTGTATACTGTCCCGCTTATTGTTTTTGCGCATAACATAATAATCAGCGTCCCATTTAGCCGCCGCCGCGATTGAGCGCACGAGCGGATAAATCTGTGTTTCTATATAATGATCATAATCAGGTTTTCCGTGAGGGAGGCTGACTGGTTCAGGCCCGTTCACTGTCCAAATATATTCAACAGTGCCGCGTCTTTTTTTCCAGCCCAGAGCGCGCGCGGCTTTAACCTGCGGCGGAGTTGATGATGTATAAGTTTCCGGATAACGCGTCAGGCGTTTTCTGTAAACAAGTTCGTGATCCAGTTTTTCATCTAATAGCTCTGCGGCTGTCTGTTCTACTCTTTTACGCAGCTCATTTTCACCTAAACCGGAAAAAACAATTTCCAAAAGTTCCATCTGAAGGCGCCGCGCGAGAGGCGTGCTGTCGCTTCGCACCGCTTCCATGCCGACCACTTCCACAGCAAGTTTTCCGCCGGAAAGCATTGTATAGCCTCCGTAGCCTTTCGCCCTTCCGCGCGGCGAATCGCCGCTTGAGTGAATATTTCTGACGGGCGGAATTAAAAAGCGGCGGTAGGCTTTATCGAAGCGCAGCTCAATAAATGATTCCAAATCGTATTCTTTCCTGATTGATTCAGAAATGAGAAAGTTAACTTCTTTTACAAGTTCGCAGCAGCGTTCTTTAAATTCAGCTAACGGAATGTCGCCGAAGCCTGTTTCTACAAACAGCGAATCAGTGTCTCCGTAAAGCACATGAAACCCTTTTAAATTGAACCAGTCTCTGGAAAACAAAAGCCATTTACGCGAAAAAGAAGTAATCGCTCCTGCGAGAGAGCTTTTTCCGTATCTGCAAGCGGAAGTTCCAAGGACGCCGTAAAAACTGTTCATCAGTATCTTATAAACCTGCGCAGCTATTGAATCGCCTTTCTCCAGCGCTATCGCCCGCGTGGAAAAATACTCGGCGATAATAGATGGGAGCAGTCCCGGCTCACGGGAAAATTCAGCTCCGTTAGGCGCATAAATTTTATCTTTTCTTTCCCCGTAAGCGGCCCTTGCGTGCGAAAGAGGATCAATGTTAAATGTTCTCATAACGGTGGGATAAAGGCTTCTGAAATCAAAAACTGCGACATTGTTAAAAAGCCCTTGTTCGCTTTCAAGCACTGTTCCGCCCGCCGCTCCCGTTACGTCAGCGGAGGAAGGAACCGCAGGAACGATGCCGGCTTTTCTGAGCCGCATTCCGTAAATGCGCTCAAAACTTACAACGCTGGTCCATGCCTTATCAAGCGAAACCCCTGTAAGACAGGCGCGTTCCATTGTCAGCCTGTAAAGGCCGGTTTTTGAAAGAATCCTTAAAACAAGGCGCGAATCGCGAAGGCAGTATTCGCCGAACTGCGCGGGATCATTAAAATAAAGCCGGTCAAGAGCCGCGATTTTCTCATCGCCTGTTTCATGAACAGTTTTTCCCTCGCTTAAAACTTTTTGAGAAATCTCATCAAGTGTAAATCCCTGCCCCGCTGTGTTCTGTGTTCCCGCTCTCATAATACGAAGCGCGTCAAGAACCTGCCTTCCCGGAACAATTGCCGCAGCAGAGCGCCTTCGCCATGTTCTTGCGCCGTCATCGCCGGGGAGAAATTTCGCGCTTTCCTTTGATCTTCCAATGCTGAATGATAATCCGAATTTCTCAAAACGCCGCGCCAGATGCGGAAAATCAAAATCCAAAAAATTCCATCCTGTCAGAATATCAGGATCAATTATGCGAATATCATCAAGAAAAGACTCGAGCATTGATTTTTCATCATCATGAAAAGCATGTAATGTCGAATGCTCGCCGGAGTTTGGAGAAAGAATTCTGACTTTTCCATTAACAGCGTTATCTGCAATATTATTGTCACGCGTTTGTGTCCATGCGACGCTGATCGCGCGGATGACGCCTGAAACTACATCTGTTTCGATATCAACGGACGCGATTCGCAGCGGTACGGAAACAGCTTGCTTTAGGGAAGCGATTTCCGGCCTGCGGAAAACGATATCAACTCTTTTTCCCGGATGACTTTCGCCTTTTATAATTAAAGGGCCCTGTATTTGTTTCTCCATTAAAAAAAGTTCAGCGGGTTTTATATCCGCGTCTGGACTTGGGATTTTATTTTCATCAAGCAGGCGGACAGCGCGGCTTCGATCATTGTAACAGGCGAATTTTAAGCAAATCAATTTATCTTCTTTTAAGCCGGAAAAAGGAAGAAGCGCATGCGTCTCCTCTGTTTTAAACGGTCTAAAAAGCCGCGCGGCGCGGGAAAAAGAATTTTCAAAAATGTGAATATACGGCCGCCAGTCTTCTTCGACAGCGGCAAATGATCTTCCGTCGGAAAGCCGTCCCTGAAGATATAGGCGGTTTTTTCTTAAATCAGGATAGATATTAACTAAAAAAGCGGAAAATTCGACAAAACTCCCATTTATCATGCAGTCATTTTATACTATATTTACAGATATGGCTAATATGTTTGATTACATCGCATGGAGAGGAGACATGAATTTTAACGAGTCTCCTTTTAACCCTGTGGATAATATTATTTTTTCGCAGTTGTCGTATTTATCGTTAGACGGCATTGTCCCGGGCCCTGATGAAAAAGAAGGGATAAGCATAGCGCTTGCTGTAAAAATTTATAATGAAAACATGAATAAACCGGGCTTTAAAATGACTTCCATATTTAAAGAAGATCCCGATCTGATAAAAGCTCTTGCAGCATCAGAGCGTTTTGGAAACTGCCAGCTGTTCGGCCACGTTAGCTGCCACGATGAAAAACGCGAAATTCAATTTTCCGCGCTCTGCGTTCACACAAGCGATAACCATTGTTTTGTGACATTCAGAGGAACAGACACTTCTCTTGTAGGGTGGAAAGAGGATTTTAACATGTGCTTCAGAGACGTAATTCCTTCCCAGACAGAAGCGGTGAATTACCTTGAAAAAATGGCGCCGATGATTAACGGGCATCTGCGCGTCGGCGGCCATTCAAAAGGGGGAAACCTGGCGATTTACGCTTCTTCCAAATGCGGCAGAAAAACACAAAAGCGCATAACGGAGATTTACAGCAATGACGCGCCTGGTTTTAATGAAAAGATGATTAATGACGCAGGTTTTACCGCGGTAAAAGATCGAATACATTCTTATGTTCCGCAGTCGTCAATAATCGGAATGCTTCTTGAACACGGATACGGCAGCGCTGTTATAAAAAGCAGCGAAAGCGGTCTTTTGCAGCACAGTCTTTATTCATGGGAAGTGACACATAACGATCTGGTCCGCGCGGAAAAATCAACGGAAAGCAGCCGCTTTATAAACAAAACGCTTAAAGAGTGGCTTGACAGCCTTGATAATAAACACCGCGAAGAATTTATAGAATCGCTTTATCATATCTTGTACACGGCCGATGTAAAATCGCTTCAGGATCTTGAAAGCTCCTGGTTTTCGGCGGCGGGGCGCGTAATAAAATCGCTTGGCGCGGTGGAAGAATCAAAAAGAAAACTAATAAAAAACACATTAAGCGAACTTTTTTTATGCGCGGGGCGCAATATAGAAAATTATATTAAACAGAAAAAAAATGAGCAACTATAAAAAAGCTCTCGCTTCGGTAATTATTGTTGTTTTCTTCTGGGGATTTTCCTTTATATCCACTAAAATCGCGATAACGGTTTTTCCGCCTATGTCTCTTGCGATGCTCAGGTTCGCGATAGCGCTGGTATTTTTATATTTCATCAAATTGATACTTGCGCCTAACGAAAAACTGCGAAAGAAAGATATTCCGCTTCTTTTCGCCGCAGGGCTTACAGGAGTCACTTTATATTTTTACTTTGAGAATAACGGCATCGCTCTTGTAAGCGCGTCGGAAGCAAGCATCGCTGTCAGCTCAATTCCCGCTCTTTTAATGATCACCGAAATGATCGCGGGAAAAGCCGCGGATCGCAGAAAGAAAAAAGCCGCAGACAATCCGCGGGAAACAGAATTATCGGAAAAGAAAAACGGACATCCGCATAAAAAAGCCCGCCAATGGATCGGGTGTTTAGTTTCTATAGCGGGAGTGTGGCTTGTAGCGGGAGTATCGTTTTCAATATCAGGAAATGTTACAGGTTATCTTTTTATGACCGGAGCCGCGTTAAGCTGGGTAGCGTATTCATTTTTAACCCGCCCCCTATTCGCGCATTGTTCAAGAATATATATAGTCTTCTGGCAGACAGCCGCGGGTTTTATATTTTTTATTCCTTTTTCTGTTATGGAATTTCAAAGCTGGGGGAAAGCGGACGCCGAAATTATCGCTCATATGCTTTTTCTGGGAATTTTTTGTTCCGCCATAGGCTACTGGTTTTACGTGCGGGCGATGGAAGTTTTAGGAGTATCACTTAGCGGAATTTTTATCAATTTGATTCCTGTTGTCACAGTTATCTCAGGTTTTTTGATATTGGGCGAAAGACTCACTTTATTACAATGGATCGGAGCCGCTCTTGTGTTATCGGGCGTTTATTTGGCGATTTGGACACCGGATTATACAAAACGTAAATTAACGTAGATATTTACATGCCGGAAAGATTAGAAAGACGGCGCAGCAAACGCCATGCCATCTTTACTCAATGTCATTCATACACTATGGCTATATCAACTGCTTCCAATTTTAAATTACGAATAGTCGCCATAATTGTACCATCAGGTATTTCTTCTGATATTTTATCTTCATCATTTCCTACATTTTGATCATCATGAGGTTCTGGGTAACGAGACCACGCGATATGTTCTAAATATAATTGCACTTCACCTGCCGGAAAATTACTTATATTATACTTTCCTATTTCAACAACAATATCAGCGGAAAATTCACCGGAACCAATTTGTTTTGCACTTGAAACATGACCGCCAAGCCATTGACGATTACTTTCATTATCACCAAATTTTTCCGATGGATCGTCTGCAAAATAAAAAAATCTTAAGTTTACTTTAAGCTGGATATCTACCGTTCCTGATAGCCGAAATGTTACAGATTGTTCATTATCAGGTGAAACAAGTTCATCAAGGTTTCCTTCAAAAACATCTCTTAATTTAATGCTATTACCTGAAGAAAAATTATCACCATCCTCTCCAAAATAACCGCCGTTGCGCCACCTGCCGACCCGCATATGTATTTCATCAAAAGTACGCACTATGAATACTGTTCCGTCAGAAAGAGTTACATTACCTATAATTGAACTGATAACGCCGCCGCTTGCTGTCACGTTAAACTCTGAACCGTTGGAAGGCTTAAGCGTCAATGTATCATCAAGAACATCCTTAACAGTTCCGCTGGACGTGCCGTTTCCAGTCTGCATTTTGTACCTGTCTCCCTGACCGGCCCTGACAGACTTGGCATTATTCTTTTCGATTGTTAAGGTATACTGATTACCCCCAAGGTCGGTTCCCTTGTAAATAATTGTTTCAAGTCCGCTCGGAGGATTGCTTTCGCATCCATAAAACGCCATTACGAATACAAGTACTGCTGCTGGTATCCCCAGCTGTATTTTCCAGTTTCTCATTACTTTCACCTTGAATCAAGTATTTATTACCAATCATAACCTGCTATATGGTAATAATACTCATATTTACTTGCAATTAGCAATTTGTCAATAGGTCACGTGGGTTTTATACTCCATTAGCATGTAAACAAAAGCGGTATTTATAAGGTTATTTATGACTTTTCAGGAACTTTTTATCATGAATCTGAAAGATTACAGAAAATCCCGCAGGATTTCACAGGCAAAACTTGCTGAAATGTGCGGATCTTCCCAGGCCTATATTGCGGAAATTGAAGTAGGAAAGAAATTCCCCTCCCCCGACATGATTGAAAAAATTGCGTCTGTCTTTAATGTTGAATCTTATTTTTTATTCCAGAATAATGCCGCAATAGATACAAGACTGCTCACTCCGCTGCAAAAACAGGAGATAGTCTACAGAATACACGAAGCCGCATTAAAAATAATTAATCATTATTAATTTAAAGGAAAGAAAAATAAACCTATCGAGCTTTTTCCAAAGCTCAGTACTAGTGTCCTGTAATATTCGGCTTCTAAAATAACAAATTGCGTTAATTCCTTATTGCATAAGAAATTAACTTAACATACTGTTCCGTCATTTGAATATTACAGGACACTAGGGTGTTTTCCTGCGCTGTTCATCAGAGTTCTGATACAAAGTTCCTGCCTTGTACAATATACCACTATAATCTATAGTGATATTTCACTTTAGGCTAAAGTTATAGCTCACTATAGGCTGCAAGATGAACAACACCAAGGCACAGAGAGGCGGCTGGGAACGCTCAAACTGCCTGTTATATAAGCCAAGGCTTTACGCAGTAACACGCCGATATTATTTGCAAACAACTGTTCACACGCGCTTACTTGACATAAAAACATTTAAAATGCAGTATAAAATGAATAAAATACCACATTCCCGATTAACACGGAGAAATTCCTTGGACAACAAGCCAATCTCATCATTCAATAATTCCTCCGGTCAAAAAATAGTAAGAGTTGAGCCTGCCGCGCAAAGTTCTCCTCTTGATACGCCCGTAACATTCGCTCCTGTTGACTGGAACAATAAGCGGCTTTTCTCGCTTTTTTGGCCTCTGATTGTCGAACAACTCCTGGTTGTAATGATCGGAATTGTCGACATGGTAATGGTAAGTTCTGTCGGGGAATACGCGGTGTCGGGCGTCTCGCTTGTGGAGTCAATTAACTTTTTAATCATTACCGCTTTTAACGCTGTGGCTACGGGTGGCTCGGTTGTCGCGAGTCAGTACCTTGGGCGTAAAGATGAAAAAAGCGCCTGCTGCTCCGCAAGGCAGCTGATTTATGTAGGCGTAACAATTTCTGTTATAATGATGATTTTTACATTATTCACGCGCCGCCCGATACTTGGATTAATTTACGGAAATATAACTGAAGACGTAATGCAGGCGGCGGATGTTTATTTTTTATGGATCGCGCTTTCTTATCCGTTTCTGGCGTTATACACAGCCGCCGCCGCGATGTTCAGAAGCATGGGTAATTCAAAAGTTCCGATGAGGACTGTCGTACTCCTGAATATTTTTAATGTAGGAGGGAACGCCCTTTTCATATACGGATTCGGCCTGGGCGTAGCAGGCGCGGCGATTTCAACATTTATCGGCCGCCTTGTTGTCGCCCTTTTGCTTATGCACCTTTTAATTAAAGACAAAACAAGAATCATTAACCTGCACGGTTTAACAAAAGTTAAACTTGAAGGAGAGATGATTAAAAAAATCCTTAACATCGGAATTCCAAGCGGTCTTGAATCCTCAATGTTTCAGGTCGGAAAGATTTTAGTTACAAGAATTTTCACAATTTTCGGCACCGCCGCAATTGCAGCTAACGCAGTAGGAGCGACAATAAACTCAATCGCGTTTATGCCGGGAAGCGGTTTCGGCATGGGGCTTTTAATAATTGTCGGGCAATGTATAGGCGCAGGAGATTATCTTGCCGCGAAAAAATACACAAAAAAAATAATGATCCTTTCCTATATAACATATCTTTTTATTAACATAAATATTTTTATTTTCATGGATCCGATAATCAGCATTTTCAATCTTTCCGCGGAAGCTCACGAAATGTGCTCGTTATTTTTAAAAGTCCATTGTATAACTTCAACTCTGTTCTGGTGTCCCTCTTTTGTGCTTCCAAACTCGCTGAAAGCCGCGGGAGACGCGCGCTATGTAATGGTTGTCGCTGTCAGCACAATGTGGCTTGTCAGGGTATGCTCGGCGTTTTTAATGGCATTTGTGCTGGGATTCGGGCCTGTGGCCGTGTATCTCGCGATGGGCGCGGATTTTCTTTTCAGAGGCATTTTCTTTTTAAAACGCTGGCTCAGCAACAAGTGGATTGAAAAGCGCGTGATTTAAGGACGCCTGTTAATAAGTTTTTATTGTCCAGCCGGTTTATTTTAATGACTTATACGCCGCTAAAGATTCAAACCAAACAGGAATAGATTTAATTCCATGGAACATCGCGCTGAAATCCCTGTACCAGCTCATATTACATTCATTGCATGGAAGCATTTTATAATCATTCTCATCCATTGATAAAATATTGCCAAGCGTGTGCGGAAGCTGCATACACGGATGTACGTTAAAAAACCAATCAACGAATAAAACCCTTGTTCCGCCAAAGCAATGGTATTTAACAAGTTTTGGATCGCGAAGAAAGTTAATAATATTTTTTATAGATGCGGCTGTATTGATAATCCCGTATTTTTTGTTTTTTCGCAGTTTAATAACAGATTCAAGCCCCTGAATAACATTTTCTTTTGAAAGACTTATTCCTTCGCCTCCTAAAGGATAAACCTGAGACTGCGAAAAAGTAGGATAATTAATTGAAATAAGATCAAACCCCATGTTTTTAGCCTTATTGCAAATATCCTCCAGTTTATCAAAATTATTATTCCAGATAAGAACAGAGGCCATTGTTTTTATTTTTGTTTTGGAAATTTCATCAATAGCGCGCGCCATATCATCCATAATACCGGAAATTTTTCTTGATTCTTCCATTACAGCAGGATCGCCTGAATCAAAAGAAATGCTAATCATGTCATTTCCGGCTGCTTCAAGACGTTTTATTATATCGTTTCTTAGCAGCAGCTTAGGCGCGGCATTTAAGACAGCATTATGAATTTTACGATCTGTCGCCTTTTGAACAAAATCAACTACATGAGGATGTAAAAGCGGCTCCCCGCCGGTAATTGTCAATTGAACAATCCCGTGATCAGCCAGCCGGTCAATTACATCCAAAGCTTTTTGATGATCAATAAATACCTTTGGCTGTTGTTTCCATATGTCGCAAAAAGAACACTTCGCAATACAGGAATTAGTTATAGCGAATTCCGCTACCTTTGATTTTCCTTTAAAAACCTGCTTAAAAATATTAAAAGTTTTTCCTTGTACCATATTAGTAATTTTATAACTTTATTAACACTTGATCTATAAGGTTCTGAGAAATTTATTAGTATTTTTGAAGGCAGTTAATCTATACCGTGTCCGAATTAAAAGAAAGCACAAATTGATAATTCCGTAAACAGCTGCTAAAAATAGACGTAATATTGTATAATTACATATGCGAATAATTTCATGGAATGTAAACGGCATCCGCGCAGTAGAAAAACGCGGTTTCTTCGATTGGCTTAAGAATGATAATCCTGATATATTATGCCTTAACGAAACAAAAGCTGAGCCAGGCCAGCTCTCGGAAGTTTTTTTAAATCCTGCGGCGTATAAATCTTATTGGGCGAGCGCGAAAAAGAAAGGCTATTCCGGCGTGGCGGTTTACACAAAGAAAGAGCCGCAAGATGTGCGTTTTTTGGGAAAGAGCGAATTTGACGATGAAGGCCGCGTTCTCGCCGCGGATTACGAAGATTTTACATTGATAGCCGCCTACTTTCCAAATTCTCAGGATGAAAGAAAACGCCTCCCATACAAACTTGCCTTTAATGACGCAATGCTGAAACTTTGCAAGTCAATCGTTAAAAAGGGAAAGCATTTCCTGCTCTGCGGCGATTACAATGTCGCGAATACCGCAATTGACCTCGCGCGCCCAAGACAAAATGAAAATAACGCCGGCTATCTCCCGGAAGAGCGCGCATGGATGGATTCATTCCTCGCATCGGGGTATATCGATACCTTCCGTCATTTTCATCCGGGTGAAACGGGTCATTATACATGGTGGTCGTATATGGGAAAGGCCCGTGAGAAAAATATCGGGTGGAGAATCGATTATCATTGTGTGGACAAAGGATTTCTGTCTAAGGTAAAATCATCAATTATAAGACCGGACATACAGGGTTCGGATCATTGCCCAATCGAAATTGAAATTGACGCAAAGTAAAAATTATTTAAAGGGAAACGCATGAGGATTAAATACAACGCGCCTGTAGTATTAACTTTCACCTTATTATGCGCTCTTGTAATGCTGTTATCAGAGTGGGTTTTTCCAAATTTAAATCAGCACTGGTTTATGGTTCCCGGAAGAGGCTCTTTTCACGCAAGTAAATTGATTACAATCTTTACGCATGTCATCGGGCACAATGACTGGGCGCACTTAATCAGCAATTTTACATTGATACTCCTTATCGGTCCAATGCTTGAAGAAAGTTACGGCTCGTATCCGCTTTTAATAATGATGACTATTACCGCGTTTGTTACAGGAATTTTAATTGTCCTCTTCTTCAGAAACCCGCTGTTTGGCTCTTCCGGCATCGCGTTTATGATGATTTTACTCTCTTCTTTTACAAATTTTTCAAAGGGAGAAATTCCTTTAACATTTATACTGGTGTTAATTCTTTACATGGGTATGGAGTTTCTGGATTCATTCAAACCTGATAATATTTCACAATTCGCGCATATAGTCGGAGGATTGTGCGGAAGCTTTTTTGGTTTTGTCCAAATAGGAAAAAATAAAATTACAGCCGGTATGCCGGGGAGGAATAAATGATAAAAGAATTCTTACAATTCGATACAGTACGCGATAACGCGCTCAAACTCGCTCACCGCATATTTAATGACGGATTTGTTCCCGATGTAATTTATGTATCGCTTCGCGGCGGCGCGTATCTTGGCAATATAATCAGCGAATACTACAAGATTGTCCACAAGGGAGCCCGCCCTGTGTACTACGCGGCGGTTGTAGCAAGATCATACACTGATGTCGCGAAAGCCGACAAGGTAAAAGTTGACGGCTGGACATACTCGCCTGATTATCTTCGCGTCGGAGATAAGGTTCTGCTGATAGACGATATTTTTGATTCAGGCAGAACTATCAACCACCTTGCTCAAATAATTTTAGACAAGGGAATTCCCCGCAAAGACCTGAAAATCGCAGTTCATGATTATAAATATTTCTATGATAAAAAAGAACAGTACGCAATTCAGCCCGATTACTGGTGCCGCAAACATGAAGCTTCCATTCATGATGAAAGCACATGGATTCACTACATGAGCCATGAACTTATGGGATTAAAAGAGGCTGAACTGGAAGATAATTATTACAGACGCGATCCTGATCTGAGAATTGCCATGAATGTAATTTCTCAAGACAGTTAATGAACTCTTATGCGGATCAGGAAAAAATCAATAATTCGCCCGGCCAAAAACTTTTGATTTGCGGAATAGACGAAGCCGGACGAGGGCCGCTTGCGGGTCCTGTTTACGCCGCGTCAGTTATACTCAATGAAAATTTTCCTTTAACGCTTTTAAACGATTCAAAAAAACTCTCAGGCGCGGATCGCGAAAAAGCGCGATCTCTTATTCTGGAAAAAGCGCTGGCATGGGGCATAGGAGCCGCCTCCCACATAGAAATTGATAATATTAATATTTTACAGGCAAGCCTTCTTGCGATGAAGCGCGCATTTAAAGACATGCTTAAAAGAGCGTCAAAAAATCTGCTAGGCGCAAACATGTCAATAATTACGGACGGAAAGTTTATTCCGGATATAAATACAGGAGCAAGCTCTTTACAAACATCAGGATATTTGACCGTTGTTAGCTGCACTGCATTAGTAAAAGCCGACGCGAAAGTAGCGGAGGTTATGGCTGCCTCAATTCTGGCAAAAACCGAACGCGACAGTTTAATGAATGAGATGTCCCTTCTTTATCCGCAGTACGGCTATGAAAAACACAAAGGCTACCCTACAAAAGCGCATCGTGAAGCTGTTTTAAAATACGGACCTTCTCCCATTCAAAGAATGACTTTTAAAGTTAAATTAAGGTAGCTCTCAAGGAAAAATCAATCTCTCTTTCTAACAATAACGCGTCTGTCTCTTTTCGGCCCGCGATCGGAAGAAAAACGTTCCCCTGATTCTGAACGCGGCTTTGAATGATGATCAGAGCCGCGTTTTCCCGGACTTTTTCTGTCACTGCCGCGGTTTCTATCTCCGTTATAGCTTCCCTGCCGTTCATTTCTGCGCGGTCTTTCTCTTGATTCGCGCCCGGCTTCACTTCTGCGAGGTCTTTCTCTGCTATCACGTCCATCTTCACTTCTGCGCGGCCTTTCCCTTTTCTCATGTCCTTCATCGCTTCTTCGCGGCCTTTCTCTTTTCTCATGTCCTTCATCGCTTCTGCGCGATCTTTCTCTTGGTTCGCGCCCTTCTTCATTTCTGGCAGGTCTTTCTCTTGATCCGCGTTCATTTTCATTTCTGCGCGGCTTCTCGCGTCCTTCTTCATTTCTGCCGATAGTTTTGCCTGAGTGCCGTTTTTCGCGCATCGCTTTTTCCATTGCCCGCAGCGATTCGTCAAAACCGCCAAGAAATTCCTGAAGGTCATCAGCAAACAGAATCACTGACTGCCTGTCAAAACCGCCGCTATCGCGATTTTTGCTTTCAACTATGTTAAGGTATAAGTCGCCCATACGATTTTCTTTTACATTAAAAAAGTATGTCCTGTTCGGCAGGATTATCTTGTTTGAAAAAAGTTCTCCCCGTATTCCCATTTTTTAACTCCTTAATAATTTAAGCTGTTCCAAAGCTTCAGCTATTGGAAAACTGCCTTATTCAAATTTTTATTTTATCCATAAAATCTGTCTGTAATAAGTGTATAGCGCATAAAGAAGATGCGTCAACAGCGTTTTCGGAATTATGATATTCATTCCAAAAATCATTAACATTCAAAGCAAATAAATTAACGCTGAAAATCAATATACAGGCAATAACCGCGCTTTATTGAGGTAATATTGTCAATTATCTTATTGGCCGTTTAAAATTTAAAACTGGCCATTACTCAATATTATCAGCTTCCATTATCATATTTCTCTGCCAATCAAGTAAATATTTCTCAGCGTCTGCGTCCGCTCCTTCCACATCGGCCATTATACGAAAAACAGGTTCTGTAGCGGATCCTCTCATCCAAATATAAGCGGTTTCCCTTCCTCCAACATTGAAAAAAAGAATCTTGAGCCCTCCCTTTGCGGCTTCTCCAAAACGGCGCAACGCGCGCTTTTCCGCAGTTCCGTTATATGAAACAGCTTCCCATCTGTAAAAACCAAAGCGCGTTTTCAATTCATCCCTGCGCACTTCCCATTCGCGGAGAAATATTTGCTGATAACGGTCTTTCAGCGCGCTGTGATCATGGGTATTAATGCGCATAACGGCTTCTTTGCTGTAAGCGGGAGTGGTTGTAAAAACAGGCAGGCTTTCGATAATATCAGAAAGCGTAAAATTTTCCCTGTATTTTTTAATCTGCCCTGATAAATTACACCAAATCTCAAAAAAACCCTGCCTGCCGGGAGCGGATCGCACCGTCAGCATTTTTACAATGGCAATAACAGTGTTAACCGGATCGCGCACCGCGGACGGATGGGTGATATTTCCCCCCGCGGAACCTTCTCCCAGAATACGCACAATATAACCGTTTTCGCGTAACTTACGCGCAAGAGACACAACATTCGCCTCTCCTACTTCAGAGCGGAAAACAGATACTCCGAAACATTCGGCGATTCTGTCTATGCGCATTGAAGTCGGATCATTAACCGCGACTGCCGCTTTACAGAGCGCTTTTCCGTCTTTGTTATAAGAGAGCCCGCCTGTCCAAACTAGATGAGACAGCTCGGCGGCGCACGCAAGCGCGAAAACTTCCTGCGCTTCAAGAGGTCTTGCTTTCCCGGAGATATTATCAAATATTACAAGATTCCCTCTGTCGCCGTCGCAATCAGGAACATAGCCAAGCGTAAATGACTCATCACGGCTATGCGCTTCTTCCAGCAATCTGCGGCAAGGTTCAAGCGATTCGCCTTCAGGCACAATACGATGCGTAATTTGCCCCGGTTCCGCGTTAATACATTCAAATTTTAAACCAAGCTCATTAAAAAATTTTTTATCAATAGAAACAGTCCGCGCGCTGCCGTTAAAATCGCAGACGATTCCTATCGGCTTTTTCGAAAGAAAATCTTTAACAGCTTCAGCAATGGAAGAGCTTCCTCCCCAAACAACTTCATTGCAAAAATTATAATAAGCGTTAAAACATTCTTCTTTTGAATTATTTAACAACGAATAACCAGAACTTGTTTTTCGATGCCATAATTCAGGTTCAAACTGGTTCGCAGAGAAAATTAATGTGTTAATTTTTGCTATATTTTTTTCGTCTTTAATAAAAATTTTAAAATTTTCTATTAATTTATTAGCTTCATCTGCGGCAAGTACGCCGCCGTCAGTCAGGCCAAACTTAAGCCCGTTATGCCCAACAGGATTATGACTCGCGGAAACATAAATAAATCCTGCAATATTAAGAAACCCCTTATTTCCCGCCCACGCCATTATTTCAGGCGCGGCCGTAACACCCGCGTATTTTACATCACAGCCGCTGTTTAAAAGAGCAGGCATCATCGCGTCAATAACCGCTTTTCCGGTCGGCCGTGTATCGCGGCCAAGTAAAACAACCGGCTTATCTTCCAAATTCCCCTGACCTTTGAGCCCTTGTAAATATTCTGAAAATACAAAAGCCGCGCAGGCGCAGATTATTTGATGCTCTGCGGAAATTTCTTCCGTTTTACTTTCTTCACCGCCGTTTTTGGTGAAAATTCCCCGCCAGCCGGAAACGGAAAAGATCATTTTATCTAAAGCAGTCATTAAATGTCAGTATACGGCTTCCATATTATTTTTTCTACGGTAAAAGACAGAGCGTTAACATATTTTATTATAGATATAAATTTCGAAAATTTATTTTATAAATCCGGTTTTTTAAGGCGTTTTTGTTTTGATATTTTTTTCAAATAGGGTGTATTTTGTTCCATTAAACATTCCTATTTTAATAATAAGGAGTGCAAAATGTCAAAATTAAGCATTATTCAACAAAGAGAGCTTGAACCGATTATGTTAAAAGCAGAAAGAATCGCCAAACATTATGAAAATGCTTCAAATTGCGCAGCTTCGGTTATGGGGCCGGATTTAAATTCAGAAAATATTTTTGACTCAATTTGCGGCAAATGCAGTAAAAAATTTCCGGAGGATACGCATAACAAATGCGGACATCTTCACCTGGAAGCGGTAAACAAAGCAAGGCAGCTCGGCGGTTCATATGTTTATCTGTGCAGTAAGGGAAATGTTTTCTGGACAAGTCCTTTTTATTCGGGAGAACGTTTCGCAGGAGCGCTTATATCAGGCGGAATAACAGGAACTGAGAAAAACTCAGAAAGAGTAAAAGCGATGGCTCAACTTATGCTGATTTGCGCTAATCAAATATCAGGAATGAGTTTTATTCAAAAAAATGTAGTTTATCTGCCGTTAAACGGCAGGCGCAAGGAACCGGAATATTCAAACAGCGAGAGCGATGATTATGATTTACAGCCGGAAAATATTAAAATAAATCATGTTACACTGGGTTCCGCCAAAAAAAAAGAAAATGAAACAGAAGAATATTTATGCCCTTTGGATATGGAACGAATGCTGCTTGCAAGCCTGCGGCGCGGAGATAACGAAGAAGGACAGAAAATTCTTTTTAAACTATTAAAATTCCAATATCAGGAAGTAAAAAATAATTTTACAGTATTCAGGTTAAAAGCGCTGGAATTGGCGGTATTACTGTCAAGAGCGGCGGCAAATCCAAAAGATATAAAAGATAACACTTCGCTTGAAACAACCAACCGTTTATTTAAAAAATTAGAGGAATGCGCCGATTTTGACGAAATAGCTGAAATCTTAAAAACAACTGTGGAACGCATGTCCAGAATGATTTTTTCTTTTCACGGGGTTCGTCATTTTTCCGCTCTCAGAAAAGCGGAACGTTATATTTGGGAAAATTATACAAGAAAGCTCAGCTTAAAAGAAATCGCGGACGCTTCGGGACTTTCAGCGCCGTATTTCAGCACAGTCTTTAAGGATGAAATGGGTGAAAATCTTTCAAATTATTTAAACAGACTGAGAGTAGAAAAAGCCGCCGCAATGCTGATAACAACAGATTTATCAATAAATGAAATAGCGGTCGCTTGCGGTTTTGAGGATCAAAGCTGGTTCTCAAAAATATTCAGAAATAACACAGGATTTACTCCGGGAAAATACCGTGAACACGGCATGAGCGAAGGCGGCATATATTCCGAAGGAAATATTCTGGGTTAAAGGATAGAACAGGTGTTATTATGAGAGAAAACAGAGTTAAAAGCGGAGATCAATCAGGGTACAATGATAACTTAATGGAAAAAGCCGCCAAAATCATGTTTGATTATAATCAGGCTACGGGAAGCTGTATTTGCATTTATGACAGTGAATATCAGCCAAATTTTCCTCCGCGTTTTGGCATGGAATGCTGTCCGGAAAAGAGAATTTGTCCGTATTGCACAAAATACCGCACTCACAGTGCGGCTTCCAATGCTCACAGTGCTTCTTCCGGCGTATATAACGGAGAATCATCTGTTGTTATTCAAACAAACAGTCAGGAAACATTCCCATGCCATGAAATGCATATAGACGCGATAAAAGAAGCGAACAGAAAGGGAACCTGTCATATCTATAAATGCATCTCCGGTCTTTTATTCTGGACAAGTCCAATATATACAGAAGGCACATTTTCCGGCGCTATAAGAGGATCAGGTTTTTTGACGGATAATAAAAAAACTGTTGACATTTTGTTAAATGCCAATGATACTTTTGTTATGTGCAATAGTGAAAGAGAAACCGAAGAATTTAATGAGCGCATCAGCTCGCTTCCGGGTGCGGACGGTGAAAAAGTCCAATCCCTTGCCGAGATGATGCAGTTATGCGCGCAGTCAATTTCCTCCGGAAGTGAGGATTATCACGAAATAATCAAACGAAGAGCCCAGCAGCAGGAAGCTATATCAAAAATAATTGAAGAATTAAAACAACAATACAGCGCAAACACCGAAAAACTCGGATATCCGCTGGAAAAAGAAAAAGCGCTGATGTCCGCTTTGCGCAAAGGCGAAAATCAGGAAGCGAAAAAATTATTAAATGAATTACTCGCGATGCTGTTCTACGCCAATCCCGGACAATTCAAATATGTGCAGTTAAGAGTAATAGAACTTGTTGTTCTTATTTCACGAGTGGAAGTAAGCCCTGTTAAAAGCGGAAATCTTTCAATGGAAATAAACAGCCAGAACCTGAAGATGGTTCAGGAAGCGAAAACCATTGAAGAGCTTACGGATATTTTGCATAACATTGTAGACAGGGTGTCAGGAACCATATCATCTTTTAAGGGAATTCCGCATGCCGCGGCTTTAAGAAAAGCGGAAAATTTTATCATGGAAAATTTCACAAGAAAGATCAGCTTAAAAGAAATATCAGCGGTAGCAGGGCTTTCTCCGCCTTATTTCAGCACCATCTTCAAAGAAGAGATGGGAGAGAATCTTTCCAAATATCTTAACAGATTAAGAGTTGAAAAAGCCAGCCGTATGCTGCTTGACACGGAAATGTCGTTAAGTGAAATTGCCGCGTGCTGCTGCTTTGAAGATCAAAGCTGGTTTTCAAAAATATTCAAGGCATACACAGGCATCAGCCCCGGAAAGTACCGCAATCAGGGCGGAGGCGTTATCAGCACTATCGGAGAAAACAATCTATCCGAAGGCTTCCGTAAAACATTAAAATAAAAACATGAAAAAAGCCTGACCGCGCTGGTCAGGCTTTTAATTTACCGTTACTCGATCATTAGCTGTACATCTATGATGTACAGCTTAAGATGTTTACATCTTAAGCGTCTGTATACGGAATAATAGCAAGTTCGGATTCTTTATCAAAGTATCGCGCTTTCTCCATTCTCGGAACAAAAACAGTCATGTCGCCGACTTTAAAGGAATGGTTAGGTTCGGTACGCGCAACAAGGTTTTGAGTTTCGGTTGTCAGCCACAGATGAATATCAGCGCCCAAAGGTTCAACAACAGTTACCTTTACTTTCATGCTGTTGGGAGCGTCTTTATCGGTATAGCTGAGATCTTCCGGTCTGATACCAAAACAAACCTCTTTGCTCACATATTTTTTAAGATACTCAATATGGCTCGGATCCGCTTTTATCTTAAATGAACCTTCATCAAGCATAATTGAATTGCCTTCTTCAAGAACTTTTACATTGAGGAAGTTCATTGGAGGAGATCCGATGAATCCTGCCACAAACTTATTAACAGGATGATTGTAGAGGTGCAGAGGCGCTCCGATCTGCTGCACTTTTCCGTCTTTCATAACGACGATTTTATTCGCCATTGTCATAGCTTCTACCTGATCGTGTGTAACATATATCATTGTCGCGTTCAGGCGAAGGTGAAGGTCAGAAAGCTCCGCCCTCATCTGTACGCGTAATTTGGCGTCCAGGTTTGATAGAGGCTCATCAAAAAGGAATACTTTGGGGTTACGGACAATAGCGCGTCCTACAGCAACACGCTGCCTCTGACCGCCTGAAAGCATCTTCGGCTTGCGATCAAGGAGCTTCTCAATATCAAGAGTGCGCGCAGCGTCATTAACGCGTCTTTCAATTTCCGCTTTTGGTACTTTCTTGATTCTTAGTCCGAACGCCATGTTTTCAAAAACCGACATGTGCGGATAAAGAGCGTAATTCTGGAATACCATCGCGATATTCCTGTCCTTTGGCGGAATGTCGTTCATTTTTTCACCGTCAATAAGGAGCTCGCCTTCGGTGATATCCTCAAGACCGGCAACCATTCGGAGAGTGGTTGATTTTCCGCAACCCGAAGGTCCTACAAGAACAACAAATTCCTTGTCTTCGACTACGATGTTGGCATTGTCCACCGCGCGGACACCGCCGTCATACACCTTAGAAATGCTTTTCATTTCTACTTTTGCCATACGCTGGCCTCCCTTGTGTTTCCGATCATTAATAAAAGATCAGAGGGTTATTTTATATAATTAAGATACCATAAGATTAGGTTTATGTCAATTGTGATAAAAAAAAGACGGTGTGCCTGGACGTCAGGGGGTTACCCTATGCACACCGTCTGATTATGGAGAGATAATCCCTCCCGGTAGTTTGATTATCGGTTTTAAACTGGCAGTTCTTTAGGAGAAAAGAAGGTAAATAAATGAAACACTTATTAAAGATATTATAGAAAAAGTAATAAGAGCTATAAAATTATTAACAATAGGAGTAAATAAAAATCTTCTCAAAAATAATAAAAAGCTGTATATTACAGGTAAGGAGTTTTTATGGGAGACGCACAACTTCAACCAAAATATCCCAAAAACATAGGCTTCGAACAAGTTTGGGCTTCATTGGATAGACTGGCAGAAAGCCAAAAAGACACGGATCGACAGTTAAAAGACACGGATCGAAGGCAGAAGGAAACAGATCGATTGCAAAAGGAAACAGATCGATTGCAAAAGGAAACAGATCGACAAATAAAGGAAACAGATCGACAAATAAAAGAAACAGACCAACAGATAAAAGATATAAACAAACGGTTTGGCGAGTATTCCAACCGCTTAGGTGAAATTGCCGAATATATGGTCGCGCCTAATTTGAGGGAAAAATTCAAAGAACTTGGATTCAATTTTCCAAGAGCTAACAGAAATTCAGATGTTTCAGATTATGATAATAATATATTCATGGAAATAGATGTTATGTTAGAAAATGGCGAAAAAGCTATGCTTGTAGAAGTAAAAACAAAACTCATTTCTAATCATGTAAACACTCATATTGAACGGCTTGAAAAAATGCGAAAATACGCCGATTTACATGGGGATAAGCGATCGTTCTTAGGAGCGGTTGCAGGAGTTGTAATACCGGATGAAATCAGAAAGCTTGCATTAAATCACGGTTTATTTGTAATAGAACCTTCCGGAGAAACTTTTAAAATAACTCCGCCAAACGGCAATCCGAAAGAATGGTAATTTAAAAAACTCCTCCATTCTCCATAATTGTCTTGTTCACAAAATCCATGTGATATAATTTCTCCCAATGGTTTATATTTAACGTTCCTTTTTTTAAATGAATTGTTAAAATACAGCAATTTTCGTCTTTTTCATTATTTGCTATGTCGTACCATTGTGCAAAAACTTTACGAAGTTTTGTCCTTAATTCGGCGTTTTTTGGGTCTAATACCCAGCCAAGATTTTCACCGGTTCCAATTGCGGTAAACATCTCCGGACAAGTAGCAATCGAAACCTCTGTGTTTTGCGCAATTTGCTGCATTTTGTTTGATTTCCCATGAGTCATAATGTAGAACACACCTTCCTCATAATAGGCATCCACAGTGCGGACAACCGGCCGGGGTTTTCCGTCAGCGTTTGGTTCACGGGCGATAGTCGCAAGTGAGATAGCATTGTCTTTGCCATTTCCAAACTTTTCTTCAAGTAATTTTAACCCTTCTTCATACTCACTCATTTGGGATTTCTCCTGAACATTAAAATTTTATATCCATAATAAGCATATATTATTTTATACTATAACTAAAAATATTGAAATAAACATTTTTAACCATTGAGGCTTTTCCAAAACTTCAGCTTTTGGAAAAGCTACCTTAGATTTATTTTATGAATTATATTTAATAAATTTTTAAAAACTCGCGCCGTAAAAAAAAGAAGCCTGACCACATGAATGTGGTCAGGCGCCTTTCCGAGAGACGTGCTGTTTTGCTGCGCAAAACAGCTGCGAGTTTGCTGCAAGCAGCAAACTCGTCGCTCTGATTTACTGCAGAAGCGATAGAACCGATTGACCTCTTTGATTGGCTTGCGCCAGCATAGCTGTACCGGATTGTGTTAAAATCATGTTCTTGGTGTAGGTTACCGTCTCGTTCGCCATGTTTGTGTCGCGGATACGGGACTCGGATGCCTGCATGTTTTCTGCACCAATGTCGAGGCCGCGTACTGCGTGCTCAAGGCGGTTCTGATAGGCGCCAAGATCGGCTCTTTGTTTGGAGACAATCTTTAACGCTCTGTCGAGGGTTCCAATGGCACGGTTGGCACCGTCCGGAGAGGACAGTGAAATAAAGGTATCGTCACCGACAACGCGGATCCCAAGACCCTTTGATGTCATTGTGCCGATAAACACTTGTTCGCGCTGATCCATGTTTGCGCCAATATGGAGCCACATGGAAGCGGTAACCACATTTTCGCCGATTGGGCGGCCGAAGCGGCCGGTAATCAGGTTCATTCCGTTAAACTGCGCGTGCGATGCGATCCTGTCGATTTCGTCAACAAGGGCTGAAATTTCAACCTGGATGTACATTCTGTCTTCTTCGGTATAAATACCGTTCGCAGCCTGTACGGCCAATTCACGCATGCGCTGGAGAATGTCCTGGGATTCCTGCAGATAACCTTCTGTGGTCTGAATGAATGAAATGCCATTCTGGGCATTCTGTGATGCCTGATTCAAACCGCGGATTTGGGAGCGCAATTTTTCTGAAACTGCAAGACCGGATGCGTCATCACCGGCGCGATTGATGCGAAGTCCGCTCGACAATTTTTCCA
>Ga0209755_10001951_pt1 | contig 29861 bp, 24 predicted proteins | sample TergutCo191P1_FD_187301 | JGI IMG/M metagenome (GOLD analysis project Ga0209755, IMG submission 187301) | Cornitermes sp. P1 segment gut microbial communities from Petit-Saut dam, French Guiana - Co191P1 (SPAdes) (version 2) | ecosystem: Host-associated > Arthropoda: Insects > Digestive system...
ACAATTAAATCACTTATCGAGAGATATGTCCATCGAATAGTTATACATGGCGAGAACATCGAAGTACAATTCAATCTAAACCTCAGTAGCCGGGTAGTAAATTACCCGGCTGACTTTATCGCAAAAAAAGAAATATCTCAGCCTGCCTACCAAGACATGACTGAGATTATTTCTTTCGTTCCAACAAAAATGTTGGCTACAAATGGTGGAGCTGGGGGGAATTGAACCCCCGTCCGAAAGCACTTAAACGTAAACTTCTCCGGGCGCAGACGGTTATTTTGGGCTTTCGCCCGATTTCCTCACCATAGTGCAAACCGTCACGCGGCTACGGGTTGGTAGCTTCATTGTTCATGGTGCGGGCAAAGCTTACCGCACTCACGTTCTCCACTAATCGACGCCCTAGCCCAGACCGTGGAACTTCTGGGGAGGACGGGCTGCCTTAAGCGGCTGCCAGAACTACGTTATCGTTGTTCTTTAATTTATAAGTGTTGCCGGTTAAGGAGTCGGCGCCTCCGCCCGCTATTCACGCCTCCACACCCCCGTCGAAACCATTGCAGCCCCTCGTCGTCACAAACTTCGCTATGCTCCGCCCGCCTTGCAGGCGGGCATAGGTTTCGCTTCGTGTTGAGCGGGTGACGTTTAGGACATTTGCACCTTGGTGATACAATTGGGATGATAACGTAATTTTTATAGGGTCTCCGGCCCGGGGTATACCTCGCCGAAGGTTTCTACTGTGACTTTTTTCATGCGCTGGTCTGTTTCTGGACGGTCGGCGTAGTTTGTGCCGACGGATGCTATTGCGTCGATAACATCTTCGCCTTCGATTACGCAGCCGAACGAGGCATATGAGCCATCGAGATGAGGGGAGTCCTCATGCATTATAAAAAACTGGCTGCCTGCTGAGTCAGGGGCTGATGAGCGGGCCATGGAGAGCACTCCGCGGGTGTGTTTGAGCTCATTTTCAAAGCCGTTTTTGGAGAATTCGCCTTTGATGCCGTAGCCCGGGCCGCCGTAGCCTTCACCCAGAGGGCATCCGCCTTGAAGCATGAATCCTGGGATTACCCTGTGGAAAATTAGACCATCGTAGTAGCCTTTGTTAATTAGGCTAACAAAGTTATTAACTGTGTTTGGGGCAATATTGGGGTAAAGCTCGGCTTTCATAACCTTGCCGTCTTCCATCTCAATTGTTACGATTGGGTTTTTGTTGTCTGACATTGTGTTTAGCTTCCTTCCTATTATTAATCCGTAGCTGTTACTGCTTGATTGAGTTTCCGCGCCGACCTTTTGGCTTTTTATCGGAATCTGCCAGTTGCGCGGGTGTAGTATGCAAAAATTTATTACATTCTCGACTTTAGCTGCCTGTCCATCTCTCTTGCTGATGATTTTTCGGCGGCGGCATCGCGTTTGTCGTGGATTTTCTTACCCCTTGCTAGTCCCAATTCAAGTTTGACCCTTGAATCTTTGAAATATGCCGAGAGCGGAATCAAGGTCAGGCCATCTTGCTTAATGCGGGCGTAAAGTTTGCTAATTTCACGCTTGTGCATGAGCAGCCGTTTGGGGCGCATGGGGTCACGGTTAAATATGTTACCCTTTTCATAGGGGCTGATGTGCATTCCACGGGCGAATAGTTCTCCGTCTTTTATTGTGCAAAAAGATTCCTTCAGATTTATATTCCCCGCACGGATGGATTTGACTTCAGTCCCAAAAAGTTCAATGCCGGCTTCAAATTTTTCAAGAATGTGGTATTCATGGTACGCTTTCTTATTTTGTGCAACAACTTTCACGCCGGATGCCTTTGGCACATTAGTCCCTCCTTCCGCATAGACACTTAGAAGATAAATTTTACTCGCAAAGTGGCTGAATTGTCAATAGTTTCAAGCGATTCGTAATGAATGTGTAATGGTACTGACTCAGTTCATCGGCCAGCCGGACACAGACAGGTGATTTTAAGCATGTGTAAGTGGCAACATGGCGCTAGCGGCCTGAGCCGCCTAAAACTTGCCAGCTTTGCATACCGGGACGCAGGGTTTTGTCTTGCTTATAACGGCAACCGCCCTTACGGCGTGTTTTGTCACACTCCTGTAGGGACGGTTATGTCCGCAGGTTTTGCGGAGATATCGCTTCTTTAAGAGAGGCTTTACACGCTAGTTGATGTGTGTCACCTTGCTGAAGTCCATGTCGTGCGGGGGTTTGCCTGTGTTGACATGGCCTACTAGGATACTGATGGCGAAATTATAGCCTTCTGGAAACTGCATACGCTTAATAAATTCCGCTCCACGCGGGCCGCTCAGAGGTGTGCGGATCATGCCTATGATGCAACTGCCTAGGCCGAGAGCTTCGGCTGCTATGGCGATGTTTTGGCAGAGGATGCCGCTGTCGATTTGGGCATACATTGAGTCATTTGCTGAAATTACGAAATAACACGGTGCATTGTAGAGCATTTTCCCGCCACGGCTCATAATCGTATTGTATGCAGTTTGGTCCTCGGCTGCTTTTAGCAGGGCGAGGCCTTCTGCATCCATTTCGTCAATAAAGCTCTTGTCTGTGATGCAGGTAACGTGCCAAGGTTGTATGTTCCTAGCACTTGGCGCTTGCAAGGCGGCCTCTACAAGGGATTTCACCTGTTGCTCAGTCAACGGGGTGTCTGCGAAGTCGCGGCATGAGTTTCTTTCTTTGATGTTTTTTAAGGCTTCCGGCATATATATTAGCTCCTTTAGTTAAAAATTTGCATTTCAATAATTTGAGTGCAGATGCTCCGCATCTTGCGGCTGGCGCCGCCGTTCGCCTGCGGCGAACTCATTTCATTATAACTTCGTTGAAATTGGAGTGTCGATGCTCCGCATCTCGCGGCTCACGCCGCCGTTCGCCTGCGGCGAACCATTTCATTATAATAGATTGACAATATTTTGTAAATGCCCTATAATTTTTTGAAACTGGACAGCCTGGGCACGTTGCCGTGGGCATTTTTTGTAGGAGTGATGATTATGCGCGAATTAGAGAAGATATATGAGCCGCTGAAGGTTGAGGACAAGATATATAAGCTGTGGACGGATGGCGAATATTTTAAGGGTGTTGTTGACCCTAATAGAAAGCCTTTCACCATTGTCATACCGCCGCCCAACGTCACCGGGCAGCTTCACTTAGGGCATGCTTTTAACAATACTTTGCAAGATGTCCTGACACGTTTCAAGCGTATGCAGGGCTACTCTGCGCTTTGGCTTCCCGGCACTGACCATGCTGGTATCGCCACTCAGATTAAGGTTGAGGAAGAGCTACGCGGCGAGGGGCTGAGCCGGCATGATTTGGGCCGTGAGAAATTCCTTGAGCGTGTCTGGGACTGGAAACATATGTATGGCAACCGCATTGTCGGCCAACTGAAAAAACTCGGCAGTTCGTGCGACTGGAGCCGCGAGCGTTTCACCATGGATGAAGGTTGTTCAAAGGCTGTGCGCGAAGTTTTTGTAACGCTTTACGAAAAGGGGCTTATCTACAAAGGCAACCGCATAATTAACTGGTGCCCAACTTGTGCCACTGCCCTCTCAGATACGGAAGTCGAACATGAAGAGCGTGCGAGCTTCTTATATCATCTTAAATACCCTATCAAAGGTTCATCTGATTTCTTAGTAGTTGCAACGACTCGCCCCGAAACCATGTTGGGCGACACAGGAGTGGCCGTGAATCCTGCCGACGAGCGTTATAAGCATCTCATAGGCAAATCCGTCATCCTCCCGCTCATGGAACGCGAAATTCCCATCATAGCAGATGAGTATGTTGACATGGAATTTGGCACCGGCTGTGTCAAAATGACGCCCTGCCATGACCCTAACGACTTCGAGGTTGGACAGCGCCACAACCTTGAGCAGATTTTAGTAATTGATGAAGATGCCACAATCATAAATGCAGGCAAGTACAACGGGCTTGACCGTTTTGACGCACGCAAACAGGTTATGGCTGACCTTGAAGCCTTAGGTCTTGTTGTCAAAACTCAGGAACACACCAACAATGTGGGCATATGCTACCGCTGCGACACCATAGTTGAACCTGTAACCTCGGCTCAGTGGTTTGTCAAAATGAAACCCCTGGCAAAAGAGGCCGTTGAAGTTGTCGAGGACGGCACAATTAAGTTCGTGCCCGAGCGTTTTTCGAAAATATATACACACTGGATGGACAATGTGCGCGACTGGTGCATCTCGCGCCAGCTCTGGTGGGGGCACAGAATCCCCGCTTGGTATTGCGGTTGCGGCCATGTCACTGTAAGCCGCGAAGATCCCGATAAATGCGGAAAATGCGGCAGCGTAGACATAACCCGCGACGAAGATGTTTTGGACACGTGGTTTTCTTCGGCGCTCTGGCCTTTCTCAACCCTGGGCTGGCCTGATAAAACTGAGGATTTGGAATACTTCTACCCTACCGATGTGCTTGTAACAGGCTATGACATTATATTTTTCTGGGTAGCCCGCATGATTTTCTCAGGTATGGAGCAAATGAAGCAAGCCCCCTTCCATACAGTTTTTATAAACGGCATAGTGCGCGACTCTCAGGGGCGCAAAATGAGCAAGTCCCTCGGCAACGGTGTTGACCCCCTTGAGATTATCGAAACCTTTGGCGCGGATGCCCTGAGATTCAACATTATCACCGGCAACAGCCCCGGCAACGACATCCGTTTCTACCCCGAACGCTGCGAGGCTATGCGCAACTTCGCCAATAAAATTTGGAACGCCAGCCGTTTTGTAATGATGAATCTCACCATTGAGCACAATGAGCTGCCTGAGAAGCTGGAACTTGAGGACAAGTGGATACTTTCAAAGCTCAACTCCCTGGCAGGCGAGGTTTCGGAAAACATCGACAACTATGAGCTAGGCGTTGCTGCATCAAAAATCTATGACTTCATCTGGGATAGCTACTGCGACTGGTATATTGAGCTGACAAAGCCACGCCTTCAAGGCGGCGGAGAGGGCGCAATAAATGCCCAAAAAGTTCTGCTGTATGTCCTCACGGAAATCCTGACGCTGCTGCACCCATTCATGCCCTTTATAACTGAAGAAATCTGGCAGGCTCTGCCGCACGAAGCGGAGGGTTGCGCTGCCGCAACATCTGTGGCTGTGGGCGCAAGTAGCACTGACTGCCCGCCTGTGCTCATGGTGCGCAGGTACACCGCATTCACCGAAGCCCTGAATTTCCCGCAGGACGAGGCCGATTTTGAAACAATAATGGAAGCAGTTCGCGCAGTTCGCGCCCGCCGTGCGGAAATGAATGTTCCCCCATCAAAAAAACCGAGCCTCACGATTGTGACTGAGAAGCCCGATGTGTTTGAAGCAGGAAAAGTCTATCTGGGCAGGCTCGCCTACGCAGGTGAAGTCATCATCAGCAGCGAGGTTCCCACAGATTTAGCAGGCCTTGTGTCCGTCGCTACAGGTGATGCACGCCTCTTCATCCCTCTAGCAGAACTAGTGGATGTAGCCAAGGAGCGTGAGCGCATTGAAAAGGAAATGGCCAAGGTTCAAAAGGAAATAGACGTATTTGAGAAAAAACTCTCAAATGAACAATTTACCTCCAAAGCCCCCGAGGCGGTTGTGGCCGCCGAGCGGGAAAAACTTGATAAGCAAAAGGCGCTGATGGCCAATCTTGAGGAGAGCTTGAAAGCTCTGTAGGACAGTATAGATAAATTACGCATTTACGCTTACAGGCTTGCCGCGCTGGCAGGCCTGTAACTGTAAACATCCAACTTTTCACTTTGGCAATATCTAGACAATGAATAAAACTATCCGCCGAACACGGCAGGGTGCTCTGTGAAAAAGTGGGGCGGCCTCCGTCAGTCACGTCTACTCTAGTGAAGACTTGGAATCTTGGGTGAAACTTGTGTTCCGGGACTGCGGCCACCCCGCTTTCCCACAGAGCACCCTGCCGTGTTCGGCTGGCCTGTAAACTGTAACAATATTTACCGTGCTACGGAAAAAGTCTAGCACAAGCATTGACAAAAAGTGTGAAGGAGTATAAAATTAATCTAAAAGTGTGAACAAGTATAAATAATTCACAAAAGTGTGAAGGAGTATAGAAGTGAAAAACCCTTTCAATCCTGCATTCGGCCTTAGGCCGGAGCAATTTATCGGAAGAGATGATATATCAGAGGAGTTTATCCGAGCATTGATGAACCCAAATAACCCGTGGAAATCGACCTTGATTGTAGGCGTTCGTGGCAGCGGTAAAACATCAATACTTTCTGACATCCAGCTCCGATTAAGCGGCTCGGATGCCATAATTGTGTCCACAACCCCTGAAGGGGATTTTCTTGACCGGGTTTTGGGACAGATTTATCGCCAGCTCCCTAAATCTATCATCGGCAATCTCCCTAAACTTAAAAGCATCTCAGTTAACTTAGGTGTTTCAATAAGTCTTGAAAATGACGATGATGAGCCGTATTTCACAAGGACATTCGACTACCAAGTAACACAGATGCTGGAGGCTCTCAAAAATGAGAATGCCCATGTTGTCTTCCTAATTGATGAATCTCAAAAACACACCTCAGAAATTCGGACGTTTATCAGCACCTATCAACAGCTTATAATGAAAGAGCTTCCCGTAAGCCTTGTAATGGCCGGCCTTCCGGAAGTAATAACCGATGTACTAAATGACGATATCCTGACATTTCTTCGAAGAGCAAACAGGGTAGATTTGGAAAACATCGACATATCTTTAGTAAAGGCCGATTACGGAAATGTTTTTAGACGTGCAGGTTTTGATATAAGTGAAGAAACCCTGAGTGCTGCCGCTCAATCCACTCAGGGCTTCCCATACTTAATTCAGCTTGTTGGTTATTATCTGTGGGAGAATCTTGCAAACCAGTTTGACGGTGATATTCTGGCTCAATCAATAACTGAATCTAAATCCAGATTATTCAAAAACGTTCATCAACTGGTGTTTGATAGCCTGTCAAATATGGATAGAGAATTCGTTTTTTCCATGATTTCTGACATCGGCCAGTCTAAAATACAAGACATCCTCAGCCGGTTAGGCAAAGATAAGAACTATATTACACAGTACCGCTCCAGGCTAATTTCAAAGGGAATCATCAAGCCATCCGGGCATGGCAGGATAGTTTTCACCTTCCCATATATGCGGGAATTTCTGGAACTAAAACGAAACGAAATAGGCCTGTGGTAGCGACTGTCAGTGGCCATCAAAGAGGGTTGCTTACACAAACTGCACTTCCACAGAAAAAGTTTGATTAGCCCGGCCGTTAACTGTATAATGATACCGTGAACTTTTGGCTTTATAAATCGGCTTTCTGAAGCCGTAGCACATGGCATAGGAATTACCGTGTAATTATTACGTGACTTGAGCATAGCCTTTTTCTGCAAGCAATCAATCTCAAAAATGTTGGGAGTGAATATTGTGACTTTAGGAAAAGTTTTGAAAGGTATACTAATAGCGGTTATTGTGCTGTTATTTGTAGTCATTTTGCTAGACTTTGGCGCGGCAGCCGGAACCGAGAGAGGGCTGCATCCTCCGTTTCGTGTGGAGTCGCAGGACGGAAGCAGAGTATTCATCTATGATTGGCTGAAAGATTGGGCGTATAATTTGCCGCTTGCGGGAGTATACCACAATACCAATCCACCACAACTGATATATCCTGTTCCAATAGAGTATAGCGGCCACTTTTATATTTCGCAAGATCTTAACCACTTTGCAGTCGTGCCCATTTCGAACCCACAGCTTTGGGGTAGGGCGATATCGTTTTATTCATATGGCGCTTTGAACACAACCTATTTTGTTTCGGATTTCGTGCGGAATTCCAATTCTATCTTACGGGTTGCATCTCTCACCATTATTTGTACTTCGCCCTTCTACATTTGGGAGGACTGGCAGCGCAGTAGCTTTAATGCGGATACAGGCAGATTGCGCATCTCCACAAGGGAGGGGCTCACATATGTTTTTGACCTTTACACAGCTTCAATGATAGCAGGCCCGTTTCCAGGAATTCCTTCACGCTACAGACCGATCGTTGTTTTGATGCTGTTTGTGCTAGTTTGCGCAGAAGCCGGGAGAAGAATACGTGCCAGAAAATCCGAAAATACACAGGGATATAAGGGTAAAACAGCCATCTCCACAGATTACGGCTATCCATGGAGGTTTTAGCTCCTAGCCTTAGGGTATTCCTTTTTGCCCTCAGCTTATCTGAACACCGCAACACACAATACAAGCAGCCCAATCAGCAATTAATCCACAGGAGGCGACACTCATGATAAAAGCACCAAGGTTAGTGAAAGGCGACACAGTTGCGATTGTATCACTATCGTCAGGCACGGGCGGCGACCCCGCTTTTGTGCACCGGTACGAAACCGGCAAAATGCGGCTTGAGTCCGAATTTGGCTTAAATGTTCTCACGATGCCCAATGCACTCAAAGGCATTGAATATCTCGATAACCACCCCGAAGCCCGCGCCGCTGATTTGATGGATGCTTTTAAGGATAACTCTGTAAAAGCAATCTTCTGTATGATAGGCGGCGACGACTCAATCCGCTTGCTTGACCATATTGATTTTGACGTTATCAGAAATAACCCTAAAATTTTCATGGGTTATTCTGACACCACCTCAAATCACTTTATGATGCACAAGGCCGGACTGGTTTCATTTTATGGCCCGTCTATTCTCGGTGAGTTTGCAGAAAATGCTGCAATGCACGATTATACAAAGCATTACATTCACAGCGTACTATTTCAGCCTTCCGAGAGGCTTCCGATAACGCCAAGCCCTTTATGGACCTCGGAGTATTTGGAATGGGATAAGGAAAATTCTAAAATTGCCCGAACTATGACAAAGGATGATAAAGGCTTTGAATTATTGCAAGGGCGCGGCGTCGTGCAGGGACGGCTATTGGGTGGCTGCCTTGATGTGCTTCAAATGATAATTGGCACAAAAATATGGCCCACCCCCGATGAGTGGAGCAACGCCATTCTCTTTTTGGAAACATCAGAAGATTACCCTTCACCAAGCGATGTCAAGTATCTTTTAAGAGGCCTGGCGGCGCAAGGCATAATCGGCCGCCTTAGCGGCATTGTGTTCGGCAAGCCCCAGCAGGAGAAATATTATGACGAGTACAAGCAGGTACTCTTGCAAGTAGTAGGCAAGGAAAGCAAGCTAAACGATTTGCCCATACTGTACAATGTGAATTTCGGGCATACCGCCCCTATGTGCATCCTCCCATATGGCATAATGGCTGAAATTGATTGTAATTGCAATGCTTTTAGCCTAGTTGAACCTGCTGTAGTTTAACGGCAGCCGCTTTAGACAGATATTGCCGGGCTTCTACCTCTAAGCAAAGAGGATGGAAGCCCTTTTCAATCAGACTTTTCCGTCAGACAGTATTGACATAGGCTGTGTTGCATGGCAAAATAAACGCTATTACTGTAAATATGGTCATACGGCAGGCACCCTGCCGTCTTTTTTCGCAAAAGCAACCGTAGAACAAACGCAAAACGCTTAACTACTGCGCAAATCAAAAATTATTATTAGGAGCCACAACATGAAAATAGGCATAGGCATAGATACCGGCGGCACATGCACGGACGCTGTCGCTTATGATTACAGGTCCGGAAAGCTCATAGCCAAAGGCAAGTCCCTGACGACACGGGAGGATTTATCCATCGGAATAGGACAGGCACTCGACCAACTTCCACAGGAGCTTATCCGCAATGCAAAAATTGTTTCACTTTCGACGACACTCGCTACCAACGCCTGTCTGGAGGGCAAGGGCGGACGTGCAAAACTTCTAATCTTCGGTCTTTCGGATGAAATTCTCGTGCGTTGGGATGCCGAGTCAAAATATGGGCTTGAGCGCAGCAGCACCCGCTGTATTGACATGCTGGGAAGCGCGGACGGCCTTAACATAGTAGAGCCCGATTGGGATGTAATCCTCTCAGAGCACGGCCGGTGGCTCGCAGATGCCGATGCGCTCTCGGCAGCGGAAGTGTATTCTATGAATAACGGAGCGCCGTGTGAAAAGCACTTAAAAAAACTCTCGGAGGAGCAGTTTCACCTGCCCTGTGTCTGTGCAAGCGAATTTACAAACGAGTTAAACGTCCTCATCCGAGGCGCAACCGCACTCCTTAACGCAAGAATGTTTCCGATAGTACGCGAGTTTGTCGAAACCGCGATTGCTGATTTCAGAAAGCGTGGATGCAAAGCGCCTGTATTCGTTGTCAGGAGCGACGGCAGCACAATGGCCTCCGAACTATCTCTTGAGCGGCCTGTGGAAACAATTCTCTCAGGCCCGGCAGCAAGCGTCCTTGCCGGCAAAACTTTCTGTGATGAACAGGATTATATAATCGTAGATATGGGCGGCACCACTACGGATATATCTGTGGTGCGCGGCGGCAGGCCGGTCACCGCAGAAGGCGGGATACGTATTGGCAATTGGCAGACAACAATAAAAGGCGTGCTGGTGGCACCATTTGCGCTAGGCGGTGACAGCACCGTACGCCTTAATGACGGGAAATTGCAGTTGTTTCCCCGCCGCGCAACTCCTATATCTGCTGCCGCAAAGCGCTGGCCTGAGGTCAAAGCGATGCTTTCGGAGCTTTTGGATAGGACGGGTGAAAACATAAAGCGCGCAAACATATTCCCGCTCCACGAAATATTCTATCTCGTCCGTGAGCCTGCCGAGCAAAAAAGCTATAGCCCATATGAGCTTGCACTTATTGATGAGCTCCGCAAAGGCCCCTGCATTCTTGAAACACTCCACGAAGCGGGCATAGATCTATACCATTTAGACAGCGAAAGGCTTGAGTCAGAGGGCATTATCATGCGGTGCGGGCTCACCCCTACTGATTTCATGCACATAAAAGGCGACTACAACGGATATGACAAAGAGGCGGCTGTACTTGCCGCACGGCATCTGCTGCTTGTCATGAACCGCGAGGATACCCCGAAAGCGCTACACGCGCTGGCTGACGAAGTGTATGAGCTTGTAGAAGGCAGGATGTATGAAAATTTATTGCAAGTCATGCTCATGCAACAGCATCATACGGCATTTAGCGGCGGAGTTGACGAGCAAACGAAGCTGCTCATACAAAAGGCGTGGGAAACACGCAAAACAAAGGGCAACGGGCTTCTCCGCCACACATTTGGAACAAATGCCGCCCTCGTCGGAATCGGCGCCCCAACACATGTTTTTCTTCCGGCAGTGGCAAAAGCTCTCGGTGCCCCATGCATCTTGCCTGAGCACGCCGAAGTCGCCAACGCGCTTGGCGCCCTAAAGGCCAATATTGATGTCACTGTGCGGGTTGAAGTTTCGCAGCGGCTTTCATCGCAGGGGCGCATATTCTACATAGCGCATATGCCAACAGGGAGCATGAGCTTTGATACTATTGAAGAGGCAATCGCTGCGGCAAAGCCATCGGCGGAAACAACTGCAATAAAAGAAGCAACAGCCCGCGGCGCAGAAGGCCATCTAACTGCCGATACCCACGTCGAAATGCACAGCACCAAGAGCAGCTGGGGCAAAGATATAAACATGGGCTGCGCAGTAATATCCTCTGTCACAGTGCATCTGGAGTGATATATTAAAGGTTGATTAGCCCGGCTTCCCTATGTATAATGAAGTATGATTCTTTTCTGCAAGCGGTAAATCTTAAAAAATATGTTAGGAGTTAATGCTATGACTTGGAGAAAAGCCTTGGGTGGCATACTGATAGCAGTTGCCGTGCTACTATTTGTAGTGATTTTGTCAGACGGAGGCGCTATATGGGAGGCAGAAAGAGGGGTTTTCCCTCCATTTAGTGTGGAATCGCAGGACGGAAGCAGGGTGTTCATTTATGATTGGCGTAGATTCCAACTGGTAGGGGTGTTTTACAATACCCGCCTACCACAGCTGATATATCATATTTCAACGTGGGATATAGCCCCAGGCCGCTTTTATATCTCACAAGATCTTAACCACTTTGCGGTTGTGACTCCTTGGAGCCTGTATTCTCGAATGAGCGCGGTGTCGTTTTATTCATATGGCGTTTTGCAGGCAAGCTACTTTGTTCCGGATCTTGTGCGTAATTCTGATTCAATCCATCGGTTTCAGCTTGGTCTTAACGAACCCTCCCTCCTTTGGGAGGACTATCGGCGCAGCAGCTTTAATGCTAATACGGGCAGGTTGCGCATCTCAACAAGGGATGGGCTCACATATGTTTTTGACCTATACTCAGGCGAGATGATAGCAGGCCCGATTCCAGGAATCCCTTCACGCTACAGGCCTTTCGTCATTTTCGGCCTGTTTGCCATAGTTTGCGCAGGCGTTGGAAGAAAAATACGTGCAAGGAAAGCAGAAAATACACAAGGGTATAAGGGCAAAACTGCCCCTCCCGCTGATTATGGTTATCACTGGCAATTTTAGCCTTAGAACCCATTTTACTTTGGGCCTTAAATCCTTTTTAGCGGCTTGAGCAGAGCCTGCTGCGGTGTGTTAGCCGTGAATAAATTCCATATATGACTAATAGGAGGTCAGCAAATGCTTTTGCTAAAAGGCGGAACGGTCTACGGAAAAAATACCGGCCCGGCGGATGTTTTAATAGATGGCGGAAAAATTATTGATGTGGCGCATGCAATTAGCGAGACGGAGGAAATGACGGTTCTCGATGTCAGCGGTCTTGCAGTTGCGCCGGGGCTGGTGGATTTGCATGTGCATTTTCGCGAACCTGGATTTGAATATAAAGAAGATATAATGACAGGTGCAGCAGCGGCAGCGGCAGGGGGTGTCACAACATGCCTATGTATGCCGAACACATCCCCTGTTATTGATAGTGCCGAAACTGTAAACCTCGTGACAGGCAAAGCCCTAAACGCCCCAATACGGGTGCTGACAGCAGGTGCTGTGACCGTGGGGCAAAAAGGCGCAGAGCTAACGGACTTCAATGCGCTCAAATCAGCGGGTGCCGTAGCTCTGTCAGATGACGGCCTGCCGGTTCAGAGCGCAGCCCTCATGCGCAAAGCCATGCAGCATGCAAAAGCCAGCGGCCTGACAATAATCAGCCACTGTGAAGATGAGGAAATGGTCAAAAATTACGGTGTAAACGAAGGCGCGGTGTCTGAGAAACTTGCTCTCCAAGGCAGGCCTGCAATAGCTGAAGAGATTATGGTAGCCCGGGATGTAATGCTGGCAAACGAAACAGGCGCGCATGTACACATAGCCCATGTGAGCACGGCAGGGGCGGTGGATATTATTAGAAAAGCGAGACAGGCCGGGGCCAATGTGACTGCGGAAACATGCCCACAGTATTTCTCTTTGACAGAAGATGAAGTCCTGCGTCAAGGGGCTCTTGCAAGGGTCAACCCCCCACTGAGGACAGGCAATGACGTGGAAGCGATAATCGCCGGGCTCCAAGATGGCACACTTGACGCAATTGCCACAGACCACGCCCCGCACTCCATGGAAGAAAAGACAAAGCCGCTCCCTGATGCGATGAGCGGGCTTGTAGGGCTGGAAACTTCGCTGGCACTGGCGCTGACACATCTCTACCACACAGGCAAATTTAGCCTTGAAAAAATAATAGCCCTAATGTCCGCAAACCCGGCAAAAATCATAGGGATTGATGCAGGGGTTTTAGATACCGGGGCGTGTGCGGACATAGTGATATTCGACCACAATGAAGAATGGACAGTAGACCCCGAAAAATTCAAATCCAAGGGACGCAACACACCCTTTGGCGGTCAAAAACTCTGTGGCAGAATCCGCTACACAATTTCTCGCGGAGAAATTGTGTATAAACAAGATAAATAGAATTCATATACTAAAATCTCCAGTGGTAGCAATGCTCTACACGGGCAGGTGGCTTGCCTTTATACCCCTGTGTATTTTCTGCCTTTCTGGAATGTATTTTTCTTCCTATTCCTGTGCAAATTAGGCTAAAGAGCATCAGCCCGGCGAAAGGCCTGTAGCGTGGAGGGATTCCGGGAATCGGCCCTGCTGTTATTGAAGCTGTGTAAATATCAAAAATATAGGTGAGTCCGTCCCTTGTGGTGATGCGCAACCTACCTGTATCCACATTAAAGCTCCTGCGCTGATATTCCTCCCAAATGGTGAAAAACCCAGCAGCACCAGCACCAACTTGAATGGTTATTATAGAATGTGAATTCCGCACGAGATCTGAAACAAGGTAGCTTGCCTGCAAAACACCATACGAATAAAATGACACGGCTGTACTCGAATCTGGGTGCACAATTGCGATATGGTTAAAATCTTCTGAAATAAAAAAGTTATCCTCAGGCAAACTCCAGATTGATATCGCAACACTATATATCAGTTGTGGTGGGTTTGTGTTATAGTACACCCCTGCCCGTGGAAAACGATGTCGCCAATTGTAAATGAATACCCTGCTCCCATCTTGCGACTCTACTCGAAATGGAGGATACGGTGCTCGTTCGGCCGCACTTGCCACCACTCCGTCTGATAAAACCACCACAAACACTAGCATAGCAACCGTTACTAGCATGCCCTTCAAGACTTTTCTCCAAGTCATAGCATTAACTCCTAACATATTTTTTAAGATTTACCGCTTGCAGAAAAGAATCATACTTCATTATACAGCGGGCGGCCGAGCTAATCAAACTTTTTTTGAATCCTCAGTCCATCCACAGACCAGCCGGACAAGGGCGGGTGCTCCGGGAGAAAGTGGGGCGGCCGCAGTCCTGGAACACAAATTTTGACCACGGTACCAAGCCTCCGCCAGGGTAGACGTGACTGACGTAGGCCGCCCCGCTTTTTCCCGAAGCATTTGCCCTTGTCCGGCGGATGGCTCGGGAGAAAGTGGGGCGGACGCAGTCCTGGAACACAAATTTTGACCATGGCGCCAAGCCTCCGCCAGGGTAGACGTGACTGACGGAGGCCGCCCCGCTTTTTCCCGGAGCATTTGCCCTTGTCCGGCGGATGGTTTTGGCGAGTGCGAACTGTGGCCCTGTGTAATTGTTGACTGTTCTCCTTGCATATGGTAGGCTATTTTACTGACTGGGGCAAGCCTCCGGCTAAGGCTTTATTAAAACACCGCTCATGCACACAGCCCACAGCGGCCTTTGTGTCTGAGCTTAGTTATGCGGGCGAGGCGAAAGGAATGGTAACATATGTTTAAGCTCATTAAAAATCATGGCACCGCCAGGCGCGGTGAGTTTACTGCAGGGCACGGAACTATCCAAACCCCTGTGTTTATGAATGTCGCCACACAGGCTGCGATTAAAGGCGCGGTTTCTGCTGAGGATCTTAAATCTATCGGCTGTCAAGTTGCTCTTTCAAACACATATCACCTACATGTCCGCCCCGGCGATGAGCTTATCGCGTCACTGGGCGGACTCCACAAATTTATGGCTTGGGACGGCCCGATTCTCACCGATAGTGGAGGCTTCCAAGTATTCTCACTAGCCGCCCTGCGAAAAATCACAGAAGAGGGGGCAGCGTTTAGCTCCCATGTTGACGGGCGCAGAATCTTCATGTCACCCGAAGATAGCATACGCATTCAATCAAATCTTGGCTCTGATATCGCTATGGCATTTGATGAATGCATAGAAATTCCCGCGCCGCGGGAATATGTTCAAAAATCCGCCGACATGACATATCGCTGGCTTGTGCGATGCCGTGATGAGCTTGAAAGACTCAAATCCCGGCAGGGTTCTTCTGGGGCACCGATAAATCCAAGTCAAGTTCTATTCGGCATAAATCAAGGCGCGGCATATGCCGACATCAGAGTCTCCCACATGAAACAAATCGCACAGCTCGACCTGCCCGGCTACGCCATCGGCGGGCTGGCCGTCGGCGAGACTGCGGAAGAGATGTACGCTACAATAGAGGCCGTGGAAGAACATATGCCCAAGCACAAACCCAGATATCTGATGGGAGTCGGAACTCCGCTTAACATAATTGAAGGAGTTTTGCGCGGAGTTGACTTTTTTGACTGTGTTATGCCCGCAAGAAATGGCCGCCACGGCAAACTCTTCACCTGGAGCGGCACTGGCAGCATAAATATTAACAATGAGCGTTTCCGGGAGGATACCGGACCTATTGACGAAAACTGCGGATGCCCTGTTTGTCAAAACTATTCCCGCGCATATCTGCGCCACCTATTTAAGTCCGGCGAAATGCTCGCAATGCGCCTTGCTGTGCTCCACAACCTGCATTATTACAACACCCTGATGGCAAAAATCAGGGCGGCACTTGAAAATGATACATTTGATGAGCTTGCTAATAGGTTTCGTGAGATGAGATAGGGGCAGCTCTCTAGTCACTGCCCTTTGCTAAATACGCATTTATAAACCCGTCTAAATCGCCGTCCATGACGGCGTTTATGTTGCCGTTTTCAAAACCTGTACGGTTATCTTTGACCAATGTGTAGGGCATAAAAACATAGGAGCGGATTTGGCTGCCCCACTCTATTTTCATTTGCTCGCCCTTTATGTCCTCTATTTTATCAAGGCGTTGACGCTCCTTGATTTCAACGAGTTTTGAGCGCAGCATCCGCATGGCAATATAGCGGTTCTGGTGCTGACTGCGCTCCATTTGGCTCGCTACGACAAGCCCTGTAGGCAAATGGGTGATTCTCACGGCACTTTCCGTCTTATTGACATGCTGGCCGCCCGCACCGGAAGCCCTGTAGGTGTCAACCTTCAAGTCCTCTGTCCTAATTTCGATCTCAATTTCATCGGAAATAAGCGGCGTGACCTCCACGGCCGCGAAGGAAGTATGCCTACGCCCGGATGAATCAAATGGGGATATGCGAACCAGACGGTGAACTCCCGATTCCCCCTTGAGGTATCCGTAAGCGTTCTCGCCCACGATCTCAATTGAAGCTGATTTTATTCCCGCCTCATCATCGCTGAGCCAGTCAATCAGCTTATACTCCATGCCGTGCCGCTCGGCCCATCTCGTATACATCCTGTAGAGCATATACGCCCAGTCGTGAGCCTCCGTACCCCCGGCACCCGCATGAAAAGACACTATTGCATTGCTGTTATCATATTCGCCTGAGAGCAAGGTTTCAAGTCTCGCAGCTTCAAGCTCCGCGCTAAAAACCTTAAACTCCGCTTCAAGCTCCGACAAAAGGCTCTCATCGCGCTCCTCAATGGCCATCTGGCACAGAGCCATGATATCATCCCATGCGGTAGAGAGGTTCTCAAACTTCTGCGCCTTGGTCTGAAGCTGCTTTATCCGCTGTAGCACCACCTGAGTATTGGAGATATCATTCCAGAAACCATCCTTTGCACTCTCCTCCTCAAGCCTGCGCAGCTCCTCATTGCTCTCATCAAGTTTCAGCGCCAACCGTAAATTATCTAAAACAGGCCGCAAGGCATTTATTTTTTGTTTATAATCATCAAACTGTATCATAAGATATTCACATCTTTCGATAAATAATTAGGACTGGCTGCTGCTCTGCCACGCCGTTTGAGCCGTTATGGCTTCCCGCCGCCTTAACCTGCCCGCAAAACAGCCACGACAATTTCCGGATTATTCAGGAAACGGGGAATCGGCAGATGGTTCCCAATCCCGCGGGAAACCAGCATCTTTGTGTTTCCCCTAGTATAGACCCCGGAAGTATAAGACGGAAACCAGTCCCGCTGAGTTCCAAGCAATCCGTCAGTAAAAGGCAGCCTTATATACCCGCCGTGGGCGTGCCCGCTGAGAACCAAATCCACACCCAGTTCGCTATAAAGCTCCAGATTGTGATTTCTATGCTCCAGCATCACGATGAAACTATAAGGCTCTTCCTCGCGGATTCTCCTTACAAATTCATCAGGCTTAATCATATCCGCAGGCCCGTTCGGGTCATCGGTGCCGGCAAGCACAATCATGTCGCCGCCAGAATAGAGCCGCGTAAATCTATTTCTTAAAACATGGACATCATGCTCGCGCAAAATTTCAAGGAGCGGCCAAATTCCGCCATCCACCCACTCGTGGTTGCCCGTGATGTAGAAAACAGGGGCAATCGGCTTAATGCCAATTACGATATTCTCAGCCACCTCAAGTTGCTGCTCCTGATTGAGCCTCCCGTAGCTGTCGATGAAATCGCCCGTGATGGCTATTATATCAGGTTCCGCTTCCTTCACCATCTCAATAAGCCGCTCGTTATTCTCGCCGAAAACAGCCGCGTGTATATCGGAGAGCACAACAATTCTAAACCCATCAAAACCCGCAGGCAAGTTGGCAAAGTGAAGTTCATATTCCGTCGTCACAAGGCGTGTATTGCTATCAAAAAGCAAAATGCCTATGACAAGCACAAATAACAGTAATAATATCGGAAAAATGCGGACTCTGCGCCTTCGCTTCCTACTCATTAGAAGCGTTCGCCTCCCTGTCGCGCACAAAAACATGCTTGATATTTGGGTCAGTCGTCTGCCTAAACTCTGTTTCAAAGCGGTCAATGGATTTGACCATGGCAGACAAGCTCATATAGCCGAAATTCCGATGGTCGAAGTCAGGCTGTTTCTTTAGTATGAGATTGCCCAGTTCGCCCATGAACACGGCCCCGCTATCCCCTGCCAGCGCTGCCACTGAGTCGGCTATAAGCTGCACGATTTCGTCGGGAACCTTGACTGTGGGCATCTTGGAGGCTTGGCGGCGTTTCCCGCGCTGCTGCATTTGCCATCTCTGATCGCTTTCTTCACTCTCTCGGATAGCTTCCTCACTGCTCTCGTGTATAACCTCTATGTAGGTAAACTTATCACAGGCCGCAATAAAGGCGCTGGGAGTTTTCTTCTCGCCAATACCTATTACCCACTGCCCTGCTTCACGCAGGCGTATGGCCAGCCTGGTAAAATCACTGTCGCTTGAAACTATTACAAAACCGTCTGTTTTCTCCGTATAAAGTATGTCCATCGCATCAATAATCATGGCTGAGTCGCTAGAGTTTTTGCCCTGAGTATAACTGTACTGCTGAATGGGTGTTATGGCATTTTCCAATAATGACGCTTTCCACCCGCCGATAGACGGGCTGGTCCAGTCGCCGTAAATCCGCTTAATCGTGGGAGTGCCGTATATCGCAATCTCTTCCATGACACTCTTAATGCTGTAACGCGGGACATTTTCAGCATCTATGAGGACTGCAAGCCTCAAATTATTCATGCTAAATGCGTTTTGTGTCATAATTATGACCATTCCTTTCGCTTCGCCTAGGCACAAAAATACAGTAAGTGGCAATAAGTATCTGTGCATGAGCGTTGGTTTCGCACAAGCGTAAACCGCTCGCACATCCGGATAAGTTTGAGTTTATTCAAGCTTTCATTCCCGTTAATTGCTTAAATTGAATATAACTTCACATCAAATGCTGTGTTTTGGCGCTGCGGCCAGTGCCAGCCACCTGCTCTATAGCAGATATATTTCAAAGTGGCCACAAGTACACCAATTATATCAGGCATTGTATCACAATTGCATGATTTGCGCAATGTTTGCCAAGCAAAATCATATATCTCACCTCACCTAAACAGCAACTCCGCTGCAACACCCACTCTTCAAGCATCAGTAAAATTGGCATAGAGATTTGTGCTCCGTTAACATTAAATTGCTCGAAAACCAAAAGCCGTATTTATGAATTTTTTTGACAAAAACTCAGAAATAATTAGATTTCATTGATAAAGCGTTGACAAAAGTGCGGAATCATGCTATTATTTTGAGAAATAATATGTAACGAGGTCGACCTAAATGAGAAAATCAAAAAACTTCGCACTAATCCTTGTGTTAGTACTATCCATGGTACTAACGCTCTCAGCATGCGGTGCCGATGCGGCTCCGCCGGAAGCAAATCTCCCCGCAGCCGGCGCTGCACCTAGTACTGCTTATGCAGGTGAAGCGGAGGCCGAAACTGAGCCCGAGCAAGAAACGGAGCCAGAGCCCGAATCCGAACCTGAACTAGAGCCAGAACCCGAACCAGAACTGGAAACACTTTCAGACATATCAGACATAATAGGCATTTGGTACTGGTCAGGCTCCCCTTATTATACATTTGAGGAAAACGGCCTCGGCACAATGGCCGGTCTGGATATACACTGGACAATTAGAGAAAATATATTATCAATATGCAATACCCCTAGCACGTGCGGCGCCGTATGCCCAGCTCCTTTAGAGTGGTACTATGAAGTGGACGGAGACATGCTGACCCTTACAAGCGCCCAAATAGCGGGAATGAGCTTTGAATATACCAGAGGAACTGAGACTGCTCCAGCACCAGAGCCCGAGGTAACGCAAGAGCCTATAGCAGAACAAGAACCTGAGCTAGAACCTGAACCCGAGCCTGAAGCGGAAGCGGAAGTAGAAACAGAGAGCGCAAGCATAGTAGGACGCTGGAACTTTATGGGCTTACCGTATTACGTATTCGAAGAAGGCGGCCGCGGCACAATGTCGGGCGCAGATATACGCTGGAACATCAGAGGAAACGATGTATTATCAATTTGCACCACTCCGGATATATGCGGTGCCAGATGTATCGCCCCCACTGAATGGTATTACGAGTTGCGCGGAAATAGACTCATTCTAACAAGCACTCTCATAGCTGGCTTTACCTTCGAATATACAAGAGGATAACTCCGTCTTTTGCAAACAAAAAAATTAAGATACAGTGACGGTTTCAATGCTTCTATAAAGAAGCGGCGAGGCCGTCTTCTTGTGCAAAAAAGCTGCATTTCACTTGAACTATAACAACTCCAGAAATAGTGTTACAACAAAACCTAAAATATTGCAATGTTACCTTGACATAGTACCAAGGTTGCGCTAGAATACATATGATAAGAGCAATACTATTAAAATTCCGTGAACAAAGAAAGGTGGTTCAAGTCGTGTCAAAAATGGTAGAAATACGCTGGCATGGACGAGGCGGTCAAGGTGCCAAGACTGCATCGCTTCTATTAGCAGATGCAGCATTTAACACTGGCAAATATGTGCAGGGGTTCCCCGAATACGGCCCTGAGAGAATGGGTGCACCAATAACCGCATTCAACCGCATCAGTGACGAGCGCTGTCTCCTGCACTGCAACATCTACGAACCTGATTATGTCGTAGTAGTTGATGCAACCCTCCTTTCCGCTGTGGATGTCACAAGCGGGCTTAAAAAGGATGGTGCCATACTTATTAATTCTTCAAAATCCCCTGACGAGCTCAGGCCATTTCTGGCAGGCTATGAAGGGGCGGTATACACAATTGACGCCGATAAAATATCCGAGGAGGAGCTGGGCAGAGTGTTTCCGAATACCCCTATGCTAGGAGCTGTTGTCGCAGTCGGCAAGCTCATCCCTGAAGATCAGTTCGTCGCAGACATGGAGGCTTCAATGCACCATAAGTTTGCTAACAAGACCTCAGTTATTGACGGCAACATGAAGGCGCTCAAGCGCTCGATGCAGGAGGTTTTAGGATAATGATTTATATTAAAGACGCTAACTTAGACCTTGACTGGAAGCAAGTTTCTGTCGGAGGCACTCTCCAAAAAGGCGGAACTTCGCTGGAGGTCAACACAGGCGACTGGCGGATAAAAATTCCAAGGTGGATAGAAGAGAACTGTAAGCAATGCCTTCTTTGTTTCCCTGTTTGTGCCGATTCAGCCATCGCAATTGAAGGCGGCAAGCGCATAGACTTTGACTTCGAACATTGCAAAGGCTGCGGCGTTTGCTACAAGGTGTGCCCATTTGGTGCCATCGCCTTTGAAAGGGAGGAAAAGTAATGGCTATTCGTGAAAGACTTTCAGGCAACGAAGCGGTTGCAACTGCTTTTAAGCAGCTTGAGCTTGATGTGGTGGCGGCATATCCCATCACCCCATCCACAGAAGTTCCCCAATATTTTTCGCAATTTGTCGCAAACGGCACAGTTGAAACTGAGTTTATGGCCGTAGAATCTGAGCACAGCGCCATGTCGGCCTGTATTGCAGCGGCTGCTGCCGGCGGGCGTGCTGCAACGGCCACTTCGGCGTGCGGCCTGGCTCTCATGTGGGAATTGCTCTATGTGGCCTCCGGTACACGCGTGCCCGTCACACTGGCTGTCATCAACCGCTCACTGAGTGCTCCTATTAACATTAACAACGACCACAGTGACTCCATGGGCGCCCGGGACAGCGGCTGGATCCAGATTTATTCTGAAAACAACCAAGAAGCCTATGATAACCAGCTCATGTCTGTGCGCATAGCCGAGCATCCCGATGTGCAGCTTCCTGTTATGGTCTGCCAGGACGGCTTTATAACATCCCACGCCATTGAGAACATTGAGCTTCTATCTGATGATGAAGTCAAGAAGTTTGCAGGTGAGTTTAACCCTCCGTGGTCACTTCTCGCAGGCAAGCCCGTTTCCGTAGGCCCTCTGGACATACCGCAGTTCTATTTTGAACATGCGTACCAACGCGCTCAGGCGATTAAAGATTCCAAGAAGGTCATATTAGAAGTGTTTAAGGAGTTCGGCGGGCTAACAGGGCGCAATTATGGTTTCTTCGAAGAATATAAAATGGAAGATGCTGAGCGCGTCATAGTAATCCTCAACTCCACAGCAGGCACTGCCAAAGTCGTGTGTGACGAGTTGCGTGCCAAGGGCGAGAAGGTCGGCGTTCTTAAGTTGCGCCTCTTCCGCCCATTCCCGATGGAAGAAATTGCCAAAGCTCTCAGCCATGTCAAAGCAGTTGCTGTAATGGACAAGGCAGACAGCTTCTCAGGCATCGGCGGGCCTGTATTTACAGACGTGCGCAGTTCATGCTACGATCTGGCAGACCGCCCGCACCTAATAAACTACATTTACGGCCTCGGCGGCCGTGACGTCCGCATGGAAGATATCAAGACAGTTTATGCAGCTCTTGATGAAGTCGTAAAGACAGGAAATCCGGGCGAAATCTATCGCCATGTCGGCGTAAGGGGGGTATAGTAATGGCCTATAATTTGAAAGTAGAAGCAACTAAGCCTGAACGCTTTGTAGGCGGGCACCGCCTCTGTGCAGGTTGCGGCGCTGGTGTTGCTGTGCGCAGTGTTTTACGCGCTGTAGAAGAAGATCACAAGACGTGCTGTGCAGCTGCCACGAGCTGTCTGGAGGTTTCCAGCTTCCTGTATCCGTTTACCGCATGGCAGGAGAGTTTCATCCATTCGGCATTTGAAAATGTCGCCGCTACAATTGCGGGCGCAGAGGCTGCTTACAATGTCCTCAAACGGAAGGGCAAAATAGAGGACACTTACAAGTTCATCGCTTTCGCAGGCGATGGAGGCACATACGATATAGGCTTCCAAAGCCTCTCAGGAGCTATGGAACGCGGGCATGACATGGTTTATGTCTGCTATGATAATGAAGCCTACATGAACACGGGTATCCAGCGTTCTTCTTCGACTCCTAAGTTCGCTGAGGTTTCTACCGCTCCTGTCGGTTCCGTTCTTCCGGGCAAGATGCAGTATAAGAAGGATTTGACTGGCGTTATGGTCGCCCACAACATCCCTTATGTGGCCCAGACTACTTTTACCGCTAATTTCAAGGATTTGCACGAGAAGTCAAAGGCTGCCATCTACACTCCAGGACCTGCTTTCCTCAATGTTTTAGCTCCGTGCCCGCGTGGCTGGCGTTATCCGCCTGAGGATTTAATGGATATCTGCAAGCTCGCTATCGACACCTGCATCTGGCCGCTCTACGAAGTGGTAGAGGGCGAGTGGAGGCTAACTTATGAGCCAAAGAAAAAATTGCCTGTAGAGGACTATTTTAGGCCCCAGGGGCGCTTTAGCCACATGTTCAAGCCGGGGGCTGAGTGGATGCTCGAAGACGCCCAGAACTATATCGACAAAAAATGGGACGATTTGCTGTCAAAATGTAAATAAAGTTTTGGCATAATGGGATAGGTGCAGCTTTGTCTTATAAGGCATGGCTGCACCTATTTTTGAAAACCGCTTCCACGCAGGGAGGGGGCAGGAGATAGAGGCTGACATTCGCTCTCATATCAAAACCATCCGTCGGACGCGGGTGCTGCTCTGTGAAAAAGTGGGGCGGCCTTCGTCAGTCACGTCTACTCTGGCATAGACTTGAAATCGTAGGCGAAACTTGTGTTCCAGGACTGCGGCCGCCCCGCTTTCCCCCAGAGCAGCGTCCGTGTCCGACTGGCCTAGGAGCTTTAACAACAATCCACCGGCGTTCAATTTTGGGTGTGGTTGTCTTTTTTATTGTGCGAAATTTCTTTTCATGGTATGCTAATGGTGAAAATTATGATGAAAAACGCCTTCAAACGATTATTGAAGTGTAGAAAACATATGTGGTATGCTTTTGCTATATGGCAAAGGGGGATGCTTTTATGGTTTCTAAGGTTAGGTCGTTTGGACTTGGCGGCATTAGCGGGTATGAGGTTTCAGTTGAATGTTACCTGTCGGGGGGCTTGCCGCATTTTGATGTGGTGGGGCTTCCGGATGCAGCCGTTAAGGAGGCGCGGGAGCGCGTCAGGGCTGCTACCAAGGCTTGCGGGATGACATTTCCTGTCAGCAGGATTACTGTTAATCTAGCTCCTGCCGATACTAAGAAGGCGGGAACTGTGTACGATTTGCCTGTAATGCTCGGTATTCTTTCGGCTTCGGGTGATATTGAACCTTTGCCGAGGGATGCGGCGTTTTTTGGAGAGCTTTCCCTGACGGGCGAACTCCGGCCTGTGCCTGGAGCCTTGCCTATGGCTTTGAGTGCGGGGCGGTCAGGGGTGCGGCATTTGTTTGTACCCGCCGATAATGCTGATGAGGCCGCTTATGCAGAGGATGTGGCCGTGTACCCTGTTGCGCACATAAGGGATTTAATGCTCCATCTTAGGGGGTATGAGCAAATTGAGCCCTCTACGCCGAGAGAGCCTGTCGCCCAGCACAACACTTCTCCTGATTTCTCAGAGGTCAAAGGACAGGAGAATGTGAAGCGGGCTCTGGAAGTAGCTGCTGCGGGCGGCCATAATGTTCTTCTTGTCGGCCCGCCCGGGGCTGGTAAAAGTATGCTCGCAAAGAGGCTGCCTACTATATTGCCTGACATGAGCAGGGACGAAATGATTGAAACCACGGAAATCCACTCCGTTGTCGGCCTGACTAGCCGGAGCAACCCCATTTTGTCAGCAAGGCCTTTCCGCGCACCCCATCACACCGTTTCTGCGCCGGCAATCGCAGGCGGCACTTCAAACCCTAAGCCGGGGGAGATTTCCCTTGCGCATAACGGGGTGCTCTTTCTTGACGAATTACCCGAATTTAGCCGTGATGTTTTGGAGTCTTTACGCCAGCCCCTAGAAGATGGTCAAGTGACCATTTCACGCGCCACAGCTTCCGTCACCTACCCCAGCAGGTTCATGCTGGTTTGTGCGATGAATCCGTGCAAATGCGGATGGCACGGCCACCCCTCAGGCAGGTGCATCTGCACCGAGAGCTCCGTAAACCGGTATCACGAGAGGCTGTCAGGGCCTCTTCTGGACAGGCTTGACATGTATGTCGAAACATTGTCCCTCGACTATGAGCAACTGCGCAAACACCCTAATTCAGAGCCTTCTGCGGTCATCCGCAAGCGTGTGAACACCGCAAGGGATATGCAGAGAGAGCGTTATCGCGGCACAGGGGTAAGCTGCAATGCCCATATTGGAGGCAAGCAGTTTGAGAGCTTTTGCTCACTGAGCGATGCTTGCGATAAACTAATGCGCGAGGCATACACAAAGCTCGACATTACAGCAAGGTCATATGACCGTATAATGCGCGTAGCCCGCACAATAGCCGATTTAGATGCCTCTAAGAGCATTGAAATTCCGCATCTCGCCGAGGCAATACAATACAGGAGGGTTTAAGGCCGCACACCGGCTTCCGCCCTGCCTAAGCAGAGTCAATTACTGCGCCTTAACGGGCGAAAAGAAAGTGAAAAGGTTACATGAACGACATTATTTTATTAAAGCAAGGCGAAATGATTCTCAAGGGTCTAAACAAGCGTGAATTTGAAATTAAGCTCATGGCAAATATAAGGCGGCGCTTAAAGCCTTTCGGGGAGTTTAAGGTCTATAGCATGCAGTCTACGGTCTATGTAGAGCCCCAAAACGAAAGCTGCGATATGGAGGAGGCTTTTGAGGCCGCCAAAACCATCTTTGGCGCAATGTCTGTGGCGCGGGCTGCCGCCTGCGAGAAGGACAAGGACGCAATTGTGGATATGTGTGCCGATTATCTCGCTCCAATGCTAAATTCGGTGAAGTCATTTAAGGTTGAATCAAAGAGGGCCGACAAACGCTTTCCAATGAGTTCAGTCCAGCTTTCTCAATATGTCGGAGGGTTGCTCCACGACCGTTTCCCTCACCTAAAGCCCGACATGCACACACCCGAGCTTATTGTAAATGTCGAAATCCGCGACCTCGCAGCCTATGTTCACGGGCCTGCTTCCAGAGGGGCTGGCGGGTTGCCTCTGGGTGCCGGCGGCCGCATGGTAACGCTGCTCTCAGGCGGCATCGACAGCCCTGTTGCAACGCACATGATGGCAAAGCGCGGTGTGCGGATGATTCCCATCCACTTTTTCTCCCCTCCCTACACCTCCGAAATGGCCAAGGACAAAGTCATGTCCCTCGCCAAGATTTTGACAAAGTACTGCGGGCGTATGAAAGTGGATATAGTTCCGTTTACCAAAATTCAAGAGGAAATTAGAACTAACTGCCCCGAAGGCCTGCTCACCATAATAATGCGCCGCTTCATGATGCGCATTGCCGAGCGCATTGCCCGCGACAACGGCTGTACAGCAATCGTCACGGGTGAAAATCTCGGGCAAGTTGCAAGCCAGACAGCGGAAGCACTGGCCGTAACTGAGGAGTGCATCGGCATCCCGACACTCAGGCCGCTTATCGCTCTCGATAAAATGGAAATTGTAGAGCGTTCCCGCCAAATCGGCACTTACGAAACTTCTATCCTGCCGTATGAGGATTGCTGTACCGTATTTACCCCCCGCCGCCCCCGCACAAAGCCGAAACTTGATGAAGTGCTGGCCGCCGAAAAGGCTCTCGACATCGAAGCACTTGTAGAGCAGGCAGTTATGGGTATAGAGAGAATTTCCACAGACATTTAGGACGGATTTCACAAGCCCTTTGTTAAGGCATGATTTAGGATGGCTTAGCGTGGCTTGATAATTTTGATAAAGCGAGGTATTTCCATGACACATATAGCCGAAATAATAGGCGTTGGAACTGAGCTATTGCTTGGAAACACCGTAAATACTGACGCACGGGATGTTTCGGAGCTTCTGAGCAAACTGGGGGTCAATGTTTACTTCCACACAGTTGTGGGCGACAACCCCCAACGGCTAAAAGAGGCTGTTGAGATAGCGAAGAAACGCGCCGATATAATAATCACCACCGGCGGCCTCGGCCCTACATATGACGACCTGACCAAAGAAACCCTTGCCGAAGCATTCGGCAAAAAACTCGTTTTCAACGAAGACGTTGCCGCACGGATAGAGGAGTTCTTTGCATTTCGCGCCCCTAGGGAAAAAATGCCTGAGAACAATCTCAGGCAGGCAATGCTCCCCGAGGGCTGTACCATATTCGACAATGGTGTCGGAACTGCTCCGGGCTGCGCATTTCACGCAGAAGGCACGCATGTCCTGATGCTGCCGGGTCCTCCCCGTGAGTGCAGGGCCATGCTGGAAAGCTGCGTTGAACCCTACTTGAAAAATCTTTCTGAGTCTGAAATCCACTCCCACAACATACATATTTTCGGCATGGGTGAAAGCGCCGTCGAAGAGAAGCTGAACACATTGATGCAGTCCCTTTCAAATCCCACTCTCGCTCCATATGCCAAGGACGGCGAGGTGATGCTGCGTCTCACGGCGAAGGCTGCTACAAGAGATGATGCGGAAAAGCTGATGACGCCAGTGCTGACAAAAGTGCAGGACGCACTGGGCGATATAATTTATGGTGTGGATACTGTAAGTCTTGAAAACACTGTTTTTCACTTACTAAAGCGCATGGGCATGACCTTTGCCGCTGCTGAATCCTGCACGGGAGGCCTTATATCCAAGCGCATAACGGATATCCCCGGAGCCTCGTCCGTGTTCATGGGGAGTACTATCGCTTACAGTGAGCACACAAAATCAGCGGTGCTGGACATTCCTTCAGAGCTCGTTGAGCAAAAAAACGCTGTCAGCCCCGAGGTTTCACTCGCAATGGCCGACAGCGTCAGAATCAAGTTTAGCGCCAGCATAGGCATCGGTATAACAGGTATAGCAGGCCCTGACAGCGACAGTTCAGGCCAGAAACCAGGCACTGTATTTGTGGCTCTTACCACAAAAGACATAAAATGCTGCCGCCACCTAAGCCTCTATTCCGACCGCGAGCGCATACGCACAGGCGCTGCAAACCACGCATTCGACATGATCAGAAGGCTGCTCACCGGGCTGCCGCTGGATTAAACCTAGGTGTAAACGGCGGCAAAATGCAAAGCTGCTTACGCTTAAAACTCAACTAATTTCCCGACCACTACCAGACGGGCGTTTGCAAAGTCATAGGCGCATGTGGCCAGAGTTACTATCCTGTAATTTGCGCTCATTTCTACATTGGTTCTAACAAGCGAGCGGCTCATTATTTCTCTGAGGTACTGCTGATAATCGTCAGTGCTCTCAAAGCTAATGCGCGGCTGCTCATGGGCGGAATCAACCAAATATACAGTGAAAATAATTAGCTGATAGTCCGCATAGGGGGTGTGTATGAACATCACCGGGTTGCGGTCATAGAAATCCTGTTCCCTATAGTGCTTAAGCACACCAAACATATCTTCTGTTCTGGACATGTGTCCGTATAGGATTGTGTTAAAATCGGAAAAATCTGATTTATTTCTATAGTCCATGAATATTGAACCGCTCCGATGGCGCGTGCCGTCAGGGAGATGGGTTAGAAAATAATCGTTGTCTGTATATTGCATTATGGGATAGTTAATGGCGGTGCCCTCAAGGGTAATCCAGCCGACAACACCCGGAAACTGCTCATTTAGCGCATCGAAATCAACTAGGGGAACCCATGGGTTTTCTGGCTCTGGCAAGACCTCCCCGTCAGGTGCTGCGGCATCTACCGTCTGGTTTTGCGGAGCAGGGGCAGAGGCAGCAGGGCCGCTTATGTTCCCCGGATTTCCGGGGGTACGCGGGCGCATTTCAATACCTGCGGCAAACGCAGTGTAGAAGCTCTGACTTTGCCAGTCCCGGTAGAGTTCAATGCCTAGCCAAACTCCGAATGTCAAAATGCCTGCAAGGCTAATACCTAAAATTGCATACAGAATCCGGAGCGTTTTATTGCTCTTTTTTTTGTTCGTGTTGCTCATGTCAATGTCACCACCTAGTAAAATTATACTCCCACTTCAAGAGGGGGTCAATAGGTTTGTTAACAAAATTTTCACATTTTCCCAAAACATTTACATACCCATATCTAAACCATCCGCCGAACATGGGCAGGTGCTCTGGGGAAAAGCGGGACGGCCTTCGTCAGTCACGTCTACACTAGTGGAGGCTTGAAATCATTGCTAAACTTGTGTTCCGAGACTGCGGCCGCCCCACTTTCCCCCAGAGCACCTGCCCATGTCCGACTGGCCTGTACTGAAACTGCGAATCACGCAGCCTTTCAGATGAAGATGGCGTTTTGCGTGAGTGACTAAACTTCAACACCTATACTAAAATTGAAAGCCGGCTGGTTTGGGTAGCCGGCTTTCAGTTTTAGTGGCGGGTATTCTTCTTGTTATCTCAGCTTGGTTATTTTCAGCTCGGCTGCTTGCCCGCAGCATGCTTGCTCATAGGTTTGTCTTTTTTTGCTTCGTTATTCGTCATCTGATTCTGCTTCTTCGTGATTTCTCATCTGACGGATTTTGTGTGAGATGACTGCTGCCACCAAGGCTGAGAGGATTAGGCCTGAGGTCAGGACTGCACTGACATCTGCGA
>Ga0209755_10001952_pt1 | contig 29854 bp, 43 predicted proteins | sample TergutCo191P1_FD_187301 | JGI IMG/M metagenome (GOLD analysis project Ga0209755, IMG submission 187301) | Cornitermes sp. P1 segment gut microbial communities from Petit-Saut dam, French Guiana - Co191P1 (SPAdes) (version 2) | ecosystem: Host-associated > Arthropoda: Insects > Digestive system...
TGTTACAGTCTCTTGCGCAAGTGGGCGTAGGCAGTCTAGACTAAGGACACTAGATTGCTAGCCCCAGTTAAAGTTACACGTTCCAGAGGTATTAGGAACGATACAACCAGGTAAACTGTGGCAGCTATTATACAAAGTGCCAAAAGCGAAAGTATAATGACCCTGATAGCTTTTTTCTGATCAGAGTTAGCGCTGGCTGACTCGTCTGCAGGTCTACGCCAACTTCCTTTTTTGACTACGCTCATGTCTTAAGCTCCCCGCAACAACTTTCAACGGCACCTATCAACGCTTCTCTGCAACTATTAAGTTCAGCTGCAGAAGGACAATCATTATATTCATTAAAATTTAGAACTGCATTTTCAAAATCTTGAACAAGTTGTTTTGCTTCACTCATTGTTTATTACCTCCATAATTAAGTTCACTGCATTACTTAGATACTCTCCACTCCACAACCACCATAACGCTCCAAATAAGACTACAAAGACAAAGAACCTAATCACTGGAGCAAAGTAGACGCCATACTTACCCCGGAAGACCCACAGTCCCCCTTTGCGACCCTTGCGCTGGTTGCATCGCAGGCAGCAAGCTACTAAGTTGTCTAGGTTGTTAACGCCACCTGGAAGTGCTTTGAACTTCGCTCTGAGCTCTCTGCAAGTCTGGACTTTCCTGACAGAGTGTATGTGATCGACCGATACTTTACTTTTTCTGACCATGCGGCCGCAGTAAGGGCACAGATAGAAAAGCCACGAAATACCAGGTACTTTGATACCAGGATTAGCCTCTAGGTAGAGCTCTCGGTAGTTGTGTGATCGCTTGAGCTCTTTTGTGCGTTCAACATAGGTCATAGTCTTGAAATGGCGTTGCTAATTATCGCTAGAGTTAGACCTGTTGAGAAAATTCCAAGAAATATGGAAATCCACATCTTGCTGCCGCCCAAAAAACTGCTAACCGCTCCAAATGCTCCGATAATGACAAGGAGGCCTGGCCCAAATTCTATAATGAAATTAATTAGAGTCATTTTTTACTCCCCCTCTTCCCCACTAGCAACGCACCCCCCAAGGATGACTGCACCTACAATGCCGGCAACAGTCATAATCGCAGCAGATCCAAATAGGGCTAGGTGTAAAACGTAAGAGAAATGAACAAACCAAATTCCAAGTTCTATATCACGAACAAAGTGTTTAGGTGCGTCCCAGATCCATGTTTCTCTTATTACTCGGTCAGTTAAAACTGTAACAATCATTAGTACAGTACCAGTTGTCAATAAGGACAGAGAAGATATTAGCCATCTTTCCCTCCGAAGGCGTGCTGTGTTAACGCGTAGCTCTCCCCAGGTCAAACCCTCTACCGGACTTTGTTGTTCACAAGTTTCTTTGTTCATGTTCTTGCTCCCCTTCGTATGATTTCTGAGGCACACTCATGGCTCATAAGGACGTATATTCTGTCATGGGAAGATCTCTCGCCAGAGACGGTAGAAAAGCCCCTATCGTTTCTTCTGCTCTTAAATTCCTGAAGGACTTCTTTCACTGACTCCGCAGGAATTGCAGCAGGGTTCTCAGAGATACTTTTTATAGCACTTATCAGGAAAGAAACTTCTCTTTCATCCCAGGCATCATCGATGACTTCTTCATAGAGCCTTATTGCAGACCTCCTCCTTTCTGTTTCAATGAAGATATAAGATGCTATTAAAAAACCACCTATCCCGAATGTGAAGATGAGCCCTGCCTCGAAAAATACACCTATCAGAATCAGTGATACCGCAGCCAAAAACGATGGCCAAAAAAACTTCCAAAGAAGGCCATTGTTTCTCTTGTTAACCGCAGATATTTTCTTGATATCTTTTATTACTATTGGCATGTCTTACTCCCTTAATTAGTGATACTTGTGATGTCGCCGGTGAAGTTAAAATAAGAAACATAGACTTCCTTATATGTAAATCTAAATCGACCTTCCCCTGGGTTTACTGATGGTATACGGAGTGCTTCACCACGAGAAGTTGTGACTAAAATGTCTGAACCTGATCGCTCATGTTCAAGCTTGATACTAGTTGGGCTGGCTTGAAGTGTAGCCCCTGTTATCGTGTCTTCAATAACCCTCGACTCTTCTATGCTTATTAGTCGCGATTCTTCATCAAAGGCTGCTCTAGCGAGATCATATGTGGACCACCAAACTGGCTGAACGTATCTGTTTTGACGTGCAATCGTGAAGGTAATAGAGATTGCATTTCCCTCATCATCTCTTTGTAATACACCCTCGTTCCCCGTTCTGTGAAATTGCAAGGCCCTTCTACTTCCCACTTCAAATCTATCGTCATTAAGCATTTGGTATCCATGTGGTCCTCGCCCTGCAACTGCCCACCTAGGACTTATCAGCCCGCGGTTGCTGATACTAAGCGTTCGGACTGAGTACCCCGTAGGCGAATTTTCCTGAATGATGTTATACCAGGTCGTGTTATTGAGGGGAAGTTGTCTTACTCTCCACTCTGTTATTCCATAACTTACAAAAAGACCACCAAGCCCAAAAAAAATAGTGCAAACTACAACGGAAAAAAGCAGGCGCCATTTTCCATCTCCATATTCTGGGCAGCTACCATCACAATCCAGATCACGGCACTTAGTAAAATCTTCACCAGGGCTGCGGCCATTAGTACACTCTCTTTTGTCAGCCATCAAATGACCCTCCCCCACATCAAAAAATAAGGCGCTGCATTATTCATGTTGATCAATCCCAAACAGCTTTGATATGTCCCCATCGTAGTTGAAGGGAATTGTTATGTGGCCACTTCGAGGTTCGTCGCTAAACCAACCTTGCCTGCGAATTTCTAACTGGTACGATCCATTGAAATCCTGTGGGATCAGAGTTACACCACCACCTGGTTCCTCAACCCTTATTGCTACGCCATTCTCTAGGTCTTGTGCTGCATTTTTTACTTGCCAGCTTTGGTTAGTACTCCTATCTACGATAGTTATGTGTGGCTCACCAACAATAAGGGTAACGCCTATAGCAACCCCCACAATAGAAAATACCCCCACTCCCAGTGCTAGGAAAGCCCTCTTAAAGTCTCTGAGGAATAACATGGCTCCAACCACTAGTATGACCAAGGCGAGCATGAATGTAAGTACAGGTAAACCCGCTGCAGTCATCCCCATTGCTTCAATAAAGTTACTCATTATTCATCTCCTGACCTGTTTCAATCCAACCAGCACAATACATACACTGCCCGCTCTTATGTGCGGTGCTTAAGTCGCACGTGCATGGCTCCTTATATCCGCAACGATGACACTTTCTATAGAAAAAATTAGTCTTCTTTTTGCATGATGGACACTTCTTTGCTTTGGCTATGCAGTGGTCTTTACCGTTACATGCCCGCCACCCTTCGACGCCCAGACTGTCTAGCTTCTTGTTCCGCTCATAAACTGGATTGCCAGCACGCCAATCTGTATCTTCTTCTACAAAGGTAATTTCTTCTTCAACTTTTGGCACATAAACAACACCATCTACAGTTATTTCTTTACCCATCACTATCACCTCCAAATTTCATAGCTATATCATTGACACTCCCAACTCGCTCACCGCATAGTGGGCAATAAGCAGTCTTTCCTAAAAAGGTCGTAGTAAGGTGCTGGTACATATCCCCATTGTTTTCATTAGGTGTGCCGTCTAAGTTCAGGAAATAGGCATATCTTCCTTTGCATCCCTCTATACGATAGATTTCATCTATTTCGTTATGGCACTTAGGGCATTGCATTGTTAACTTACTCACTTGAATCACCCGCTTCTATGATGGCTTGGCGAGCGTAATGTATCTGCATAGCAGCAGCCGTAGACATGTCTCCGTCCTCATTCCTCCACCCAGTCTCTGACTTGTAGCCATTAATAGCAGCCTCTTCAAGGTCATCTAAAAGCTCATTAAGTGATTTATTGGATTCAGTCATCTGTGCTACTTTCCTCGCTACTGTCGGAGTGCTCATATTCACCCTCTTTATCTCTCTGCTTTACTATGAGGAACTGCACTCCCCCGTTTACCAAGATAATCAAGACAATAAAGAATGCCATAGTCACCAGGGACCATGCTGCACTTGGCCCTAGTGGTTCTAACCACTGTCTTGTCACCGGGGAGAGAATTCCCAGCAGAAAAAAACCAAGCCCTAAGGTAATCCAAGCATTCTTAACGTCTTCTTCTCTGTCGTATTTTTTACTCACGATAAGCTCCTTCCACAAGCCGCTTTATTGTTGATTTGTCATGACCTTCAAGAGCTCTCATACACTCTAAAAGGTCAGAAACATAACCAATTTTTAAAGGTGGGGAATGTTTCTTTTTTAGAGGCACAAATTCCCAAGTATCATCGAGCGGTCGCAGCTGTAACTCTCCAAGAAGGAGTCCGCTTCTGATCTCATTCACTTCAATCTTGTAAGGACCATCTAACCTTACTTTTGTTATAAACTTCAGTGTTCTTTTATTCATTGATCTGCCTCTACAATTCGCGACACACAGTTAGGACAACCCTTCATCCAATCTTCTGTGAGATCATGTGAACATTCTGAACACTCATAACCTTCTTCATTCCATACTCTGTAGCATGTACGCACTGGCTCATTAACTAGCGCATCGATGACTGCTTGACGCGCATGTAGCACTTCACCTGCTACTTTAGCCATGCGAGCTTTAGATTCAGAAACCTCTGCTGCAATAAGCTCTCTAATGGAGTTGTAATATCTTTCTGTTAAGGCTTTTGCACTAATTTCATCCATTTTTCACTTCCTTTCGGAGGTCCTCTTTGATGTAGTAATTGCGATGGTGCTCTTTACAAAGACGTTCACACTCACGGCCAAACTCTCCCCAATTGATGTCTGAAGGGTGATAATTGAGTTTGCCTATTTTGAAGAGGTCGATATAGTCAGAATTTCTAATAAGGTCATATATTGCGCTCTCTTCAAAGACGGGCTCACAACTTACCCAGGTCTTTAATCCTATTCTTTTGGCAGACCTTAATAATTTAAGTCTCCCACCAGGACCGTTGGCCCAAACTTCATGGCCAAAGCCTCCTGTAATGGTTGTGCCAACCCAATCATTTTTATCCAGCAAATCAAGATCGCGAAAAGTTGGCAATCCACCCTTTGTCAAAATCTGAACATTAGCTCCAGCGTCTTTGATGGCTTTAATAATCTCTCGCGTGATAGAGGTATCTATTCCTGTAGGGTAAGGATCACAGGTAAAGCACAGATGGATTAACTTACCTTCGTATTCACCACCAGCAAGTTGTTTTTTAGTTGCTTCTAAGATATTTTTACGAGGTTCTACATTAGTAAAGAAATCTTCTCGTGTCTTTTTTAGCACGTTAGGAGCGTAGCAGTAAGTGCAACGATGCGTACACCCTGTATAGATGTTTAGGGCCAGATCGCCGTACTCTTTGGCTCTGCCTTTAGGTTCGTATATGGGTTTCATGTTAGACTCCTAAATCCAATCATAAAAGCTGTCACAAACGCTATAAGGCAAATTACATAGAGACTTATACCTTCGCCCTTGCCTCTAATGATAGCGACTATTAAACAAATTCCTATAATGAGGAAAGCTGCACTAGTGATGACTACAGAAAGGGCAGGAGGGTTCATGATTTGTCCTCTACTTTCAGTTGCGCAGCAGCAAAAATTCCAACTAGTGAATAACGGCCAAGTATTAGTCCTCCAAACCATGCCACTGCTGCCGCAAGGAAGTTATTTGTCCCGCCCTCAATAAAATTATTGATGCTTATAAAGCCTGTTATAACCATCACTATTGCTGTCAGAAAGACTAATGAATGGAGGCAAATCAATACTTTTTTAAAGGTGATATCTTTCATTTCTCACACCTATATTCAATAAGTGAAGGATAGTCAAAATAGGAAATAAAATACTCCTTATAGATGAATCTATAACGACCACTATCGTGTCCAGGAATTAATATTTGACTAATTGAATTACAGGAAGTATTAAGAACAATGTCTGATCCGTGCTTTTCCTCTTCAAGTTGTATTGTCTGCCAACCCAAAGTCGCAACTACGCCAGTCTCAGTGTCTACTATCTGCCGGGAGTTCTCTCTTTTCTCCCAGTCTCTTCTTTCTTGCGCTTGTTTATGTAACATTTGTAGATCATCTTCTGCATTCTTTTTATCTCTATTCCAGCGGGTACCATTAAAAACAAAGGTTTGAAGTTCACCATCTATGAAAAATAAAGACCCTGCTTTCATATCTCTTTCGAACGTGCGCTGTCCTAACCTTCGCGATTGTATAGGACCACCTTCAAAGAGAATATAGCCACCACGGAGTTCATAAGCTACGAAATTTGTAAAACCTAAACCTTTTGGCACTCCCCTATCAAATCTCATCGTCACAACTCTGCCTCTTGATAAGTCAGCTGCATACCAAGTTGTGTTATCTAGTGGTCCTGGCGGACTTTCAGTGTTTATATGCCAAAAAACTAGAAACATTGATATAAGTAGTACAAAGAAAACAGCAATAAATCCAAGTGGATTATTTTTGAATACGAATGGATTGCTTTTAAGCATTTATCCCACTAACCTCTCTTTTAATATCTCCTGCTTGAATTACTATCTCAACGAGTGCCACAAGAAGAAAAACTACAAAACCTAGCATCATGGTAAAAAGAGTTAATAACTGATGAAGCTCTGTCCCTCTAGCTAGTACCGGCTCTAAGACAGCCACATAAATCGCAGCAAGGAAGGAAATAAAAGCCCACTGTATGAATAATGTAAGTGTTATTACTACACTTAACTGAAAGAGAGTATCCCTCCACTTAATAACTCTCTCTTTTGACTTCACTACTATTGGGGACTCTTTTGATGTCTCAAATACATCTTTCTTTATGATAAGATCTCCACCAGTAATACTGTTTGTAATAGCCCTCGGCAATGCAGCAATTACTGTCGGTATCACTACTGTAAACATTAAAGCAGTATATAAATTCATGTCTTCAATAAATCCTGAACTTATATATAAATCAAATAGTGCAGTTAACATTACTCTTCCTCCTTGCTACAAGAATCTTTTACTTCTTCTTTTTTGACGGAGAGCATCACTGTCTCTTGAGCAGGCTTTTGCCTTGTGTAGAACAAAACATCATCCCTATCAACAAGAATCTCAACCCCTCCATCTATCGCCTTACATATGCGTAGAGTGGTAGGTATTGAAGGCATGACTCCTTTTTCAATTCGTGAGATCGTAGAGTTAGGAACATTTGCGACCCTTGCTAATTCTCTTTGTGACATGCCAAGGTGCACACGAACCTCTTTAAGGGTTCCTATAAAATATTTAGTTGTCATGATTACTGCCCCCAGATGCCAAGGTTTGACGCACGGGCGCCTTCTTGTAACTCCTCAAATAAATCCTCATAAGGGTGCGGAGAGAATGCCACAGCTTCAGCGTGGCCATATTTAACTAGTTGGGCATTGATCATAGAATCACTTGGATTAGAGGTTGTGGGATCTTCAATCCACACAAATGCCCGTACTCGTCCAAATCTATCAGTCTCAGGAACACAGTACTCTAACCATATATCTGAACCATCGAGTTTTTCTTCGACAAAGGAAGTAGCTTCACTCGCACCAGCTTCATACTCTGATCCTTGAAAACCCATCTCTGGCGCGTCAACTCCAACAAATCTAACCCTAAATTCTTCTGCCGGGTCCTCTGTAGTAAAGATAGCGGTATCCCCATCAACCACACGCACTAATTGTGCCTGCTCAATATTAGTTGGTGTTGAATTTTCTGTTAGAGTTGCATATTCTTCTACCAGGTTAAGAGCACTATCTATTTCTTGACAGCCCGCCAGTGAAAAAATAGCAAAGAGGAGGCAAAATGCCCAAAAACTTACTAAAACACAATTAATTCTTTTCATAAATATCTCCTTGGTCGTTGATAACTATAATAAATTATTAGTTATCTGTAACACCAAGTCAAGAGAAAATCAAATATTGTTGCTCGAAAGCAACAAAAAAACAAATTAAAATGAGTTGTAGTATCGAAGTAACATTCTTACAGCATAAGGAGGTGTCAAATTTGTACCTCTTTCCCAGGATGTTATTGTTCCAAGAGATACATCTAGTGCCTTTGCAACACTCTCTCTTGTAAGCCCCACTGCTCTTCTTTCTGTCAACAACATCTTCCCAATTTCTTTTTTCTTGTCATTATTAACAGGATTAGCAATCAACTCATTATAAAAATAGACAAGTTCCCTTAGAGCATATGAGGGGGCTTCCCTTCCCGTCTCCCAACCTCTTAAGGTTTGAGCATCAACACCAAAGCCCCTGGCAGCTTCAGCTCTGCTAATACCAGCAGCCTTCCTTAGATCTAATATCAATTGTGGGGTAATCATATTACAAATTATATATTATTTATATCTCTTATTCAATCCAAACCAATATCTTTGCTTTTGCATATTATGTCAGCTGCGGGCCAAGAGCTCTCAGCTACATTTAAACTTAAAATCAAAATTCAATTTGAATAAATATTTCATTTTCTGTATAACTTACTATCAAGAAAATCACACATTAAGTGTCTTAGCAATTATTTCTACTACGACTTACACTACCATAAACCTTTTTCGCCCGGGGCTGCGAAGCAGAGCCCGGCGGCAATAAAGTAGAACTACCCTTAAACCCAAAGAGCATGAAGAAGCAAGCTTCTTATGAGAGGACTAGACGCGCCCTCTCAAACTCACCCCGTCTCCACTTGATTAGAAGAGCACTAATCAAGTGGTACTTACTATCAAACGTGAGCGTAGCGAACTAGTAACTTTATGAAGTTGAATCACACTGGTCGCAAAGCGATTCATACTAACCTATTTCTATTCAATTACTTGCATGAAACACAAGTTATCAACTTCATGCAATTATTCCAACTCGACCGAAGGGAGACGTTGGATCCTTCCTTCCGGGGTATCATCTGCATGCCACCGGCGCCCATGCGCGCAGTGACAATATTGCATCCAGCTCAACTCGCCCTTGCCGGGGCTTGTGGTACCTACAGGTCTTACGGTCTAAATGCCGCCTGAACTGTACCGCTAGCCTAGAATCCCTATCCGTCATCCCGTCAATCCTTTTTCACGCGGCGCTGATCTCGCACCAGGAAAAACCTTATGTAAACTTGCGTGAGGTTAAAAGACTATTATTTGTTTAGTGTCGAGAATCTAACGCTGAGATTTAGCATGTAAAAACACCTGTATCATAGCTACTGCAGCCTGTTGTAGCAGGCGGTTAATCTCGCCCCAGAAATGAGGTGAGAGCCTATGGTAGAAGCATTTGTAGTAATAGCCATCGCGCTATCTATGATGCGAGAAGCCATTAAGCTGGCCAAGGTAATTGTGACCTGGCTAAGCAAAAACCGCCACAGCGACTAGCCGTAGCGGTTTTCTGATTCCTAATCGGGGCAACCGTCTGCGTCCAAACAGCAGGCTGCACCTAACTCATTATATCACCTTAAAAATGCTAAAACATTAGATCCTTTTTTGAAGGTGGCACTTCCCCACCCTCTGCTCCATTGTCTGCATCGAGGTTATTGGAGTTACCTCATGGTTGTAGCACCGATCAGAGTCACAATCCTATGAGTGGCTCTGCTGCAGGGATAGACATGAATGCCCCTATTAGCCCAACGTCGTAAGCCGACGGTAGCAACCGATCTATCCGCTGACGTATTTTCAGTAAAGCTGCTCGTGGCTACGTCCTACCACTTCTACCTCTAAGTGCGACCTGCATTGCTTTATTAGGCGGATTGCTCCTTACCCTGGCAGGTTCGTGCATATAGCTCTATGTACCCTTTACTGTCTCCACTACTGCCCCTTCCGCTCTCAAGGCGTGGCGAGACTATGGGTCTATTCCCTAAGTGGGAAGCCGTCTAATTCGGCTGGAAAAAAGTAAAATCGTTCCATTAAGTACTGTGACTTGGTTTTGAAACGCAAATTCTAGCTTTTAAGATAAGGTTTTGAGGATTTAGACAAAAATCTACTAGACACAGTACACCAAATTTGGTATATTAAATGCAGTGTATCTATTGAGTTGTCTAACCTCAAAGTAAGCTCTGAACACCACCCGGCCAGGTGGTGTTTTTCACTTCTTTATCCCTGAAGCTGTACCTGGTTATCTACCAGCCACACTCTCCTTTCTTCTCTAACCATTTCGTGGGATGATAGTTCCCACATACGCAAGCACACGCACAAGATGCGCGGGGTCGAAGAAAACGCGACTGGCGCGTGTACTCGCGTATGTAAGAACTTATTTATGCTTGTACCTTTTAGATCTCTTGGTAATCGTATACTTGTGTCCGCTCTGCCCCCCGTGCGGATGGAAGTCGGGCTCCTTTTTGATATATCCTTTCCTGGCAAGCCTGTCAGTCGCAACCTTTACAGAACTCGTTGGAATATCTAGCTCGACTGCAAGCATAGCGTTAGAGACGTCTCTAATAACGCCGCTGTCTGCAACTGCACTCAAGTAGTTAAAGATTTGACGTTCTCTTTCTGTTAGCGCATTTTTGATTCTTGGTTGCTCGCACATGGTCTTAATCATGGATCCTTTCCTATCTCTTTGACGGACTATAAGCTCTCAATGTCAAGGCACACAAACAGACAAACACCCCGAGTGCCAAGGGCCGACAAGCCACTGCAGGGTGTTTGAAGATGTTGATGCAAAGCATCATATTTGATTGTGGTAATGCTTACTACTTCGGCCAAGGTTTCTTTCAGCCAGGAAAATAAATGGGAAAACTTATACAACATGCTTGACATACCCAGATACATCGAGTAGTCTAGCACCAGTTGATTATTAAGTTTTGTTAGAACTTGTCTCGAAGCGACCGGTTGCAGCCGGTCGTTTTTCATTTCTTCGAGACTCCCAGACTTCCTGTCTGTTCGCCTCCTTTCGCTTGAAATTAAATTAGCATAATTTAGCAAGTCATTTGGCCTAATTGAAGCAAATATTTTCACGGAAGCAAAAATGTGCAATTCTCTGCACCTATACCCTATTAGGGCATCAAGAAACGTCTTAGAATCGCTTAGAATGGCTCGAATTTCAGGGCCCTCGAAGGTATTTTTACGGCCACATTTGCGGCCGCTGCTTCTAAGGCCTTCTATGGTCGCAATCGCACCAAATTTGCTCAAAATAAGTGTGGGATTTTTTCTCATTGCGCCACAGAAAAAGCCGCTATTGTAATGATTTGAGCCGCTTTTCATATTTCACGACAACTTCCCGTAACTTTTGAATTTAACCCGAAAGTCTCACCCTCAACTTGAGGTTTAGGCTCAGAGCCAACAATTCTCATATTTAAGGCCTCACTTCTTGTCTTCCCGGAGTGCCTTTCTGCTGAAAAACACAGACCATCCCAGGCCCGAAATGCTTCATGGCTAATTGAGATGATCTTAAACTGTGCAAAGAGGAAGGTGATGAGCCCTGCTATTACTAACAGCGCACTAAAGCCCATCCCTCCCCCATTGCCAACATGTGAAAACACAGTAAGGACAAGTCCATGTGTGACAACAAATATGAAAGCAAGAATTGCCAGGTTGTTGTAATGCCTGAAGGTTCTCTTTGCCCTTTCTGCTGCAAGGAGTTCATCTGCTCTAAAATAGCTTGTTTTCATTATTGCGTATCCTTACCCTTCTGTATCGGCGACCTAAAGTTCATGAAGGGGTCATTCAAAGGCCTTAAAACGGCTTAGAATGCCTCACTTTTTAGCTAATTACTCAAGGTCTGCTGTTTTAGTCTTTCTCGTTCGAATTAAGCCAGTTCCTGCAAGTGCAGCAACTATTAAAGCGCCTAGTGCAATCATTGCAGCTACTTGTGTGTTCATTGCACTGTCTCCAGTCTTAGGACCAACACCTGGCATGTGCTCTGCTGAAGGTGTTGTAACAAGGCTTGGGCGCAGCTGACTTGAGGTGTCACTGTCATCTGATCCGTCGCCTTGAATATGCTCCCTTTCAGACTCTTCCTCGAGCAGGCCTGCTTCATCATCTGGTTCGCCATCCACAAGAGGAGGCTCGATGGTGGGCAGCACAAAGGCAGCGTATAGTCTCAAGTCTTCGGTGATTACAGTGTTGAAGTCAAAACGAACTCCACCTTGAGGGGCCGTGTACCAGCCTGCAAAGTTATAGCCTTCGCGCTCAGGTGCTGTTGGTTCTTGTGCATTTGAACCTGCATTTACTACCACGCTACTTTCATCCTCCCCCACAACAAAAGTAACGTTATGAGTGATCTGTAAGTAGCGCGCATATAGCCTTACATTACTTGTGATACCTGTATCGAAGTTCCACCTTTGACCACCCTGCGGTGCTGTGTACCAACCTAAGAAAGTGTGATGGTCTGTGCCCGCTTCTTGTGGCTGCGAAACACTTGCGTTATTTACGACGCCTACCGTAGTCTCGATGCTTTGGTCTATGAAAGTGACTACATGTATAGTTGGAACATAAGCAGGTGGACTATAAACAGCGTAAATACGCAAGTTTCCACTGACGGGAGCTGCAAAGTTATGAGGTGTGTTTCCAAGGGCGTCTACAAACCAGCCTATGAACGTATATCTATCTTGTCCTTGCGGTGTGCGTTCTGTAAGCACTGTGCCGGCATTAACACTTTCAGTAGTGGTAGAACTTGCATCGACCCAGGTAACAGTAACTACATCTTGGACGTATTGTGCATACAATCGCAAGGGATTAGTTATCGGTGTGGTGAAATCAAAGAGACTTATTTCGTCACTTTCGTTATTTGTGTGCCACCCTACAAAGGTGTGCCATTGCAAGCCCTGCGGCTCTTGTGAACTTACCGTCTGGCCAACAGGAACAGCTACGGTAGTCTCTACACTTCCGTCAACAAAAGTCACAACTACCTCCTGAGCTGCATATGCAGCATAGGCTCTAGTGTGTCCTGTAATATATTCATCGAAGTTAAAAGGTGTTATTGCTTCTGGCTCATTAAACCAACCTAGGAAGGTATAGTTATCACCAGGCATAGAGCGCGCACCAGGATCTGTTGGATAGTCACCAAACTGGTAGATGTCTACTGTTTGCTCGTCATAACAAGTTAGAGTGAGTGTGTAGTCATTTGCATTCCACAGAAACACTACTGGAGAAGTCATTGTCCTTACTGATAGCATAAGCATTGCTGACTGATAAAAATGGTTGTGCCACTCTTCAGGAATGTCATTTGGATTTAGGAAAGTTGGAACTCCGTTTACCAGGCCTATGTCTCTCAAATTTCCAGCTACCGCAAAGTCAAACGAATTTCTATCCGACGCTTCTGGTGACTCCCAAACAAATGATGCCAGCCCACCTGGTATCGCAGATGACCAAAAGGTGGTTGCTGCAAGGGTGTGACCGTCTTTCTCGGCATAGTCTCTTATGAATTCAAGAAATTCTGCTGGCGTCTTTCCCCATCTGACAAAAATAGGCTGTTCGCTCTGCCTTTCCCACCGGGTATCACCAAAGGACGCTCCAAAATGTTTTGTGTTCCCCTCCAAGCATATAGGATCTGGCTGACTGGGCCCATCATCTAATGTGTAGCACAAACACAGGCTCAAATCGTTTTCAATGCTGATATTTCTATAACCTGCAATTACTCCAAAAGCCCAGACTTCAATATCTTCATCGACAATCCCATTATTGAAGCTCTCTAAAGGAATATATTGTTCTCTGTTAATACTCCACCGCTCGGTTGTGACGCCACCAATTAGGTCGCCAGATCCGCCTGCCCAGCTTGCGTCACGACTAAAATACCATGTGCCCCAATGAAGTTGATTGTTGAATGCGTTATTTACATCTACCAATCCAGCAGCGTGTGCAGCAAACACTTCTGTGTCGCCAAAAGGAAGCCCTGCTGGTTGTGTAATTTCAAAACTTTCTGTTCCAATATGAAATGTAATTGTTACAGTCTCCCCTAAAGGCACTATTGCACCTCTACCAGGCACTAGGGCTCCAAATGCTGTCCCTGCACCTAAAGTTACTGCAAAAGCCACCAAAACTATAAGGTAAGACGCGCGTAATAAAAGTGACTTTCCTCGCCTCCTACTGTAGTTTTTATTGTTAAAGCTTTCCATCATTAAGCCTTCCTATGCTCTAGGCTTGAGGCCTAAGGCTAAGCCTTAGACACTCAAGCCTATCTGCATTAGTTAGTCGTCCTTTTCCTCGACGTCGACATCATCTTCATCAGATGTTTCTTCAGATTCAGATGACTCTTCGCCGCCTCCGTCAGCTTCCTCAACCTCGTCAGAGTCAGTCTTGACATCTTTACGAGATTTTTCAGAAGCCTTGCCGGTCGACATGGTGCCGTCTGCTCCAACTGCAGCAAGTGCACCTTCAGTCATAGCGATACCACGCTTTTCACCAATCTTTAACCCCACAAAAAGGCTTAGTAGCATTCCTGCAGCGATTGAAAGGATTAATGGCAAGGTATTAACAACGTCACCAAGATTTGGAAGACCTGGTGCTCTTGCAGTCCGCTCTGGTGCAGCAGGTGCTGCAGGAGCAGGAGCTGAAGGTGTTGTTTCTTGTGGCGCAGCTGGCCTATCACAATCAGGTGCTTCTTGAGGAACGTAAGGCACTTCTGGCTCAACCAAAGTTACTGTCTGGTCCTCGTTATCGATGTTTGCATATTCACCGATACGTACATCGTTGTGATAGAGATACTGGAACACAACTACATCACGGCCACCAAGTCCGGTACCGTCAAGTGCAAAAGTCATAACAACATGACCTGACACTACAGTACCCGGGACACCTTCTGGCACAAAGGTAACTTCAGCCCAAACCTCTTGACCGCCAACTAGGAGAGGCTCTCCTGTTGACTTGTCCATGAGCATTCCTCTAAAGACATACTCAACACCGGCAATCAAGTCATAGAACCTAATGCCGTCAAGGATTAGTGCATCTTCAGTAGCAAGCACATAGTTACCACCACCACGGCCACATTCGGCAAAGGTGGATACTCGAGGAGCTGGAATTACAGTGATTGTCTGATCCTCATTATCGAGGCAGGCATATTCACCAACACGGTCCCCACCTGAGTAGAGGAACTGAAACACTACGATATCGCGCCCCTGTAGACCAGTTAGATCCACTGGGAAGTCCATAGCAATACGTCCATTAGGAGTACGCGGTGTAAAGGTAACGTCAATGGCTGTTACAGGTTCACCGTTTTGTAGTACTGGCTCTCCTGTTGTTCTGTCCATGAGGATACCTCTGAAGGTGTACTCTTGCCCAACAATAAGGTTGTTGAAGTAAATACCATCTACAATCAACCTGTCAGGAAGCGCATGTATGTAGTTAGCGCCTGTATGCCCACACTCAGCAAAGGTAGAGATGTGAATGCCTGGATGATTGGTGATAGTCCCAAAGTCTAGGACATGAGCATTTCTAAACACAAAGAAATCAAACTCCACCAGATCAAACCCTACGTTAGTTTCAGCTCGAAGCTCACGCAAAGTATACGAACCATACGGAAGTGCTCCAAGAGTATCTGAAACACCAGCCACAGAGCCAAATTCACCTAAGCCAAACCACACTGAACCCAAAGGATTCATCGATGCTGCAGGGATAGTAGTCTCTGCACTTACATAGTCAAGCAAGTGATTGTTGACATTTGCAAGTGACCTAGAGTTAAAGTTAGCTTGCGACCTAAACTCACCGTTTCTATCAGTCACAAGAACATTAACTTCACCGGTGGTGTTGTTAGTCAAAGAGAAGGGAACACTCATTCTTTCTTGTGTACGTTCTGCAACTTTAACGAAGCTAAAGTCACCACGGACTACCTGGTTATACCAGTTAAGTGCAGTACCGCTAGTATCTACTCTTTGTACCTGACCTTGAGACCTAATGCTAAACGTTCTAGGTGCACCGTCAGTTAAGAGATAGCTTGAGTTAGTAGCAGTCTCTTGAATAGTGTAGGTACCATAGGGCAAGAAGCCACCAGATGTGTATGCAACATAAGCATTATGGGCATCTGACCACGCAGTAGTAATTCTGCCCACTAGAGCACCAGGCTCTACCCTCTCTCCGTCAATCATGACAAAGGCAGGTGAACTATTAGTGATAGTAAACTCAATGCCTTCGAGTGTAGTACCGTTAGGCCCGCGACCGCCAAGAGCTTCAGAAGCTCCTAGTTCAAGGTCACGCTTTTCTACTAGCACGTCACCGCGGATAACTTGCTGCGGTACTGTTGGGGGGACAAACACTGCGATTTCTGAACCCATTGCTGATTGTGTAATCTGCCTCACAAACGCCTCAGAATTAATAAGGTAGCCAGTTGGAGGGGCAATTTCTTGGATTCGCACAGTGCCTAGCGGTAAACTCAAACGACCTTGAGAGTTTGTGAAGAGTGGATCACCAGAAACAAAGTGGTCTGTATTCAGGCGTGCTATACCATCGTTACCAGTCTGAATAATCCAAGTTCTTGTAGGAGTTCTGCCTTCAATTGCTGCAAAGCCACCAAAGAACTCAATTCTAAACTGAGCACCTGTTAGAGTAGCATCACCTTGAGGATAGCCTTGTTCGGTTTCGTTATCCACCTTAAGAACTATGAAGGAGTCTTCGGGCTCAACTGTTGGCTCATTATAAAACACAGCAGTAGCAGTTGCATAATACGCATACTGCGGCACATTCCAATTACCAGGACGCGGCGCATCTGACATATTTGCTGATGATACTCTTACCGTTTGTGGCGTTGAATCAAGCACAAAGCCTGGAGGTGCCACAACTTCAGTAATCGTATATGAACCAAGCGGTAATCCATCAGGGTTCAGTCCACGACCGCATGCCCACCTGCTGGTGTTTAGGTTGTACGTATTTGCACGACCTTGAGCATCAGTGGTGACTGTCCCTACGTATTGACCCCACATATCGCGGATCTCAAACTGAGCTCCTGCGAGTGAGTAAGCAGTATTTCCATCTGTGATAGATGTGTTTGAACTACGCTTCTCAATGTGGATGTGCCCAAACATGGGCGCATTATTGAAGGTAGTGATCCAAAAATCACCAGCCTGCAAGTTGCTTGCAAGAGTGTGGTCTTGGCGTTGGTGATAGCCAACAGGTACTTGCGTTTCTGATATTGCGTGCCACCCGGGCGCCAGGTCTTGGCGCTGGGTCTCGTCATCTATTGCTAGATAAGCGACTCTGTCGTTCCAAGAATCCACATCAATACCTGAAAGTAGAGTGAGTTGTGCTTCTGTTAGCCAGTCTTCTAGGTCTGGTCCTGTTTCAAAGCAAGGCTCAAGTGCAGATCGCAATGTACCCACGCTAAGGTTCCATGAACCAACCCTAGTATCTACCTGGTTAGCTAGTGCATTAGCACGAGCATTAGCCTCAGTAGTTCCTGTGTGTAGGGTAAAGCGTGAATCACTTAGAGGACCGTAGTAAACGTAACCATCGTTAGGGTTCACAACGCCAACAAGCTCATCGGCCATTAGTCCACCGCGAGAACCAAAAATCGTCTTAATCAAAGCGATTTCAATCTCAGGGTCTTGTTGTGCTGGAATATCGCCCACACCATAAATCATGCGCTGACGAGCAGCACCTGATGCGTGTGAAAAGATATAGAACGTGCCCAAATCTGCTGCAGCTGGGTGATTTGCTGGATTTGCAAGCCAACGAGCAGCAGTAAGTACACGTGCACCACTCGCGCCAACAGAGTTGCCGGCAGCGATTGACACTGTTCTACCATTGCCCCAACCCTCTGACCAAATGGCCATCTGAGTTGCCATACGTGCTTCAGCAGCACTTAGGCTAGCAACACCTGGTACATCAGCTGCGATTGCTGCAGCAGATCTTGAAGGAAAGCCCATAGTCAGGATTCCTCTGATCTGATTGTTTGCAATAGCACCTGAGTTTGTGTGCCAGGTCGACCTGTTAGAAAACGGTCTACCCTGCTCGAGGCAATAAACAATATTGCCCGTGCCCGCTAGGAAGCGAGATGAATTGACGCCATTATGGACACGGGGTCCAAAGGTTAGCGATATTCCCGTTCCTCCTGGTGCAGACAAAGGTGCAATAGCTATTCCTGATGCAGCATTTATATCTGCTGCAGCATGCTCTGCAATCTCTGCATCACTAAGCAATGCCATCTCAGCTGCCATCTCAAAAACATTTGCAGTGCCCGGGATAATAGGTGCATCTTGGGCAGTCAAAATAGATTCCCCTAAGGGTATAGGGGCAACTTCTTCTGCAATGATGGCTGCTCCTGCAAAGGCTGCAGGAAGCATGAGTGCTGTGGTAATCACCACCATCATAGCTAATCGATAAAATTTCTTCATTAACAAATTCCTCTCTAGTACAATTTGTTAGTACTCTCTAGTACAGTGCAGCGTGACCTGCATCTTTTGCTGAAGGTACCAGGTCACGCGCCACTGCCTAACCAGGCCTTATACGAAGTACCTGGCACGTAGCAACCTCTCTTTCTTTCATAGGCATCACTCCTTTCAATACTCAGTCGTTAACTATCTACAAAACTCAACTATGTCCTTGCTTGCCAATAGGCAGGTGGGTAAGCTGGCGATTCAGTCACCGCGAAGCTAGGCCATAAGCAAACCAGCTCACCTACCTATCTACTCCCAAACCTCTCTAACTGAATCTCCAAGTGCTGCACACACACTGCAGAGCTCCGCTTCGACCCAATGACAGGGCACACCTTCAACTACACAAGCGTTATAGTCATTGCAACCACACACCCTACAACTCAACATGTTCTGCTCCTTTCACAAACTGTATCCAGTGAGTACCTGCTGCTTTAGGAAACTTAGTCCACACCACAGGCTTCATGCCAGATATTTCAATAACCTTACTTGCAGGAATGTCAACTTCCGACCACTTGAAGTTCAATATGCCTCCAAAATCTAGTACCCGCATACACTCTGCAAATCCTTGCCGCAAATCGTCTTCCCAATTTGTTGGCAACTTTCCGTACTTCTTGACTAGCCAAGAACTTGCCCCCCCCCGTAACAGGTGCGGCGGATCAAAGGTGACAATCTTGAAAGCACCGGTTACAAAAGGAAGATTCTTGAAATCAAGAACCACGTCTGGGTCAATCACTATCTTTCGTGCACGCCCACGATCCATCGCAACAAACTCTGCTTTTCTCACGTCACCAAAAAGCACATGAGGATTGTTCTTGTCGTGGTAAAACATGCGAGAACCACAAGCGGGGTCTAGGATTATCTGTCTCTCTTTTGCAGCTTGCATCATAGACAGTCCTTCCCCATGTAGGGTCTGCCAACAAACACCACTTCAAGCACATTCCACTCTTCGCAGTGAGTGCACAAGTGACCGGTTCCATTGGTATAGGTCTCAATGTGGCCAACGCCCCAATCAGGTTCACCTGGTCTGTCACGTGGGTCAAATAGCTTCCCGCACCAGCAACACATCATTTCGTCCCAGTCTGCTTTATAGGTCATTTGCTGTTTTGGCTTAACGCTCATTCATCTCCACCTCCAAAGAACTGCTCAATGGTTTTCTATAGGTTGCGCTATAAGGGATGTAGTCGTGCTTCTCATAAAGTTCAATAGCAGATGTATTTTTGGACAATACATCAAGCCTGATAAATGAATAGCCATATATCTGACACAGACCTTCTAACGCGTTAAGTAGTAGCTTCCCGTAACCTTTACCTCTATGCCTTTTGTCTACTACAATCCGCTCAAGTTGTATTTCTGAAGCGAGATACTTCTCACAGTTAAGTGGGCGACCATTTGCAAATCCAATAACTCCATCTGGTCCATCAAGAACTAAGCATAAAGAGTCAGAGATTACTTCTTCTACTTCCCTTTTGCCCTTTCCGCCTACCAGAAAACTCAAATCGATTATTTGATCTAGCTTGAGCTCGGCCTCCCACAACTGCATAGTGAGCTCCCAAATATCGTTATAGTCGCTCTCTTGAGCAATCCTTACATCTCTACTCATGGTCACTCCTTTCTGAAGTTGTCATGCCACCAGTCCTTGACCTGCTCTCATTTAAGATCGCTCTGACCCAATACCTTGCATCGTCAAAGTCGTACTCACAGGTAACAAGCGTTATGAAGTAGTCGTCAACGTCAAACTCGGGCACTTCGATTGTTTCTGTAGCATGTATAAGGCCAGAGTCAACTACGGTGTAAGTCTTTGTACTCTCTGGAGTAAAGACGTAGATAACACTATGTTCTTCAGCAAAGTCTGAGTCTCTAAACATCACTAGTGAGCCAAACATCGCACCGCTCCTCAGGTGATGTCCAAAGATGTAGGTGTCGACGTCAGTAAAGTCACTAGCAGCAGCAGCGTCTAAATAGATTGACCCTGCCCGGCACCAATTGCGCTCAAAGTTGCGATTAAGATAGAAGGTGTTATTGCTTGTCTGCACTACCGGATAATCTACCAATGTCCCTGGAATATATATCCATGCAACTACGTCAGGATTGATTGCTCGCAGTGCATCGAAGTCTATGATCCGTCCACGTTCTGTCGTCTCTGTAAACTCGTCTGAAAGAAGCGTCCAGGCAAGCTGTTGTGCATAAGCAGTGTTACGGTCGCTTATGTACACCCAACCAGCAACAGCAAGTAAGACTATGGCTAAACTTAAGACAATAAGGCCCAGTGTATTTTTTCTTTTAGCTACAGCCACAGCCAGCCCTCTCACTTAGCGAAGGTGCGCCGACCTGACCGTACTTTTCAAAGAGCCACTTTGTGTAGTTCACTTCAGCACCTGCCTCAGTTGCAGCTTCAATAAACTCAACAACGTCAGCAAGTGTCTTTTTTGGCTCACGAGTAGGGATATCTGCATGCCCACCACAACTAAGGTGTACGCGCACCGAAGGATTGCCAGCCATTTCAATGACTTCGATTGATGTAATTTGCGCAATGTTCATTGCGGCCATCTTTGCAAAGAAAACCAGCTTATTCATTGTCTGCCCCCTCAAGGTGTTCAATTTGTCCAGCGCAATCAGGGCAGAAAACAAGTTCTGTAAACTGAGTGCCACCTGTCGCATCGTTAAAAGTAAATCCACACTCCATGACAGTGGTCATGTCAAAACCTGCACCAATCTTGCAGATACGAACTTTGTCTATGTGCTGTTCAATATCAGTTTTGCACTCAAGCAATCTTCGCCTCGCTCCCCCGCGAGCATCATTAAGAATTAGCGCTGCACAATGCTCTTTAGTTGCAAATATCAGTGCATTAGTCATTAATTTGCCTTCTGTCATTTCTTCTCTCTTCTCTTTCTGCAAGCACGACACATTTTGGCCTCATAGCTTTTCTTTTGTCCGCGCCCTAACTCTTTGTCACAATCAGTACACTCAACTTTGTCTATAGCAGCCAATCGAGCATCTTCACGCTCATTGAACTCTTGAACAGCAGCATCATAATCAGATTTCAACCGCTCAAAAAAGTGGAGTTTTCTACTGGTCACAACAACCACCCACTAGCACCAAGAAGTGCACCCAAAAAGAGTCCAAAGACACTACAGGTAACTACTGCACAGCGATAGATTTTTCCTGGTGGAGTAGTATTTTTTTGCGATCGCATAGCATAAGCGGCGCCTTCAAAAAGTTGTCCCAGACAAAGAGAAATGACCGCTGCACCAAAGGCGGCAACGAAAAATACCCTCAGTGGCGCAGGTGCACCAACAAGCGACATGGCGTGGATGTAGATAAGAGATGCTGCGAGACCTGTGGCAAAGCATAGACCTGTGGCAAGGGGAAGGATATATCCCCTAAAATCGAACTCTTCTTTAATGCGAGCAACTATGCCCACTTGAAAAAATGGTGTGATCAGCACTGAGAAAAAGACAAGCAGACTAAAACTAAGACTGCCTGGTATTGCATAGTACGTTCCTGCAACAAAGGCAGTAGCAATCATCAGTACACCAAGTCTATAAGGAAGGGCTTTTACTAGTAGTTGTGTTGGTGTTAGACGCATAGCTCCTCCTGCGTATACTCGACCTCTTTAGGGTTAAGCTCGTATTCGAGCTCAACTAGCTCTTTGACTTGTTCTGCTTCATTGAGCTTTGCGAGTTCAAGTGCGCGCCCAAGTCCAATCTCACCTTTATCAAGTGCTTCTTGAAGTGCAGGAATTAGGTTTGTAAGTCCCTTGCGCTGTCCAATCCACCCTTGACTTTTGCCAAGCATCTTTGCAATCTCTGAGCGTGTTCTAACGCCTGGTGGCAGCTCGCCACTTTCGCGCAATCGCTCAACTTTAGCTTCTGCAACTTCGATGGCAGCTAACACTTCCCCTATAGGGGTTGTTTCTGTGAGGCCTGGCAGTGGCTTGTCTTCTACCATCTTTTCTTTGACCTCTTTGTCCTTTTTTGGCTTAGGGCTCGGCTTGATTTCTTGTGCTTCAGTATTTGCTTCTTTTGGTGTACTTGCTTTTGAAGCTTCAATCTCAAAACGCGCCATTTCCGCTTCTAGTGCACGAGCAATCTCTTCTTGGTAAGCCTCTTCGTTATTTAGATTCTTTCTATGGGCGTCATCTACCTTGTAGCTTGCTAACTCACGCGCAGTAAGTGCCGAGTGGAATCTTTGAGGGATAAGAGGAAAAGCATTAAACTCTTTGGGCATCTTTTGTCCTACTGGCTGCTCAGCTGCAGTACGCTCTCTAAAGATTGCTTGAGTAGCTTCTTTATCAGTGTCTTCACAGCCTGTAGGTGCTGGCATGCCAAAGAACTCATTTGATGAGCAAAGCGACAAATCCTCTGAGTGGAACCAGCCAAAGCCGCCGCCGAAGAACACTAGTGATCCATCGATGGCAGGATCGAGCTCCGCTATTTCATCTGGGGTGTGATAGGGACGTGGTGCTTTTGACTGATTTTTCGACACCTGCCCGTCAAAGGGTGATATTGACGCCTTGCGGCTTGACTCAGAATCAGCCTCTTTTAAGATGGTGTAGTTGTTTAGACGCCTCGAAATATATTGATGTGTTTTTGGGCAGTTAGACGACTTGTAGATAATCGTGTTACAGGCACCAAGGATTGTTGACTCTGCACTAGCACGACCTCTGTCATAACGGTGCACCATGTCTTTTTCTTGTGCAAACATAGCAAACCAAATATCTAATCCTCGACCAATATTAATCCTTTCAGGTAAACCCTCGATGATGGGGGTTACTCCCCATTCTTCTAACATGAAGGTCACAGTGTTTTTCAGACGTCCACCATTTTCTTTAGCACTTCTTACAAGCGCCTGATAGACCTGCGAGATAAGCACAGAATAAAACACCTTAAATGCCTTGGTCTCATGAGGAATGGATACAAAGAGCACAAAGGGTTCGTTGCCTATATCTTCTAGGTTGAAGCTAGACTTTGTACCAATCTCTTGTAGCTCTGAGTTTGCAAAGACCTGCAAGGCATTTGATGTTGAAAAGCCTATAGAAGAAGCTGTTCTTCCTTGTGCGATCGCTGCTGTCCCGTAGGTAAGATATGCAGGGTCGTTTGGATTTTCCTCACCTAAGCTATTGAAAATCTCATCCATGAGATTTACTTGCGTCTCCACTAAGCGCTTTCCACGCTTTTCAATTATGGTTCTATCGGGACTGAACCTGCGCAAGAATTTAAAGGCATTAGAACCACACCTTTCATCTTCCCCACCACGCATCGAGAGCAATAGCACAATGGCGTTGATGAGACCTGCAGCTGCCTCTTTCCAGGTGTTTACCTCTTTATCATCTGAGGCAGTAACAATGTTCATACCAAGTTCTGCTGCCAGACTCTCTGCCTTGCCTACTTCCCCACAATCAATGAGGTAGTTTATTTCATCCATGATGTTATAACCATCACTGAGCGCAGGCGTCGAGAGATCAATCTTTCTTACAGTGTGCGTTTTCTTAAGAGCGGGTGCACACGTTCTGTAAAGTTCAAGTTTTTCATCAGGGATAACAGCAGACTCTAACCTAAGTCCTAGCTTGAGGTGGATTGTCTGCATGACGTGATCACGCGTCTTCTTACCGCCGGTCTTTGAAAGAGTCATCGAATGACCTTCTGGTGAGAGTACATAACACTCTTCTTTAGACCCAGCTTCACCTGAATGTCCTATAACCATGCCAAAACGAGGAGGGCAAGCGATGCCATACTCATTGAACTCTTTGTGCTTCTTGGGAATATTTGAAAGTTTTGACTTCACTTCGGTATAGCCCTTTTGAGGGTAGAACCACATGATCCCGTTTGCTCGCATCTGCCATTTCTCCATGGGCCAAGAGTCACCGTGCTCTGCAGACTTTTGACGCTCTGGTATTCTCTCTCTGATAGGCGTCTTTTTCTTTTCCTTTATTGCAGACCACACTGACTTAAATATCATGTAGAAAACAGCAAAGAGTAAAAAGGTCGCAGCGAGAGCTATAGGCCACATCTCTGCAGCTGCAAGCCAGGCCTCGATGACTGTATATGCCTCAAAGTAGTAAGAGCGACTTAGCATAAGGTTGTAAGAAACCCATGTACCAATCCAAGGACCGAGTGCTACGCAGACACAAATTGCCACTAACCAGTACACGGCCACAATCGAGGTCCTTTGACCCTTAGTGAGACTTTCTGAAAATGTTGAGCGCTCACTTGTCACTGCGCGACTCCCACAAAGGCAAAGTCTTCACTAGTTAAAGTAAGCTCACTATTTTGCAGCTCTACTTGCCAGGGCAAGTCATTTATTAGAATGTCAGCTGCTAGCACACCACCGTGATCTGTTGCAGAAACAATGCTCCAGGCAGATACATTATTTCCGTAGTGGTCTATAGTTGAGATGAGCCCATCTCGCTCAAAGCGCACTACCATGCTCCCACCATCGAAATGTCTTCCAGTGAGTGCATCTAATAAGTATTCAAGCACCTCTTCATCTGCCTCAATGTCTTCACCCACATTGTCAGGAACAATGAAGTCCACTATTGGGGTAGTCTCGTAAGAGATCTCAAATCCTTTATCTAGTTCAACAGGCACAACTTCTACTTCTTCATTGCCAGTACCTGTACAAGAAGTAAGCGCTGCGAGTGCTAAGGCTGCAACACACAGCACTGTGACTTTCTTAATTGTTTGCAACATCGCTGCTCCTAAAAGTCATGGGATCTACGGGGTTATTGTTTACACGCACTTCCCAGTGCAAGTGATTACCAGTAGAAGCACCTGTGGTTCCAACGCCGCCTATACGGTCTCCCGGTGCTACATGTGTGCCTACAACAACATTCATTGTGTGCAAGTGCGCATACCAGGTAGTAATACCTCCGCCATGGTCGATGATGATGGTATTGCCATAACCTCCGCGCCAGCCAACAAAGCTAACGGTGCCATTTCCTGCAGCAACTACAGGAGTGTTTTGCGGGGCTGGTATATCGACACCGTTGTGATGGCGCCTATCACCGTGAATAGGATGTATTCTCCACCCAAAACGAGAACCTGCACCTTGACCGATGCTAAACCCAGGCACTGGCCAGTGCATGTCTCCTTCAAGTAACAGTGCACCTCCACCGCCAACTGATATGAGAGACGCGTGAAATCTCTGTGCCTCACTAAAGGCAATCGCCCTTCTGGGATCAGCTGGACGCACAAACCATCTTCCGAAGTAGTAGGTGGCGTCATCTAGGTTGTTAGTTGTTAAAAAGCCTGCCCAAGATGTTCCGCTTGGCCACTGTACGTTTGTGTAATTGACAGCTAGTCCTTCACCAGTCATCTCTGACCACAAGAACTCAAGTTGACTGTTTAGATTTGCCCAAGAGCCTTGAGGATTTTGCCTAGATAGTGATCCGTGCAAAGCTTCTCTGTTGCCCTCAAAGCCTGTAAAGCTATAGAGTTGAGCACGTCTTCCGGGGTAGAAAGACCATTGCAGTATTCCCCTGCCCTGCCCGGCACTCGTAAACTCTGAAGCTCCTGAGTTAAAGAGTTCAGCTTCAGCAGGATCGAAAGCACGTGACTCTGCAGCAATGTTTCCCATAATGGCCGCAACTTGAATGGGTGGCACTTCTTGTGCAAGCAAAAACTCAGCTACAATCCGCTCGTTACCTTCTAAGTTAGAAGCATTTCCACCAGAAGATGCCGTCCAACCAAAGAGCGTAACAATCGGCATGACGCACAGCAATAAGACACCAAAGATTAAGCCAACCGTAGAGGCTATCATCACCTTACGCTCAGGACTGTTGCGGTCACTTAAACCCCTAAGGACCGCTTTTCCTGCAGCGACAGCTGCTTTTACTGCAAAGTTACCAGCCATGATTTATGCCGCATGCCTATCTAGCCATCTTTCATGTACAGGAGTATCTTTGTCAGCTGCGCGCACACGACCCTTTTCACGCTCTGAGGTTGTAATGTATTGAATGAGTTTTGGCGGTCGAGATACATAAAGCATTGTTCTTCTGTTGCCAGAAATCATGATGCACTTACCAGCAGCAGCATTTAGAATCTCGTCTTTTTCACGATTTGAAAGCTGATTGAGCTTGGCTATGCTGTCTGCTTCATCACCCTCTGCGCCAAATACAAACTTGTTTGTCATGAGATTTAGAATGCCCTTGCCCACACGCTCAACTTCTTTGGCGGTAAAGTCGATGGTAGATTGTGAAGCTAGCCACAAAGAGCCATTGTATTTACGGATCCTCTTTGCCATCTGCCTGAGTGCTTCTGCTGTAGCAGGTACCCGCGGGTCAATCTCTAAGTGAGCTTCATCATGTAAGTCGATGGTTCTGATTCCTAGTGAATTGTTTCTTTGTAGTCTCCCCCACTTAAGCTGGTTAATAAGTTGATATTGAGCTGCCATGACTTCATGTGGCGCATCAATGAGCGAGTTAGTACCAAAGGCAATAACGCGACTATCTAGTTCAATATTTGTCTGCCCGTTCCACATTACGCCGCACTGCGAGTGAGTAAGGTTTTCGAGTGCATCGATGAGGAGTGCATATGCGTTTCTTTGATTTTCCTCTAGCATGCCTTCACCAGATTCAATTGCACGCTTTTGGTAGAAGCTGCTTTTAATCTGATTGAGCAAATCTTCAAGAATCTTCCACTCTTTAATATGTGACAGGTCTCCGTCAGTCTCTGTAATGCCTTGATTCCTGTAGAAATCCCTTAGCTCATTTCTAAGAAGTATATGCGAGTGAGATCCTATGTCTAACAGAAGCTTGAAGAAGGTGTCTAAAAATGCCATATGACGAGTAAATGGCATAAATGAAACATCATCGTCACCCTCTGTTGTGATGTGTGACTTTGTAAGCACTTCTAGGGGATTGATCTTGTACTTGCCACTATCCCCGCAGTCAAAGTACTGGCCACCAAGTAAGCGAACGACACTCTTAAACTCATTTTCAGGGTCTGTAATGAGTGCATGACAGCCTCCTGTGACGTTATAGAAAAGCTCTAGCTTCAAGAAGGTAGATTTTCCGCCACCGGAGTTTCCAAAACATATGAGGTTGGCATTATGGCGGTCTTGCCATTTACCAAATCCAAACTTCCATAAGTTGAATACGACAGCAGATCCACCTTCTTGTTGTGTGGTGCCGAGAAGTGAACCTTGTCCGTCATTAATCCCTGGTGTTGAAAACAGCCCTGAGTATGCAATAGTTCTAGCTGACATTGGCAGTGAAAAGATTTCAGCTACGCGCGGATCTAGATAACCAAAAGGTCCAGCTTGTTTGTAGAGTTGTTCTGCAAAAGTCCAAGGAGCTTGGACCACATAGCTTGCCGATGCACATGAACTAATTACTGCCTTTGTGCGTCTTTTGAGTTCTTTTTCACTGTCTGCTCGAACAAGGAGTGTTACAACTACATCATAGGTGGCATTGCCATCACGACTAAGTGCTAGAAGGACTTGTGATTTAAGAGCATTATCAGATGCTTCTAGCTTGCCTTCTGCATCAGTTCTCTCCCCTGAGAACTTAAACTTCCAGCCATCAATAGAGCGTGACAAAAGACCATTGAACGCCAGTGCGTTTTTCTTCTTACAGGCAACGTGGACAGTGACGCCTTTTAAATCAAGGTCAGTTAGCCAGAGCTTTCCTGGGTTAGGTGGAAACTTTGTTACTACGAGTACTTGCACGTAGCTGTCTCCCACCCAACCAATATTGCCTTTAGCACCGATAGGAACTTCAGCAGATACTGGTGCTATGGTCTCTAGCCACGCATCATCGTAGGTGCGCTCGACTGTTTCTGCACTCGTTTTTCTATTCTTTGTCTTAAGCACTTTCTTCTCCTGGTATTGTTGGCATAAAGGACGGCTCCATCCCAGAGGTCGGGAAGTTAACGGCTTGAGTGGGTACTGAGAAGCGCATATAGATAGCATCTCTTTCTGCTTGAGTAGGAACTTCTACACCCACACGCTGTCTTTCACATACCCTCAAAAACACATCCACGTTGTCAAAGAATTCTTGACGCATATCTTCTGTCGCTTCCGGTGGTGAAGTCAGTATCCAAGCGCAATCAAACTCCGCTGCAGTTCCTGCATTAATAAAGTCAGATTGAGTCCAGGCGATTAAGTCTTCTAAGATGATGCGATCAGACGATTCTTCTGATTTTTGTTTGAGTTCAGAGAGGTAGTCGATTTGCTGTTCTAGGTCAGCGGCTCTTGGTGAGCGGTAATTGCCTAGATACTCCGGGCCCGCGTTTAAGATGCTTTGGTAGTTTCTTAAAGTCTTTATGACTTGTTCGTCATCCATAAGGTCAAAGTTGACTGGTATTGCTCTAACAAAGACACCGACTGCTCCGTTGCTTAGCTCAACATAAGGAAGTGAGCCGTGCTTTTTAGGAGCGCTTACAGGAATAAGCTCTCTGATGTCTTTAATGTTTTGGAACTCTGATTGTTTCTTTTTTCTGCCAAACACTTTAGTTATCCTCGCCATCTTGTGTATCTAGTCCTTCGCTGAAGGCAACATCACAACTACCACCCCTAAGATGCAAAATGTAGTGAGTGCCGCTTTTGCGCATTTTGAAGTACTTGTAGAACTCACGAACATAGTCGATAAACGCCATAGGCCCCATACCTTCAGCAAAGGCTTGTGTGCAGAAGAACCACATAACAAAGAGGCAAGCAGGTAGTATGGGAAACAGAAGTGTGTAGCCTGGCCAACCAGCTACGATCGCTAAAGTACAACTCAATGTGTAGGTAATGACAGAGCCCACGTAGTAATACGGCATGTTGTACTCGGCCACTTTTGGCACAATCTGTTTACCGTAGGCAAAATGACCAGGGCTTGGACAATTGTCTGGATCTGCAATCTCTTCTTTAGCCTGTTCTATAAGCTTGTCTAAACTCATCTTCTACCTCACGTTCGTAACCCAGCCACCAAGACTGGTAAGGCCTAGTACCCAAGGGACAATAGCAACTGCTGCAGCAATGACAATGCAGAGTGCAAATACACCAGCACCGCGCCTCATGTGCTCACGCCTTGTAAGGTCATGAGTCGAAAGCATGGTCGACAAGAGTGAATAGATTAAAAAGAAAATGCCCACGTTTAGTGAGAGCGAAATCAAGACACCTTGCAGAGCCGATATTTGCCTCCCGGCCTCTGCAAGGAGAGCGCCAATGCCAGCAGAGCCCGTAGCTCCAGCACCGCTAAACCTGAAGAGTGTTTCCATGTACTGGGTACCTGAGTTCAGTGCCACACCCATCATGAACACTGCCCACAGAGGTCTTGCAAAGTGCAAGAGCTTATCGCGAACCGTATCACCTTTAACCATGGCTCGCATGCCTGCTTTTACTAGAGCAATAACGCCTATGCTGCTAGCAATAATCCATATGAGCGGCATAAGATTTGACTGTAAATATTGAGTGGCGGTATGCACGTATCTACCTCATCCTCGACATGATAGCTACTGTTGAAGCTGCCTGCATACCAGTACCTGCAGCACCTGATGGAGCTAAGGTGTGTACATAGCCATCTAGGACTTGAGGTATCTTTACTGCAAGTCCT
>Ga0209755_10001953_pt1 | contig 29830 bp, 24 predicted proteins | sample TergutCo191P1_FD_187301 | JGI IMG/M metagenome (GOLD analysis project Ga0209755, IMG submission 187301) | Cornitermes sp. P1 segment gut microbial communities from Petit-Saut dam, French Guiana - Co191P1 (SPAdes) (version 2) | ecosystem: Host-associated > Arthropoda: Insects > Digestive system...
CCAATCGTCACTGTCAGGGATTTTCAGGACAAGTACAATGCCATGACGGGCGAGGAAATCAAGAAAACGGCGCTAATCAAAGTTTTGACGCGCCTTTCGTCATGCAAGCTGATATCCGTTGAATCAAACGACTATGCCGACCCCGAAGGGATCATCCAGCTTTACCCCAGCATCCCGCTCAGCATAGACCGCGGCGCGCTTGACGCCGCAGTCGCCGCGCTGGAAAGCAAAGGGCATTCTGCGGAAAATTCCCAAACGGAGGCGCCGGATATGGCGGCGGAAGAATGATAACACTGGAACGCCTGCGGCTTGTCAACTGGCACAATTTTGACGATACCGTTATAGAAATCGGAAACCGCTGCCTTTTGGCGGGCGACAACGGCTCCGGCAAGTCCACTGTGATCGACGCAATCCAGTACGTGATGGCAGCCAGCCTGCGAATGGCGCGCTTTAATTCCGCCGCGGAGGATCGGCGCAGCGGCGGGCGCGATTTGATGGGCTATGTGCGCTGCAAGCTCGGCAGCGAATCCACCGAGTACCGCCGCGGCGACACTGTCGCGCATGTTATGCTCGAATGGCGCAACACCAGCGGCGCGGATTTTTCCTGCGGCGTGTGCATCGAGGCGTACCGCGACAACCGTTTTAACGAGCATTTCTGGATTGGCGATGCCGTGGCGATAAAAGAAATAAGCGTCTGCAGCGACAAAAATGAGCCGCTGCTGTTTCGCCAGTTCAAAAATGCTTTTGCCGAGAAAAACATTTACGACTGCCCCACGAAAAAAGAGTACACCAGAAACTTGACGAACAAGCTCGGCGTTTACAAGCGGCAATCGGAAGTAAACCCCTATCTTGATTCGCTCACCCGCTCCATCGGCTTCAAGCCGCTGGATTCCATCGACCAGTTTGTGTGCGATTATATTTTGGAAGAAAATCCCGTGTCGATTCAGGACATGAAGCAAAACCTGGAAAACTACAAGGAAGCGGATCGCCAGGCGAGAGCGGCAATTGCCAAAATCGGGATGCTGAAAAATATTTGCGCAAAGGCTGCGCAGTGGCGCAAATACAGCGAACTCATTCTGAAGCAGGAGTATTTGAAGCTCAGGATCGAGCTGGAAAACGAAAAGCGGAAAAAAGACGGCGCTTCCAAACAGCTTGCCGACACGCAGAACAAGCTCGACTTTACCGGTCGCGAAATCGCTTCCATAAGCGAAAAGCGGCTCAGCGCGGAACATGCGCTGCGCGCTTTGGTTCAAAGCCTTGCCGCCAACGACGCGCATCGGCTTTACGAGGAAATCAAGATTCGCATCGAGCGCCTGCGCCACGATCTGGCGCAGGAGGAAGAACGCGCGGGCAAATACGACAGCCTGAAATCCCAGTGCGATTCCCTTGCGGGCGCTTTCCTGAATCGCAAGCTAACGGAAAACTTTGACGCGGAAGAAACCGCGCTTGCCGAGGAAGCGCGAAAGTTTCAGGACGAAAGATATGTTGCAGAGCAGCGCAAAAACAAATGCGCCGAGCAGCTTCGCGACATGCGCTCGGAGCTGGCGGACTTGGAGCGCGGCGTTCTCCGCTACCCGGACGCGCCGCGCGAGCTTAGGGCGGCGCTGAAAAAAGCCGGCATTGAAGCTTTTTTTCTGGCAGAGGCGGCGGAGATTTCTGACGCCGACTGGGTTGACGCGGCGGAAGGCTGGCTCAACACGCGGCGCTTTGCGCTTTTGGTCGAGCCAGCGCATTTTCAAAAAGCCTTGGAAGTTTACAACCGCCTCCCCCGTTCCGTCGCCGGCGCTTTTATTCCCAACATCGAGAAAATGCGCAATGCCGCCGTAAAGCCCGGTTCCCTTGCCGAAGTCGTCAGCGCCGATGGCTATGCGCGCATTTACATAAATTTTGTTTTGGGAAAAGTGATGCGCGCCGATCTGGCAAACCTCAAGACTTATGATTCTGCGGTGACAAAGGAATGCATGACTTACATGAATCACACCGCTTCCCGAATCAAGGAAGAGGTTTACCGCCGCCATTACCTTGGAAGGGCGGCGCTGGAAAAGCGGCGGAAGTTCCTTGCCGCCGAAGCGCTGCGCGTCGAAGCGGAACTGGCTAGCGCCGAAAGGGAGGAGCGCGATGCCCGCAGCCGCGAAGATTGCTGCAACCGGGTTTTGCGCTATTTGCCCGAAATGAAAATGCTCTTTCCATCCATTGCCGGCGCAGCGCTGCTTAAAAACCAGATTGCCGACGCGGAAAAGGAACTTGCCGCAGTGGACACCAAATCGTTTCAGGAACTGGAAAACCAACGGAAAGAGCAGGAAGAGCGCATTAACCTTTTGCGGGATGACAATGATCGCTTGCAGAATAAGCTGGGCGGATTGAACGCCAAGCTGTCCAGTTGCCAAAATGACTTTGCGATTTTCAGCCAGTCGCAGGAGAAAAAAGAGGAAGCTGTCAAAAATTTTGCAGGCGAGCATCCGGTTATGATAGTGGAATGCGAAGCCTACGCCGAAGAAAAACTTTCCAAAAACAGCATTGCCGATCTGAGCAATACCTACGAGTCAACGCTCAAAGGCTTTAAAACCCACACCGAAACAAACAGGAAGGAATACGGCAAGCTGGCAGCCGATTACGAGCGCGAATTTCATCATTGGCTGGGCATGGAGCCAAGCGAAAGCGCCGAAGCGGAAAGCCTGCTGAAGCGCCTTGAAACTTCGGAGCTGCCGGAATACCGCGAAAAAATCGCCAAGGCTTACAGGGATGCGGAAAAAGAGTTCAAGGATCATTTTACTTCCCGTTTGAACGAGCACATCCAAAAAGCCCGTGAAAGTTTCAGCGAAATCAACGAAATACTGCGCACGCTGCATTTTGGGCGGGATCAGTACAGGTTTCATCTTGAGGAACGCAGCGAGCGCAAGGGGCAAATCAAAATTATACGGCAGGCGGCAAACATTCCCTCCAGCGAGGACACGCTTTTTTCCCAGTTTTCCGAACCCGAAGAAAGGAAAGCCGCGGAAGAGCTTTTTGACCGCATTCTCAACTCCCCGCTTGATTCAAAGGAATTGCGCGACATTTGCGATTACCGCACTTATTTTCATTACGACATCAGAATAACGGAAAGCGATAATTTCGACGAAAAAGGCAACCCGGTGATCCTTTCGCTTTCGCGGGTGCTCAAGGAAAAATCTGGCGGCGAATCCCAAACCCCTTATTATGTTGCCATTGCCGCCAGTTTTTATCGCCATTACAAAGCCAGCCCAGAAACCAAAGTGCGCTTGGTGATTTTTGACGAAGCCTTCAACCGCATGGATGATGAGCGAATCGGAAAAATACTTTTGTTTTACAGCAATCTCAACCTGCAAATAATAACATCTGTTCCGCCGGAAAAAATTGAAGCCATCGCCCCGCACATGGACAGGATTAACGTGATCAGCCGTTTTGGCAATGCGGTAAAGGTGCGGGACTGCCACATTGACGCCCATGATCTTGGCGACATTGAAATTGGGGCAAGCGCAACGTGACCAACTGGGAAAAGAAAATAACCAGCACCTTGACAGCCCGCTATTTTTCTTCGGCTTCCGAGGAAGAGCGAAACTATTTGCGCATTAGCGCCTCGGCTCTTTTTCCGGGCTTTGACGCCGCGCATCCTGACGAAAAGGAATCTTTTCTGGAAGCCGCAGAATCGCTTGAGCGCAAAGGCATCGCAAAACTCCATTGGGAAAAACGCGGCAAAGGCGAACGGCTGAAAACGCTGGTTTGCGAAAACTTTGAAGCGCTGTTTGAAGAAACAGGCAGCCTTTACCCAAAGCTGGAAGTGGCGAAAATAAAAGCCATGCTTGATGCAAGAATTGCAGGCATGGACATGGAAAAAACGCAAAGCGCGGAAAACATTGTCGCTTTGCTGAAAGCAATTTCGCTTAATTTTGGGCTTCGGGAAATAGGGCAGGGGCTTGACGAAAAAGCCATGTCGGAGCTTGTCCGTTTTTTGGAATTTTCCCGTGAGCCTGCCAAGCTGGAAAAAATTACCACTCGCGCATTGTCTATTCTCCTGTACAGCGACTCAAAGCGGCTTGAAAATTTAATGTCCCTTTGCGCGCCTCTTTTGGCTCGCTCTCAAAAAGCCATGCCTTTTCAGCACCTTGCCATGCCTGAGCGCTCATACCCCGAAGCGCTGATTTCCGGAAAGCTCATTTTTGAATCCAAAAACCAAAGCATTCCCCTGGTCAATGCGGAGGGCTTGATATTGAACATGCCTCTTGAAAGCGCGGAGGCATTTGGGGGAATACGTCCTTTTTCCGAAAAGGGCGAAAAGACTGCGCTGACCATCGAAAACAAGGAAACTTTTTTTGCGCTGGGAAGCCCTCGGAATAACGGCGAATGCGAAAATGGCTTGCGCTATGATTGTTTTTTGTATGTTGGGGGTTATCCAAATCGCGCGGCATCGGCATTGATAAAAATCCTTTCGGATTCTGGCTTTGCTTTCTGGCACGCCGGCGATTTAGATCCCGACGGCATTCTCATTTTGCAAAATGTCATGGACATTGCGCAAAAGCCTGTTTCCCCTCTGCGGATGGATGCCGATACCTTTGACAGATATCGCCCTTGGGCGCGAACTCTTGACAAGCCAAAATTGCAGCAAATCAAAAAAATTCGCGCGGAAACAATCGGCATTCCTGGGATAGCCGGTCTTTTGCGGCGCATAGAGGAAACGAGGCTTGGGGTGGAGCAGGAGATTATTGACTACAGGTAAGCACTTGTGAGGAATATTTGCAGCCATGGCTTAGCCGTTTTTGCATTTTCCGTGAAAGGGCAGCAGCAAGGTCTATTTGGCGAGCCTCAAAACGGGGATGGCCGGGGGGGTCAGCTCGATGGCGGCGGGGAAGTCTTCTTTTTGCAGCAGGACGGTTTCGCCGTCCATCTGCGCCAGCATGGGGTGGGCGCCTGAAAACTCGATCCTTTGCGCGCTGAACAGCGCTGCCTCGGGCTTGCTTGCGTGGGCGCCGGTTGCGAAAAGGCCTTTGAGGGCGAGCTTGCGCAGCAGGGGCATTTGGCGAAGGGCGCAGACGTTGCGATCGTCGGGCAGGATTTTTTTTTGCGAGCCGTAGGTTCTGCGGCCGGAAGCGCCGACCGCAAGCAGCAGCAGCTTTTCCCGCAGCGCCATGGTTTGCGAGCCCTGCGCGTCCAGCGCCTTTACGTCGAGAATGCCGACGGTGTACAGCCTGTCGTACAGCAGCGCCGCGATGTCTACCCAGAGCTTGTAAAAATCGCCGGGGGATTTTTTTTTGGTTTTGTTTGTCATGTGGGTCACGAAGGCATCGAGGCCGACGGAGAGAATGTTGAACGCGAGGAAGGGGCCCTGCGAGGCGAGGCGGCCGCCGGGCGCTGTCCGCAGGCGCAGGGCCGGGGTCAGCTCGATGCGCGATGGCCTTATGAGAAGCGCCAGCGCGTCGGCAAGCTCCGGGAAGTCGGCGCCGTCGTTGCCGGTTCCCATGGGCAGGCGCAGGATGGCCATGTTTGCGCATGCCGCGTTTGCGCAGGAAGCGCTTGGGCGCGAGGCGCCGGGCAGCGCCGCGCCTGACAGAATGGCCTCAGGCGCATTGAGCAAAACGGAAAGCGCTTCCAGGCTGGTGCCGTCCCCCCCCGCGACAATGACCAGATAAAAAGGCGCGCCGCTCGACGGCTCGCAGGGCGATGCGGCAGGCAGTGCGCCTTCCAGCGCCGCGCCGGATTCGCCGGGCAGCTCTGTCGCTGCGGCAGCTTCGCCTTCAGGCGCCGCGCCGGATTTGCCGGGCAGCGCTGCCTGCTCCGCGGCCTTTAGCGAGGCGGCGGCTTCGGCGGCAAGCGCTTTGGCGATTTCCGCGGCGCTGCCGGCTGCCTCGGTGGCGGCGAAGCCGCAGGCGGCAAGCTCCGGCAGCTTGGCGAAGCGCGCCGCGGTTTGCGCGGGGGCGCTGTCGCGCAGGGGAAGCGCCTCCGCCAGCGCCGCGCATTCTTCCAGCGCGCGCCGGTGCCTCGCCCAGCGCGCGCGCAGGCAGAAGCCGCCGGCTGTTGGGTTTGCTATTATGATCCAGCGCAGCGGCCTTCCCGGCGCCACCTGCGACCTTGCGCAGATTTTTGCCAGGGATTCCGCGAAGAACAGCGCCTTTTTTAGCGCCGCGGGCTGCGCGGCAGCGGGCTTGGCTCCGGCGCCGGAAGCGCTGCGAAATGCTTTCATGAATTTTGCTGGAACGTGAATTCGCGCTGGGGCGGATCCTTGGTGCCGCCCAGCAGGCCGGTGATTATTTCGCGGTTGTCCAAAAGGCTCGACAGCGAAAGCCCGTTGTGCAGCCGCGAAATCACCTGCGCGAAAAGCCGCGAAATGCTCACGCTGATATACCACTCGCGCGTCAGCACCTCCTCCTGGTAAACCGCGTTTGTGCCGATTATTCTGTAAAACAGCCCTTCCCTGTAGGCCCTGTCAAAATACGAGACCGCGTCGCCGGAAAACAGCGGCAGGCTGATCGAGCAAATCACCCTGCGCGCGCCGTTTTTTTTCAGCAGCTCCATTCCCTTTATGAGCGTCCCGCCCGTGCCGAGCAGATCGTCGGCCATGAAAACCGTTTTGTCCCTCACGTTGCCCAGCAGGCGCAATTGCGAGATGTTGCTCTCCGAAACGTTTTTGCAAACCTTGGAATAGTCGCGCTCCTTGTACAGCAGCGCCAGCGGCTTTTTCAGCGTCGACGCGAAAAATTTGTTGCGGTCAACGGCGCCGGTGTCCGGCGAGACCACCACGAAATCGTCGTCAAGGATGCCGTCAATTTTTGAAAGCTCCTTGATGATTTGGTAGCTCGCGTGGAGGTTTTCCAGGCGCATCGTGGTGAACGAGTTCATGATGTCGCGCGAGTGAATGTCCAGCGTGATGATGTGGCAAACGCCGAGGCTCTCGAACATTTTCCCGATGCGGCTGGCGGTGAGCCCCTCCCTGCCTTTTGCCTTGTGCTGCCGGGCGTAGGGGTAATTCGGTATGACCAGCGTGATGCGCTGCGCGCCGGCCTGCCGCGCTGCGTCGATGGTGACGAACAGCGTCATCAGGTGGTCGTTTATGGAAAGCGCCTTCCCGCCGTCGCAGCCGAAAAACTGCACCGGATGGCGGTTTTCAACGTCCTGGAAAATGTAGACGTCCTTGCCGCGGACGGATTCCTTGATTTCGGCCTTGACCTCGCCGTTCGGGAAGCAGGTGAATTTCGCCGGCGTTTTCAGCCGGGGAATGGGCCCCTTGCCCTTTTCGGAAGGGATGCGCGGCCCCGGCGAGGCGATGTCATTGATGAAGTTGATCCGCTCGATTACTTCCTCGATGGTCCGGCCGTAGCGCTTTGCCAGATCCGCCGCCGTCCGCTCGTTGTTGCGGCGGTACAGTTTTTTGAGATGCGCAATGACTTCGTCGGCAAACACCTCGCCGCCCGGGCAGGCGATGATTGCAAGGTTCGCCGGATTTGAATACTTCAAAAAAACCTCCGCTGCGCCGCCGGACCCGCAGCCCGACCGTACTTACAATATATCAGCCGCGGGCGCTATTGGGAAGGCGCCTGCGAAGAGCTTTCGCTGGAAGCCAAAAGGCCGGATTGAAAACGCGCAGAGCCGGAGCCGGGAACAAGACGGGGGAAGCGCCGGCTAATTTAATTAACCGGCGCTTCCCTAGCCTGCATAAAATATAAGCATTTGGGCTCGGCCAGGCAAGCAAAATTTTTGCGGCGGGCGCAAAAAGCGCCGCTTTACAGGTCCACCCTAAAAGCCGGCTTGCGCGCGTGTATTTCCTTATACTGGGAGATGCCCACGTTGAAGCTGCGCTCGGCCTCCAGCGTCGAGGGCGGACCGTGGCCGGGAAGCACCGTGTAGTCGCCGGGCAGGGCAAGCAGGCGATTGCGCAGCCTGTTCATTTGCGTCGCGGCGCCGTAAGCGCTGTCGGTCGAGCCGATAAGGCCGGCCGTAAGCGCGTCGCCCGTAAAAAGAAGATTGCCAATCCTATAAACGGCGGAATCCGGCGAATGGCCAGGAATGGCAATAACCTCAACAATAAAAGGTCCTATCGCCAGCTCCTCGCCGTCCTTTACCTGCGTCGCCTTGCTGTCCTGAATGACAGTGTTGATTGCAAAAACTTCTACCTGGTATATGCGCTTCAAAGTCCGCAGCCCGTAGATGTGCCTGTTGTGCTCGTGCGTAACCAGCACTCCGCGCAGATTGTAGTCATTTGATTCAATGCAGTCCAAAATTTTGTTGTTCATGCTGCCGGGGTCGATAATAATCGCCTCTCGCGGATAGATAGAAGTCCCTTCCGCCCCTAGCACGTAGCAGTTGCTAAAGCCGGGAAAGCAGTAGTGAAAAAACAGCTTCATGTCACCTCCAGCTCGAAAATCGCGTCCGCAGTGTTGGTTGATTTGAAAACAACTTTTTCCTGCCTGGTCTGCGCGAAATTTACCCGCATCACGTTGCAGTTGACAAACTTGGAGTCCTCGATGTCGGCGCTTATGAAGCGGCTGTTGTACAAATCCGAATCGTCGAAGTGCGTTTTTGAAATGCCTGCGCCCAAAAAATTGACGTGCAAAAGCTCCGTTTCCTTGAAGCGGCAGTTGACAATCCGCGCGCCCGCCAGCGACAAAAACTGCAAGTCCGATTTGGAAAAAGCGCAGTCCGTGAACAGGGCAAAGTCGAAAAAGCACATGCGCATGAAAGTTTTTGAAAACACGCATTTCGAAAAAGTGGCCTTGCGAAAATTGCAGCCAAACAGCCGGCGATTTGAAAAATCCACGCGGGAAAACCTCATCCCCGAGGCGCTCAAATCCTTTATCGTCTCGTTCCCGTAAATGCCAGCGACAATTCGCGAAATTTCCTTGTCATGATCTGCCTGGTGAACAAAGCAAATGTTGGAGCCGCTTATCGCAGGCCGCCCGCAGCCGGCCGCGCACGGGGTGATTGAAAACATACGCTAAGCTTAGCAGAGAACGGCGGATGGGAATAGGGAGCGCGGAGCCGGGGAGAGAGGCGCCGGGCAGGGCAAGCCGCGGCCGCCTGCTTTCCGGCTTTTCGCCATTGCGCGGCTGCGGCGTTGATTGGAACCATTGCAATTTCATACGAAGGCAATTTTCGCTTTCGGCGCAAATCAGCGCTTTCTCGCGCGCAGCGCCCCTTTCCAGAAAAACCCTTTCGCCTTCGCGAGCCTGCCCGAGCAAATCAAATGATTGACAACCATTTTTGCCTCATCCTCCGACCAGAAAAAGCCCTTCATCTGCGCCAGAACGCGCGCGGCCTCGCCTGCCGCGTAGCGCCGCTGGTTTCTGCGGAAAAAATCCAGCACGCTCGCCTCCTCGCGCAAGTCGGGGCTTGCCAAATTTTCGCAAACGTCGCAGCAAAATTTTTCCGGGCTTTCGCCGCCCGCATGGTAGTCAAGCATTTTCAGCAAGGCCTGCCTTCTGCACTGCTCGGCGTCGCGGGCGTAGTCCAAAAGCTCGGAAAGCCGCGCCTTGTCTGCATCGGCCCGGGCGCGGCGCAGGCTTGCCGCGTCAGCAGGGCCCCACAGAAGAAACGCCCTCGACGGCTTTCCGTCGCGCCCCGCCCTGCCGGATTCCTGCAAGTAGGCCTCAACGGAAGGCGGGCAGTCCCTGTGTATCACCGTGCGAATGTCGGCCTTGTCCACGCCCATGCCGTAAGCGCAGGTCGCGCACAGCACGGCCCGGCTGCTGCCCATGAACCATTTTTCCACATCGTCCTTTTCGTCGCGGCTTAGGCCGGCATGGTAAAACCGAATCTCGCTATGCCAGTCCTCGCCCATTTCGCGCAGGACTATTCTGAGGTAGTGCGAAAGCTTTTCCGCGCCCAGCCTGGAAGAGCAGAAAACAATTGCCGGGCGGCTGTTCTGCAGCAGCAAATCCCTGACCGCCAGATCCCTTGCCACGCAGCCCTTTGCAAAATATGAAATGTTTGCGCGATCCGGGTTGCCCATAACCAGATTTGCTTCCCGGCCGTCGAAAATATATTTGCCGATTTTTTCCAGCACCGGAGCCCCGGCCGTTGCCGTAAAAGCCGTTATCAGCGGCGCGCCGATGTTTTTTATGATCGCGTCTATTTCCAGATAGGCCGGCCTGAAGCTTTCGCCCCACTCGCTGACGCAGTGCGCCTCGTCAATCACGATATGCGCGACTTTTGGCTTTCGGGATTTGCCGCCCGCATGGCCGGCAGCGGCGCTGGCATCATTGCTGCTGTCATTGCCATCATTTAGGCCGGCAAACCAGCGCATCACTTGCGGCGCAAGCAGGACTTCGGGATTTGCGATAACGAATTTGCTTTCGCCGGCTTCCAGTTTTCGCCAGATTTCGTCGCGCTCCTCCTTCGTCTGCTCGCCGCGAAGAACCACCGGCGCAAAGCCCCTTTCGTCAAGCCGGCGCTTCTGGTCCGCCATCAAAGACAGAATGGGGTAAATAACCAGCGTGATTCCCTCGATAATCGCCGCCGGCAACTGGAAGCACAGGGACTTCCCCGAGCCCGTTGGGAGGATCACGATCTGGCGGCGCCCCAGGCGCTCTATGGCGGCGCTCCGAAAATCGCCGTGGCAAAAGCCCTCCTCTGGCTGCGCCTCAGGCGGCGCCACGGGCGCGTTTCCGTCGGGCCAGCTCAGCGCCAGGCCCGCGGCCTCGGCGGCTTCAAGAATGTTCGCCACTATCAGCCGCTGATAGGGGAACAGGTACGGAATCCCGAACAGGCGGCTTGCGGCGCTGTTCAGCGGGTCCCGGAGCGAGTCCTGGAGCGACTCCTGGGTTTCCAGCATATTGCCTCCAAAGCTGAGGCGCTTGCTTGCAAAGCCGAAGCGCAGCAAAAGCCTCTGCTGCATATATGGCGCAAATATGCGTTTTGCTTTAGCCTTTGGCCTTTTTTCCCCGCCTAAACAGCAAATCCTTTAGCTGGAATGCGGTCAGCGCCAGAAAATAAAGCGCAATCACCAAAGCCACCCACCACAAATTCCCCGGCCTTGGCGCCTGGGCAATCAGCAAAAGCAGCGGAATCCCCAGGACAATCGCCGCGGAGGAGCCCAGAACCAGGTCGTCGCCCGCAGGTGTTTTAAAATCGCTGTCAACTTCACGGAGCAGTATCATGCCGTTTACGATAGTCCCGGTGAGCATCCCGTACATGGCCAGAAAGCTTTCGTCCTTGTAGTCCTTGTAAACATAATTGCACAATCGGCGCAGGTAAGCCATGCAGCCCAGGCCGCCCGCCGCGGTCATAGCCAGCACCGGAATCCAAAGCCTGCCAAGAGCGCTAATGGAAATGGCGCAAAGCGCCGCGACGATCGCGATGTCAAAGGAAGCGCCGCTGATGCGGTTCATCATGTAGCTGTTTGGGTATTTGCGGTGCATGATGCCGGACTTAACCAGGCGCCGCAAAACCAGCTTGACGCAAAGCGCAACAAGCGCCGCAAGCATAAAAGCAAAGCCCCAGATCGTGGGAACAAGGTCAATCAGAAAAGGAATCCCTGAAGCGCGAAACCCAATCTCGATTCCGAGAATCAGCCCTATCGTCAGCAGGTAAACCCCGCCAACCATGCAGACCTGCAGCGAAAATTTGTCGATGGACTCCGAAAGCGGAACCTCGTCAGGGCCTTCGATTTTATAGCTGGAAAGGTCGCCGCTTTTCTGGAATTCGTTGCGCGCGATCTTGATGCCCTTCTTTTTCGCAATCACGTTGATAAGGATAATTCCCGGAATCGACGCCCACAGAAAGCCCAGCCCCGCGATGGTCAGCCCAAAGTTTCTGGCGCTGCCCGGCCCCCAGTAATCCATGTGGCCGGCCGCGTCCCAGATCAGCCCCGTCGCGTTTGCCTGCTGCGGCCCCTGCCCAAAGCCAAGCGCCAGCATTATGCCCGTGGCCGGATTGAGCTCGGGCATGAAAGTAAGCGCGAAAAAAGCGACGACAATAATGCCAATCATTCCCTGCACCAGATAAGTGCTGATAATCACTGCCCCGGATCGCGCCGCGGTCACGCGCTCTCGGTTGACCTTTGCTATGTCGAATTCCTCGGTGTAATTGCCGCGGTCGCGCAGGCACAGCGAAATAAAGGCCACCGGCAGCAAGTGGTAAATAAGCCCGCCCAGCGCCGGGCGGCTGAAAATGTAAACGCCAGTTGCCGCAAAAACGATTTCCTTGGCAACAAGCCCCAGCAATCCGGCGATAACCGCGGTCGGCATGAGCGAGCGCCGAAACAGGGGAACCTTCCGGCGCATAACGTTGGCGATCAGCATAAGCGCGCAAACGGCGCAAACCGTGATAATGCCGAACGACAAATTTTCGTTGCCAAGATCTATAAAGCGCCATATCCCGCTAGTATCCATAATACTCCTCCTCCGTGCCCAGCGCCTTGCTGCGCAGATGGTATCCGCATATCATGTATTTCATGAGGTTTGTCCTGCGCGGCGACAAAACGGCGTACACTTCGTCCTTTCTGTAAATCGTCATTTTGCGCACGCCCTGAATCGCAGTGGTTATTTCGGCAAAGGGAAAATCGCGGCCGCAGACGCGAAGCCTGTCCGCGTAAAGCCCAATCGCGCCTTTCCCCAAAAAATGCTCCCTTTTGGCGCGCTCGGCGCTGGAAAAAACGATGCCCTCGTCGCTGAATGCCGGCCTTTCCGCAAAGCCTGAAAAGTCAAAGCCTTTGATGTGGTCAATCTGCATGCGGCCCCATTCGAGAATCGTTTCGGGGATGCTTTCCGCGCTGCGGATTTTCTCAAAGAAGCCCGTCGCGTTTATCGCCACGCTTGCGCCGCAGTCTAGGCAGGAAAATTCGTTGCCGCTTGAGCGCAGGCCTCCCTTCCCGCTTTCGTTCATGCTTTTGCATTGCGGGCAGAAAAACAGAACGCTTTCAAGGTATTCGGCCTTGCGCCGCCCGCGAAACGCGATTTGCGCCGCTTTGTTCCATTCAAATTCGTCGAAGCCGATTTCGCGCCGGATCGCCTCGTCGACCTCAGCGCCTGTCATCGCCGCCAGCTCATCTGGCTGGACAATTCTTGAAACAAACGCCGCCGTCTTTCCTATGCTGCGCCCCGCATGCCAGCGCGCCCGCGTGTTGAATCCGCCGCGAATCTGCACAAGCACAAGCGGCACGCCGAACTTTTTCGCGAGCCTGCCTATTCCCGGAACGATTTTGCATTCGTCGCCGTAAAAGCTCCTGTTGCCGGAGGGAAACATGCCCACGCAGCCACCGCTTTTTATCACCGCCATCATGCTCTTCAGCGCGATCAAATCCGAGCTGCCCTTGGAAAACGGAATCGGCCGTGTCAGCGCGACCATGATTTTGCTCAAAAGGCCGTGCCTAAATATCGTGTCCGTGGCGACGTAGTTTATCCCGAAGCCAAACCCCAAGCTGACCGCGAACTGATCGAAGCCCGTCTGGTGGTTCGCCAGAATGAGGCACGGGCGCTTGATGCCTTTAGAGGTTTTCCTGTCAAACCTGAAGCGAAACAGCAGGAAAAGCGCGGGCCTTAAAAAGGCGCACAGGAAGAAAAACACAAGCGAGCTTGATTTTTTGGCTTGCGGCAGCATTTTGCCTCGCCCCCTCGCAACAGGGCCGCCAGCTTTTTGGGCAACTTCCATGCTGCCTATATTATAGCGCATCGCGGGAAAAAATTAAGGCCGGGCGAAAAGCCGGCGGGAGCCGAAAAGCGGCTACCACACAAAAAGCCACCTGATCCCGAGGAACAGCCCGTAAAACACCCAGCCAACAGGGCCGGGCCGCGACCTTTCCCTAACCCTGATCGAAACGGTCGAATAGGCCACGCTTGACTCCGCCTGCCGCGCCCTGGCTTCCAGCCTCTCGATTTCCAAGACAACGCGCTCGAGCTCCCTCTCTATGCTAATCATTTCGCTAATGGTATTTGCGCGATCAAGCAGGGCAAGATATCTGACGCGCACGTTTCGCAGATTGTCCAGCCTGATAACATCATTCATAAACTGGTCGGTAATGTCCGTCCCGGTCCGCCTTTCATTTTGGGCGGTTCCAAGCGATCTTGCGTATTCCAAAAAGCCGTCCACGCTTTCCGCGGGAACCCGCGCCACTATGGAAGTTTCCGTTGCCCTCAAAACAAACCCGCCAAGGCTCCCCGCCTGCTGAATAAGCGAAGCCCTGGCTTCCTCTTCAGTATTCCTGACAAGCAAATCCATCGACACCGATACCGCTATCATCCGCCCGCGGCCAAGCGCTTCCGTGGTTTCGGAAGGGGAATGGGCAGGCGCAAAATTCCCCGAAGGCAGCGCCGGCTCCGCCCGCGGAGGGCCGGCGGCGCAGGAGAGCAGCAAAGCAGGCAGCAAAAGCGCCGAAACGCCCAGCGCATGAATAGCTTTTGACATTCTCATCCTCCTCTGCCCTTGAGCAGAAACGCGCGCTCACGGCTTTCCGCGCAGCCCATTTTGCAGGGACCATTGTAGGGCAATTTGGCGAGCATGTAAAGAGCGCCATTTGCAGAAATTCAATTCCGCAGCGCAATCATAAAAAAACAAAAGCCCGCAGACGTTAAGCGCCAAAGGCTTTGAGCCTGCGGCGATTTTTTCCGGTGACGGCATCTCGGCTGCGTTTCTCACCGCGACAAATACTGATCCTGCATCGCAGTGAGGGACTGTGATGTGCGCCTTCTTGCCATTTCCAATGATTTTTCAAAAATGGCGGCTACTTCCTTTGTGTACTGATCCAGAATCGAAGCAGAAGTAGTAGGGTTCAGAATATTTTCAGGCATCAAAAGCTCGTAAACCTCGACTTTAAACGCACCTGCCAGCTTGACCAGAGTATTCAGGTAGGGCCATTTGTTGCCCCGCTCTATGTCGCTCAAATAGACAATGGAAAGCCCCGATTTTTCCGCCAGATCGGCCTGAGACCAGTTCCTTCGGCTCCGAAACGCCTTGATATTCCTTGCCAAAGTGGCGCGAACCTCTGCCCCGTCCATAACCCATCCTTATCGAATGATATGGATATCATCTGTTGTGCTTGGGAGAAAGGCAAACATCATATTAGATGGCTTTCCAATCCGCAGCGGGTTGGTACGAATTTCCATTGTGGCAAGCCACCAGTTTTGATTTCTTAATCTTCTGGCGTTTTAGGGTTTGGTGCAAGCATAAAAATAGGCGGTTTTCATGAGGTTTATGCTTGACAGAACAAGATACTCCGTATAGAATGATGTGATACCCATCTGTAACGGATGGATTATGGATTTTCTGGGGATAGAATCAGAGAAAAGGGGAGCATATTGCTTTTAGCAGTCTCACTCAAAACAAATGGCAGGACACTTTAGGCGATGTTTTTCATTTGAAGTAGCAGTCTGCACGGACTGTTAAATATACCTCCGCAATGAGGCTAAACTTGCAAGGAGTGTTTCATATGAAAAGTATGAGGAAAAGGTTTCTGGGTCTTGGCATCGCTCTAGCGCTAGCGGCGATGGCAACTGGAGTGGCATCTGCACAGCACGGTTCGCAACATGGTGAGAATGGCGAAATTAGAGGTGTTTGGTTCAATGTTGCATCAAATGCCATTATGTTCCAAAACAACAACAACATGACCTACTCTGCCATTGTTTGGGACTACGGTCAGGGAAGAGAAAGGGTTTTCCTTGTTTCGGCTGGACAGGTCAGGCAGGAGTGGGGTTCCTTCAGGCTCATAGATATACGGCGAGGCCGCTGGTAGCAGGCAGCAACTCCCGTAAGGTGCAAGCCTTGCGGGAGTTTATTTGCAGCTACCTCTGCAGCGAGGCTAAACTTGCAAAGGGAGAATAGCCATGAAAAGGAAAATTGGTGTTATAGCACTGTCATTTTTTGTGTCAATACTGGTTGGAACAGCGTTTGCAACGCAATGGTCAGTTCCTAGGGATGTGGATGTTACCTTTCAGGTAATAAACGCTAATACCTTTGCGGAAGTGACGCGCGGAACTCTGATATTTACTGTTACCAATCAAGACGTGCTTAATGCAAGGTTGGTGCCAAGTCATGGCCTTACGCAAATTCAGTTACGGGATATTGTCAGAAATGAGTTTGGGCGAGCTTTTAGTCCTCGTTTTGAAGCTCTTGATGGAACGCTTATACGTACAGCGGATGGCGTTACGCAGCAATTGCTTGTTCTTGAGGTGGTACCCCGTCGTGCCGTAGTCCCTCGCTAATTGGGGCGTGTTCCCACTACTTGATTGAGACATAAACCAAGGCCAGCTGTATAAAGCCTATATACATCGCATCCAGTTTTTCGAACCTGCAAATCAACGAGTATTTCGGGAAGACGTATCAGGGCGAGCCGAAAAAATCGCGCCACGAAGCTGTCGTCTGCGCGATCGAGCTTTTCAATCGCTTTTCCGAGGAGAGCCTTGATTCCGGCAAATGCAATACCGAAGATGAAACTCTCAAAAAACTGCTTGCCATGTACCAGGCCTACCTTGACATGCTTAGCGAGAACCCCATGCAGAAGCAGGTGGACTTTTCCCTGCTTCAAAAAGCGACGTTCGAGCAGATCGAGGCTTTCCCCGGGGCGTCCTCGATTTACGAGCATATCATTATCGACGAATACCAGGACACGAACACCATTCAGGAAAAAATATTTTTCGCGCTTGCCAAAGGGCATAAAAACATCTGCATGGTCGGCGACGACGATCAGGCGCTCTACCGTTTCCGCGGGGCCACCGTCGAAAACCTCGTCGAGTTCGAGAAGCGCTGCCAAGGCGCAATCGGCCGCGTTCCCGTCCGCATCGACCTTGACATAAACTACCGATCGAGAAAAAAGATCGTCGATGCCTACACGTCGTTTATCCACGAAACAGATTGGAAGAAAGAAGATGGGTCGGGCTACTATCGCATCCATGACAAGGACATCAAATCGCATTCCACCGACAGCGGCGTTTCCGTCGTCACCGCCTCGCCCAATCCCGAAAAGGAAGCCGTCGCGCTCGAAGTCGTAAAATACGTTTACGAGCTTAAGAAGTCCGGCAAGATAACGGACTACAACCAATGCGCGTTCCTTTTTCCCGCGATCAAGAACAACACCCGCGTGAAGGATTTTATCCAAGCGTTCAAGAATTTTAACCTGGCTAACAATCTTACGGGAACCGACGGGGAAATAAAAATCTACGCGCCGCGCGCCGGTAGCTTCCTTGAAACCGACGAAGCTAAGGCGGTCTGGGGTCTTTTCATGCTCGTTTTCGGCTATTCCAGCGAGCTTCGCCATCAGGGCTTCGGCGAATGGGTAAGAGGCTGCAAGGACATGGCGCATGATATGGAAAGCGCGGACGAGAACCTCAAGCAGTTCGTGAAGGATAAAAAGGAAGAGCTTTCGGTTCTTGCCAAGGACTATGAAATCCTTCTTGAAAAAATCGAGGAAATCGGTCTTGCGCTGGACGACCCGTTCCCCTCCGGGAAAATCAAGATACTTGCCAATCTTCCGCGTATTTCGCAAAGAACGAGGCAAAGCCTTGTCAGCAAGTATTTTTTCAGGATCATGCAGAAGCGCGAGAAAGACGGCGCGCCGTTTTCTGCCGCGTATGTCATTAACCGCGCGACGTCCGTTGACTGGACCGTCCTCGATCTTTTCTACCAACTAAACGGATTCGATTACTTCCACGCGATGTACGAAAAAGCCGAACGAAGGAAAAACTCAAACCCAGACGAAGGACCAATCTGCAACTTGGCGTTGATAACCGACTATCTTTCCCGCTTCATGGAAGACCGCGGCTCCTTTATCGGCGCGTCGCTTCTTAAAGACGACAAGTTCGCGCATTCGTTTTTCAATTCTTTTACCTACGCGCTGTTCCGCCTGGACGAAACGGAATACGAGAACGCTGACAACCCTTTCCCCAAAGGGCGCATTCCCTTCCTGACGATCCACCAGTCCAAGGGTCTTGAGTTTCCCGTCGTCGTCCTCGGAAGCCCCGACAAGAAAAAATTCCGCGCGGACAAGAAAGAGAAGATCATCCGCGAGCTTTTGCCCGGCAAGGGAGGCGAGCCGCTGGAAAAAATCCCCGTCTTCGACACCATGCGGATGTTCTACGTGGCATTGAGCCGAGCGCAAAACCTCTTGATAATCTCGCGCTTTGGCAGGGGAAACAAAACGCCGCCGACAAGCTATTTCGAAACCAGCGAGTTCGCCTTGTTCTTTAGTGCAAACAACATTCCAACCATCCCGACGCTGAATCTCGATTCCGTGCCATCGGTGAACGAAAAAAAGGACGACATTGCCAAGAGCTATTCATATGTTTCCGACTATATTTTCTATAAGAAATGCCCACGCCAGTACATGGTGATGCGCAAATACGATTTTGTTCCCAGCCGATCCGAAAAAATGCTCTTTGGCACTCTTATACATCAGACAATCGAAGACCTTCACAATCTTTTGCTGAACGAACGCCAACAGGAAAGCCGCGAATCCTTGTTTGCGGGAGGCGGAAAATGACCCCGAAAGAAGTGGAAAAGCGGATTGCCGAAATGTTCGAGGAAAACTACCAGATGTTTCGCCTTGCTGGCGGGCACGCACTCACTCAGGATATAAAGCAGCTTGCGCTTAACCAAGTGGTCGCCTATTACCGCAAGCTCAAGCACATTGCCGAAAACGTCAGCGAAACCGAGGTCAAGCTTATTCTTCCCAACGAGTCAACGCCGAACGGCAACAGGTTCAATATCGAAGGCATCGTTGACATCGTGCAGGAGGACGAGGAAACGTGGATGTACGACCTTAAAACCCACGATGCCGATTTTATCCGCGAGCATACCGAGTATTACGAGAGCCAGCTTAATGTTTACGCCCATGTTTGGCAGAACCTTAGACAAAACAAGCTCGACCACACGGCGATTATTTCCACCGCGCTGCCCGAAAAGGTAAGATCCGTGCTCAGATTCGGGGACGAGGCAAGCCAGGAGCTTGCGCTCAAGGATTGGGAACCCGTTATCGAAATAGACTACAGGCAGGAAAATGTCGAGGAAACGATTGCGGAATTTGCGAAAGTCGTTGACGACATCGAGGACAGATGCTTTTGCGCCCCCGAGGTGAAACACTTAAAGAAAAAAGTGGAAGGAACCAACGTGCAGTTCGCCACCTACGTTTGCCGAAACTGCGACGCGCGGTATTCCTGCCCTTCCTACCGCGAATATGTAAAGCAATCTGGCGTAAAGAACCAGGCGGAATTCCGCAAATATCTTGATGATTCCGGCGATGCGGTGACTAACGAGGAACGCATTTTGGCTGGGCTTGAAAAATCCAACGCAAACACGGAAGAGGAGTGAAATCATGGCAAAACTTACCGCGCAATACAAACTGAACGAAGAAAAACTAAAGCAGCTCAAGCAGATTGTCCCCGAAGCGTTCAAGGACGGAGTGCTTGACTTTAACAGCCTTTACGAAGCCCTTTCCGACTATACCGATGATGACAGCGAAGGCGACATCGAGCAGTTCGGTCTTTTCTGGCATGGCAAACGGCAAGCCAAACGTGCAGCCGCCATTCCCCCGGTTGGCACCCTCGCCCCTGTTCCCGGAGACGGCGTTGATGAGGAAACGACACGGAACATTTATATTGAAGGGGATAATCTTGAAGTGTTGAAGATTATCAAGAAGACTTATGCTGGCAGGGTAAAGATGATCTATATTGATCCGCCGTATAATACTGGGAATGATTTTGTTTATAATGATGATTTTTCTGAGTCCATTGAATCGTACCAAAGGCGAACGGGGCAGGTTGATGAAGACGGAGTGAAAATGACCACGAATAATAAATCTGATGGTCGGTTTCATTCAAATTGGTGTTCTATGATATACCCTCGTCTTCGCCTTGCTCGTGAATTATTAAGTGAGGATGGTGTTATTTTCATTAATATTGATGATACTGAAATGGCGCATTTGCGAAAAATTTGCGATGAGATACTAGGGGAAGAAAATTTTGTAACTGAATTCGCTTGGGAGAAGAAAAAGAAACCATCATTTCTTCACAGAAATGTTGGAAAGTTGAATGATTACATCATCTGCTATGTAAAGAGCACTCTTTCTTCAGAACCTTTTTCTGTAGAAAAAACAACGGAAGGCAAAAAATATCCTCTTAACAATGCGGGAAATAGTATTTCCATACTTTCATTTCCTGCTGGATATGTTCAATTTAACATGGGAGATAGAGTTATTGAGCCGCAAAACATGTCAGAAGGTAATATCATAACGGAGCTGTTAGATATTATTCATATCAAAAACAACCGAAATATTGATGGGTTTAGACTAAAAGATGAATGGCGTTATTCTCAAAACAAACTAAATGAGATAATAAAAAATGACGAAAAAATAATAATAACAAAAATACCATTTCGCCCTAACCATGTCAAATCAGGTGGAGAAATTAAAAAAATGAAAAATATCCTTAGTGCTGCACATTATCAGATGGAAACAAATGAAGATGCAACTGCCCAATTGGCAGGCTTATTAGGACATGAAGTATTTGAGAATCCAAAGCCTACAAAATTAATTAATTATTTTGTTCGTGCAATCACACATGATTCACCATCCTCGATCATTCTGGATTTCTTTTCTGGTTCTGCCACAACCGCCCATGCCGTTATGCAACTAAACACCGAGGATGGTGGAAACCGCCAATTCATCATGGTACAAATCCCAGAAATATGCAAAGAAGGCAGCGAGGCTTCCAAAGCTGGCTATAAAAATATCTGCGAAATCGGCAAGGAACGCATTCGCCGTGCTGGAAAGAAAATAAAGGAAGAAGCTGGTCTGAACGCTGGCAACATTGACACGGGCTTCAAGGTTTTCCCCCTCGCCCCTTCCAATTACAAGGCTTGGGAAAACTACAGGGAAACGGACATCAAGCAACTGGAAGAACTTTTCAAAGAGGATTCCCTCAAGCCAGGTTGGAAGGAAGAAGACCTCCTTGTCGAAGTAATGCTCCTTGAGGGTTTTCCTCTGGACAGCAAAATCGAACCGCTTCCCCAGTTCAAGAAAAACAAGGTTAAGAAGGTCACCTCCGATTTTCACGAAAATGCACTCTATGTCTGCCTTGACAGGGACATCGACAAAGAGACCGTGGATGCCCTCAAGCTCACGGACAAGGATCGCTTTATCTGCCTGGATTCGGCAGTGGATGACCAGAGCAAGATTCGCCTGGAAGACAAAAATCTTATTAAGACGTTGTAGGGGAGGAGACGAATGATACCGAGTGAATTCCTTGGCTTTTTGGGTGTATTTATAGGTGCCATTATTACAGTTTTTTCACAGTTCTTATTACAAAAGAACCGTGAAAGACATGAGTATAGAAATAGATTTATTGTTAACTCTAAAAAACTGGCAAAGTTAATTTGTGATTTGAAGGAAAGCCTGAATTTACTGTATCGGTCAACAGATGATACCTGCATAAATGATGATTATATTGATTATTTTTATTCGTCTATGGTTAAATCTGGAAAAATTATTGTTAGTTCATGGTTTAGTTTCAAATATTTTCTTTTTGCTTATTTTTACAGGCAGGTAAAAAACAAAGATATAGATATTTTTAATCGAATAATTATTGCGGTTGGAAATTTGAAATCCACTGCTTCCTATGAAGAAAATGGTACTCCAGATTATGAGAAAACGTACCAGTTGATGTACAAAATAATGGCTGATTTCAAAGAGCATAGAGACGATCTATGTTTCGCATTGAAGTTTATAAATTCTATAGATTTAGAATTCAATAAACTGCTAAGAAAAAAATTGAGACGAAATTTTTAGGTAATACGGGAGTTAGTTATGGCAAAAATAAAACAATTCAAGTTCGAAGAAAACCAGCAACATCAAAAAGAGGCAATCGAGAGCATTGTCAATCTTTTCAACGGCTATTCCCAAGATGAGGTGGCATTTGCCCTTTCTCAGAACGACGAATCGATTGTCGGTAATATCCCCGATCCCGACGACGACTTGAGCGAGCAATGGCTCTACGGCAATTATCAGGATGTCGTAACCGCATACAACGAATCCAAAATGTCCCAGGGCAATGCAAACAACGCCCAGCAACTTCGCCAAAATCCCTCTCTCGAAACCATCGAAGGCTTGGGCCTTGAGGATACCGATTGCCCGCCGGTCAATTTCCCGGTTTTTACCGTCGAAATGGAAACCGGAACCGGGAAAACCTATACTTATCTGCGAACCATCCATGAACTTAAAAGGCGTTATGGGTTCAGGAAGTTCATAGTGGTGGTTCCGAGCGTCGCCATCTATGAAGGCACAATTTCGGCATTCAAGCAGACAAGAAGCCATTTCAATACGCTCTATGAAAACGAAAACACCAACCTTATTGAATACGATGGCTCCCGTCCCGATAAAGTCAAGAATTTTGCCACTTCCCAGAGCATCGAAATCATGGTGATGACCATGCAGAGTTTCAATACGGCAGGCACCAGGGGCAATAATATCTACAAGCGAAGCGACAAGCTCCAGAGCGACCTTTTGCCGTATCAGTATATTCAAAGGACGCGCCCCATTCTTATTCTGGACGAAAGCCAGAACTACCGTTCGGAGAAGTCAAAAATGGCGCTGCAAACCCTGACCCCGCTTTTTGCCATCAATTACAGCGCCACGCCCGTTGACAAATACAATCTTGTCTATCGGCTTTCCCCCGTGGATGCCTTTTCGTTCAATCTTGTCAAGAAAATAAAGGTGCTTGGTGTTACGCAGGAAACGAACAACAATATCGGGCAGATTGTTCTTAAAAAAATAGACAAAACCCTAAAAGCGACCCTTGAGCTTCCAGTAATAAAAGACGGCAACAAGACAAAAACCGAAATAACCGTAAAACATGGCGATGATCTCTTTGCCAAAACTAAGAACCCGGATTTTAAAGGTCTGAGAATCGAGGAAATTTCCCGCAACGAAGGCGGCAAACTTGTTTTTACCAACCAAGAAGTTCTTAACATGGAAAACAGCATCGAAGCCGATCTTACCAAGCGCGATGTTTACCGCGTGCAGATAGAGGAGACAATCAAGTTCCATTTTGAGCGGCAAAGTTTGCTTCGCGATCGGGGCATCAAAGTTCTTTCACTTTTCTTTATTGACCATGTAGCCAATTACAAAGGGAGCAAGCCTTTTATTCGGGAGCTTTTTGAGGAAGCTTTTGAAAAACTAAAACAGGGCGATGCGTATTTTGGAAAGCAGAAAGCGAGCGAGGTGCATAATGGTTATTTTGCCCAGAAGAAAAATGCCAAAGGGGAGATAGAGTATTTCGATGAGATTAAAGCGACCGAAGATGGTCGCAAGCTGGAAAAAGAAGCCTATCGGCAGATTATGAAGGCAAAAGAGGAGCTTCTAAGTTTTGATTCAAAGATTTCCTTCATCTTTGCCCATTCCGCCCTGCGGGAAGGTTGGGATAATCCCAATGTTTTTACGATCTGCCTTTTGAAAGAGCCGCGTTACGAGAGTGTCAACCAGATGAATACCCGCCGCCAAGAGCTTGGTCGCGGTTTGCGCATCTGCGTCAACCAGCAAGGGGAGCGAGTCATGGGCGATGATGTAAACATTCTTACCGTTGTATGCCCAGAGGATTTTTCTTCTTATATTGACGCTCTTCAAAAGGAATACGCCAGTACTGGCGATATTGTCCCACCGCAGCCTACCAATGCGCGAAGGGCGGAAGCCATCCGTAACGATAAGATTTTTATCAGTTCAGGCTTTACGGATTTTTGGAAGAATATTTCCAGGGAAACGAATTATGAGATTGTCCTTAATTCGCCAGAACTCATTGCCCATTCAATCGATGCCTTCAACGACAAGGAAGTCGTTATCCCTGAGCCTAAAATCATTCTTACCAAGGGCGATTTTGTCATCACGACCTATACTTTTGAGTTAAAAGAAGCGTCGGCTTCTGGTGCCACCATTTCTCTAATAATCACCGATACTAGGCGACTGTACAACCAGTATCCCATAGAACCTTATCCAAAAGGCTATGGTTTTGGTCGTAAGTGTAATGATGTCAATCTTAAAGGGTTCAAGATAACCCAAATAGCAATAGATGATGCAGACCCAATAGTTTATTTTGGAAACGGCAAAGAACTCAAAAAGGGTGAACAGCTCATTTTCGACAACGAAAAGATGCTCGCCTCGGAAAAGGATGTGAGGAAAGAGGAAAAGCAGGTTTATCCTGTTTTTAATTTGATCGATAGAGCTTCAAGGGCAACGAACCTTACCCGCCCAACTCTTGCGAAAATTTTTGAAGGTATTTCTGCGGAAAAGAAAGCTCGAATCTTTCATAATCCCGAAGGTTTTTCATCGGTCTTTATCGGTGTCATAAAAGACGTTCTTGCAGAGCTTGTGGCGAAAAATATCGTTTATCATGTTCAGGATACTTCCAAAAAAGCGGATGACCTTTTTCCGCCTACCAAGGAGTTTCCTCAAAAGGAACTCATTCAAGGTTCGGATCACAGCCTTTACGATCAAATACAGATTGATTCGGATGTCGAAGAACGTTTCGTGAATAAACGCCTCAAGCCAGATGACAAGGAAGGTAATGTGGTTTGTTATTTCAAATTTCCATCGGACTTTAAAATCCATATCCCCAAGGTTATTCTGAACTACAATCCCGACTGGGGTATTGTCCGCCTTGACAAGGCTGGAAACAAAACCCTTCATCTTGTCCGCGAAACGAAAGGTAACATCAATGACGACAAATTGCAGTTCCCCAATGAACGCCGCAAGATTATCTGCGCGCAAAAACACTTCAGGGCGTTGAGTGTTAGTTACAGGAAGATTACGGATCGGGAAGAAGACTGGTGGCTTGAAAAAGGGTGATATGTACGGCTAATGTGATGCAGCCGCTACCCAGCAACCCCTAATCGCAAAATTTGGGTCTTTGCCTTTTTGGGCAAATATTATCAAGCGGTTTTGTTAACTTAAAACACACCTGGCACAACAGAAACAGCCAAATGTACGCGAAAGGTTATTTGTGCAAAAGTCAGAATGCGGTGCCAGTGCCGACTCAGGTGTGGGGTTCCGTATAGGTCATTTCAACGCGAGCTGATATAACCAACAGATGAACCAGGAAGAAAGGAAACGGCTAGTCTGGGTGAAGCTGTACGAGCAAACCAAGGATGCCGGATTAACCTGCAGAAGATGCGGAATATCCAAGCCAACATTGCGCAAGTGGTTTCGAGGGTACCAGGCACAAGGTGAAGCCGGTCTTCGCAGCCAAAGCCGCTGGGCTATGTCTTTTTGCTGCTCTAAGAGAAAGCTCCTTGACGCTTCCAGCGTCTCCAAAGCTATGCGGTTTAGCAACATATAACGCTCCATAGGGCAGGGTTTTACGCCCTGTTAGTGAAGCTCGGGGGGAAAGCGTCAAAATGGGCATGTCCCGTCTTTTCAGCCGTATTCACGGTGCTTTATTCCGTAAATGCGGCTGATTTTAACACTATGCTTCAAAAAAATACCCAAAACCGTAATTTTGGGTATAAAAAATGGAGGTGGCGGGAGTCGAACCCGCGTCCTAGCGCGCGAGACGCGAACGCCTACAGGTTTAGCCGCTTGTCAGGTTGTCGGGGCAGGCTTGGCTAAGCGGCGCGCGGCCTGACCGTATTCCGGGAAATCTCGCCCCGCCGCCTCCGGAAGCGGCGGCGGGGCCAGCCCTGGTTGCGACGCGGAAGCCGCCCCTCAGGGCTGCGGGGCGGTTCCACGCGATTACGCCGCTAGGGCGAAATCGTAACTGCGGTTGTTGTTGGCAGTTAAGTTTTTGCCCGATCAGGAGACGGGCGCTCCACCTGCAATCCGCGCCCCGAACCGCGCCAGTCGAAACCAGGGCACCCCCAAATTTAAGCCCGCGCGGCGGCGCCGCCCGGGCTAGCCTCAAAAACCAGAAAGCGCCGAGCCGGCCGGCGCCTCCGCCGCGCTTCGCGCTCACAGCGCCACGGAGCGCGCGGCCTCCACGGGAAAAACCCCGAACAGGCGGCCAAGCTGCGAATCCGCCGTCAGCGAGGAGCCGCTGGCCTTGTTGTACGCCTCCACGACGGCCTCAAGGTCGGCGGGGTCCTTTGACCAGACCGCCGAGGAATAGGCCGCGCGGAAAAGCCCCCTCTCAGCCAGCTCCCTCGTCGAAAGCGAGCCGTAGCGCTTTTTAGCCTTGCCGTCCACGATCGCCACGGGGCCGTCGTAGCCTATCGTAAAAACAAAATCCCCGCGCGAAAGCATGGCGCCCTAGGAAGCCGGGGAAAACGAATCTTTGCCCGCGCCGCAAGGGGGGCAAACCCAGTCCTCGGAGAGGTCCTCAAAGGCCGTGCCGGGCTGCGCCCCGCCGTCAGGGTCGCCGGCCGCCGGATCGTACTCGTACCCGCACACGTCGCAAACGTACTTGCCCATATGTCGCTCCTTCCTGCAAGACTAGCGCAAATCCGGCGGAAGCGCAAGGGATTCGCAAAAAGCGGCGAAAAAACGCCCGAAAAAAAGGGGCCGAGCGCAGGCGCGGGAAGCGCCGTCGGGCGCGCGCGAAAAGCGCCGGGCGCGGCAGGGCTTGCCGCAGGCGGCGCGCAGAGCGCCGTCGGGCGGGATCAGGAAGCGGCGCGGAAAGCGCAAAGGCAAGTCCGCACCCGGCGGCGCCGGCTTTGATCCTGGTACGAATCGAACGTACGACCTGCCGCTTAGGAGGCAGGGAATGGACCGATCGCTAATTCCTTGTGCGGCAAGTAATTACTGACTGTACAAGGAATTGCGAAACATTGCAAGCAGTGCCATTTGTGCCAATAGTGCCATATGTGCTAGAATAAATGCACGATAAGCGCACGATTGGGGGAGCCTTGAATGAAACCCGAAGCAATACCGAACCGGTATGACGGCCCCAGGGCCCCGGCAAAGCGGCTCCAGGCTGCTCACGCCAGCCTGGACTACGCCCATTCCGAGGACGCCGCAGAGATAGACGCCGGCATTCGCGAGACCATCAAAGGCGTTCGGATGTCGATCATAGCCATGGGGCTGGGGCTTGCCAAGCTCAAGGCAAGGGGGCTGTACGTGGACTTGGGCCACCGCAGCATGGCCGACTACCTTGAGCGCCTCTGCGAGGAGATGCAGGTGGAGCGCAGCACCGCCCACAACTGGCTTTACATCGGGGAGGCCTGCGTAAAGTACCGCAGGGAGCTGGAGCGGATTGAATTCAGCGACGCGGACGGCCCCACGAAGCTGCTCCACGTGAACAGGGCGCTGGAGACGCGCGAAAAGCGGGAAGTTTTTCGGAATGTGAAGGGCATGAGCCTTCGCGAGTTCAAGGAATACGCGCGGGGTGAGGAATCCGACGCCAAGCCCTCGAAGGTTCGGCTGGTGGGCAACCAGGTCTTCATTGGGAAAAAGCCGGCAGTTACCTTTTCGGAAGAGATGGATCCGCGGACCAGGGCGTATTTTGCCAAAATCAACGCGCGGGCGGGCGAGGCCCTGGAGGCTGGAGAGGTGCTGTACGTTACCAGCCTCTACGACCCCGACGAGCTGCGGCGGTTCGAGCGGGCGGCGGAGCGGCTGAAAAAGGAGCTTAGGGTGGGCGGAAAGGCAAAGCCTAAGTAAAAAGCGGGTCCGCCGCGCTTGGCATGCGCCTTTTGGCAAAAGGGCGGCTTGGCTGACTTGATTTGCCCCCATTGTCTAGCCGACTCGACTGAGTCTCAATTGCCCAAATATGCGCAAGTGCCTGCCGCGAATTACGCATATTGGCGTAAAAAAAATCTGGAAAATTCGCATTTTTTTGCCCAAACCGCTTTACACTATACCGCCAATTGCGGTATAGTGTAAGTATAAGGCAAGCGAGAGCAAGCCAAATCCAAGTAAGCCACCGGCAAAGCCGGAAGGCGCAGGAGAGAGAGATGACAAGGCAAGAGGCACAGGCAATCATCAGCAAAATCGACGCAGACCGCAATCGCATCATTGCAACCAATGCAGCCCAGAACGAGCACGGCGACGGCTATGAGATTGGTTATGACTATACGGCGCAGCTTGATGCGCTGGCGGCAGCGGGCTGGACAGCGATAAAGGGCAATCTGTACAGCCGCGATGATTTTGAGTCCATGCGGGCAGCGTGGAACGGCGCTATCGCCGACCTCAAATGAGATGACAAAGACATTGGCTAAGGCAAACCGCAGAGTGGTTAGGAACTACTGGCGCTCCTATCTTGACGACGGTCATATGATGGGCTGGCTCACGGCAGACGCGGACTGCGCGCTGGGCGGCGTGTACGAGGCGCAGGGCCAAACGTACTACTGCGGCGACAACGAGGTTCTGCACCAGTTTGGCGACGTGCACCGGGCGCACGGGCAGATGCCCAAAAAAATCACGCTGAGGGATTTTGTCGCCTCAATTGGCATTGGCAAGTATCTTGCGGCATAGGTTTTATTAGCAACAGCCGCCTCCGGGCGGCATATTTTATTAGGGGGTTTTTGATGGGATCCAAAACCAGTTTCTACATTTCCGGCGATCTTGAAAACATTTTGTCGCGACACGTAGCAAAGCACGGCAGCATATCCAAGGCCGTGCATTTCGCGCTTGCGTCACTCGACGCAATGTATCGGGCGGAGCGGAGCGCTTTGCGGAAGCTGTTCTCGCGAAATGAAATTAACTTAATGCTTAACCGCGCATTGAGCACCAGCTACACCCCAGATGGCATTATTAACCGTGTGCTGTGGAGCACGGAAGATGAAGCCCAGTCCGTGTTTGGGTATTATGATGTGGACAGGGAAGCGATCCTTGGGAAGCTGCAAGGGCTTGCGATCAGCCAGCAGTACGCGCTTGTGGACTGGCTCATGGAGCTGCGCGGTCCGGAGCCACTGGCATCCGACGATTCTCACAGCATATGCGCCACAAAAGACGGCAAGTATTACATGCTTGAGCTGTCCAATGACGACACGGAAATAGTGCACAAGTCGGGAGAGATGAGAGACAATCCGGAGAGATGGTATCTTTTCATCCGCGCAAGCGAAGAGGCCGGCGGCGGGAAAGCCCTTGCCGAAATACAGCCTGAGCCTGGAGCATGGCCAGATATAAGGGAGCTTGCCGAGCTGAACGGGTTTGAGCCAGTGCCTGCAAGGGCTTTTTCCGGGGGGAGATAGCGTTGGCTAGGAAAGCCGCAATAATCTGCCAGGCCTTTGATTGCGCCGGCGACCTATGGGATATCCGCTAGGCAGCATATGGGAGCCCTGCTGCTCACATCAAAGCCCTAAACCCCGCGGGAACCCTGCCCCCCAGCGGCAGGCTGTCCCACCTTCTCCCGCCGATGTCCAAGAGGAAGTGCGCCCCGTGCGCGGGGTGCGTTTCCCTGCGGATGAATGCGGGCAGATCGGGCGCCGGGTGGGCGAAATCGTTTGTCCACAGCGATACCCGCGAGACAGCGGCCCTGCCTGCCAGAAAGTTTAGCAGCCTGACAGGATCGCTGACAAAAGCCGTCTGCGTTATTATTGGCATCATGCCTGGCCCCTTGGGGTTTGGCATCATCTGTTTCTGCGCGTCCAGAAACAGGGACACAATGTTCATGTTGGACAAATCCCCGTGAGCTCCGCTCAGCTCCTGGGCCCAGCGCAGGAGGGCGAAAAAGTAGCAGCCGTACTTTCGCAGGATCGCGTGCGGGAAGTCCCGCTGTATTCCCTCCGGCATTTTGCCGCCCGCATCCGGCGCGGGCTTTTCAGGCATGGGCTCTGGACTCGCATTGCCTCCCTGCGCGGGCTTCCCGCTGGCGCCCTTCCCCGCCAGCAATTCAAGCAGCATCCAAACGCGCCGAACCAGCGCCGCCAGCCATTCCGTCATCTCAGCCCCCTCGGCGCCCACTTTTCGCGCCATCGCTCCAGCAGCCTCTGCGCGTCGCTCCACATGCGGTAGCCGCGCAGGTAATTTAAAAACCGCCTCACG
>Ga0209755_10001954_pt1 | contig 29825 bp, 28 predicted proteins | sample TergutCo191P1_FD_187301 | JGI IMG/M metagenome (GOLD analysis project Ga0209755, IMG submission 187301) | Cornitermes sp. P1 segment gut microbial communities from Petit-Saut dam, French Guiana - Co191P1 (SPAdes) (version 2) | ecosystem: Host-associated > Arthropoda: Insects > Digestive system...
CGGCGCCGGCACAAACAACCGCGCACGAGACATAACGTTTGATCCGGCTAGAACAGTTACCAGTGATGCCAATGGAGTTGACGGCTTGACCGTAACAGACGCGGAATTGAGAACACAAACCCCGTGGTTGAATTCGAACTTTAGCTTCGACACAACCAACGCATCTCCGTGGGTCTGGGAAAACGGCAAAATGCCGCGCCTTTACTGGGAAACAAGCGGCAGGGATTGGCCTGATTATATGCAGTAGATAGAATAAAAGCTCGAGCTTGAATATACTACGATTTCTTGTATTTCCCTTTGAATTATGATATATTAAACGTATGACCAATGATGAGAAAGTTAGCTATTGGATCGATTTGTCAAACAATGATTTTATAGTAGCGGAAACATTATTAAAAAACCAGCATAATCTCTATGTTGGTTTTATGTGTCACCAAGCTGTAGAGAAAATATTCAAAGGTTATTATGCTAAAGTAAAAAATAATACTCCGCCGTTTAAGCACGATTTAGAATATCTTGCCCAACAATCAGCTCTTTACAGTTTATTAAGCGAAGAACAGGTTTCGTTTCTTGAAATATTAAATCCTCTTAACATCGAAGCGCGTTATCCTGATTATAAAAACAAAATATCGGAATATTTAACAGATGAAAGAACCCAAAATATTTTTGAAAAAACAAAGGAACTGTTGTTATGGACAAAAGAGAAGATATAATTTTAATAGCAAAAAGATTCTCGGAACTTGTTAGAGCAAGCAGTTTTCCGATGAAAATTAATAAAATATATCTCTTTGGTTCATATGCAGCTGATTCTCCTCAAAAAGACAGCGATATTGATATTGCGCTTGTTGTGGACAGTTGGGTTGGGAATTATGAAGAAGCCATTGTACCAATTTGGAGATTACGAAAAAAAGTAGATTTTAGAATAGAACCGCATATTATAGTCCCAAATGAGGATTATGCTGATTTCCTGCCGGAAATCCAAAAAACAGGCATAGAAATATAAAACAATCATTACGGTGTTCATGCTTAATTATGTTTTTTACACTCTTTCAATAACATTCTACGCCGTTTAACAAAATTCTGCTATTTTTTAAATTCATCCATAACTATAATTGAATTTATGAGCACCCATATTCACTTCCAGCCGGCAATTCTTAAACTCGCGAAAGATTCGTTTATTTTTGTAGAAGGAAAACCAAACGCAGATAAATTTTACATTGTAAAAGAAGGAAAGGTGCGGGTAATTCGTGAGAACGAAGATTTAGTCGGAAGTGTGTTAGGTCATGGTGATATTTTCGGGACAATTTCCGTAATGGCGGGTCACGGATACATAATGTCGGCAGTCGCGGTAACAGATGTGGTCTTGCTTGTAATTGAGCGCAAACAATACGGCGATTTGGTGCGCAAAACAAATTCAATCGCGATGAAAAATATAAAAACATTTTCTGTCCGCCTGCGCGAACTAAACGAGCATTTATCCGAGCGATTGTTAAAAAGCACTTTTCCAACGGATACTTCGATTGCTCTGCTTCAGATCGGAGAATATTACGAAAAAGCAAGAAAAATAAATCATGCGGTTTATGCGTATCATCAATATATAATAAACTGCCCAGAGGCGAAAAACGCGGCGGAAATAAAGAAAAAAATCGAAGAATTGCTGCCGCGAATTTCAACAGACAGACCTTATTATCCTGAAAATACAATGCTGCAAACATACCCAAGAGACTGCCTGCTTTTCGCCGAAGGGGAAAAGGGTAACAATTTATATATTATTCAAAGCGGATCGGTAAAAATTACAAAGATAGTAAACAATCAAGAAATAGTTTTAGCAATATTAAAAAAGAGCGACATCTTCGGCGAAATGGCGATGCTCGATGACAAACCGAGAGCCGCAACGGCGGAAATTTATGAAGACTGCACACTGTTAGCCGTCAATAAAGATAACTTTTCAAAATTGATTCATGATCAGCCCGATATGGTTGTAAAACTGACAAGTTTAATGGCGGAGCGTATATGGCTTTTATACCGCCAGCTTGACAACACCTTTATCGAAGTGCCTCTCGGCAGACTTTTTGACGCATTAATAATTCAACTTGAAAAAAACCGCGTCGATTTAACTTCAAGAGACAGTTATCTTTGCAGTTTCGGCGTTAAAGAATTAATGGGCATGGCAGGTCTTGAAACAGAAAGAGCCGACGGCTTGTACAACAAATTTATCGAAACAAAAAAAGTAAAAATTGTAGAAGAAAGAATACAGGTTACCAATGTAAGCGACGCTTTTAAAGAAGCGGAATATTACCGCAATATACAGAAAAAAGAAAACGCGATCAAAGAATCAAAATCGCATACCTAATAAATTCACTGCTTAAAAAAATCCTCTATCTTAATTTATTATTTCATTTACTTTATTGATTATTAAATCCGTAATCTGCTGAGGGCTAATATTATCAGTATCGATTATCAAATCCGCGAAGTTGAAATCGTCCGTATCAATATTATAAATGCGCAGGTAGCGTTCATGATCCTGCCTGTCGCGGTCGGCGGTAAATGCGGCGACTTCATCATGATTGCCGCCTTCCCTGTTTACAATACGCTGCGCTCTTGTCTGCGGTTTCGCGTCTAGGTAAATTTTTAAATCAGCTTCTTTTAACATCCATATCGCAAGGCGCGAACCCAGCACGCAGCCGCCGTCCTCCCGCGCGAGCGCAACCTGACGGGTATCAACTTCAATGTCGATGGAATCATCCTTTGAGGCAAGTTCAAGAATATTTTTTAAATCCAGATTTCGTTCTTTCGCGAGAGAACGAAATGTAAAATTGATAAAACGCAGCCCAAGCGCATCAGCCGCCATTCTGCTGACCGTTGTGTTTCCGCAGCCGCTTCTACCGGAAATAGCGATTTTTATGTTCTTCTTCTCCATCGATCCCCCTTTAACAGAACATTACTCGATATTTCTTAACTGTTCCCTGATATTTTCAAGAGTCTCCTTCATTTTAACAACTTCACTACTAACGTCAATTATAGCGCTTTTTGAACCGATTGTGTTAATTTCACGGTTAATTTCCTGACATAAAAAATCCAGTTTTTTACCGGGACGCTGATTTTTTTCTGTCTCTTTTCTGAATTCGCCAAGGTGCGAATTTAAACGGGAGATTTCCTCGGAGATCGTATACTTTAAAAGCTGCGACGCCGTTTCTGAAAGCACCCTGTTTTCATCAACCTGACTGCCGAGCAATTCCGCGAACCGAGATTTAATATTTTCTTTAAGAGTCTCCTCAATCTCGGGCGCAAAACCGGACACTTTATTTAACGACGTTTCGATAATTCCAAGGTGAGAAAGAATATCATCTTCCGTGTGCTTGCCTTCCCTCTCCCGCTCCATACAAAACGCTTTTGCCGCTTCATCAAGCAAGGGCTGAATCTCCTGCCAGTAGCGTTCATCATCTCGGTTTTTCTCAACTTCCAAAACGCTTTCCATTTCCATTAGAGCTTTAAGGCTCGGCTTTTCTTTCATGCCAAGCTCCTTTGCCATATCCTTCATTGCGTCAAAATAAGCTCTAGCCGCGTTTTTATTAATGCTTATTTTGATAGGCGTATTATGCTCGCGAATGCGCATAAAAACCTCCACCTTTCCCCTGCCGCAGCAAGAGGAGATTTTTTCTCGAATTTTAGATTCAAGCATTGTCAGCCAGGGCGGAAGATTGACATATATTTCCAAATATCTGCTGTTACATCCTTTAATTTCTACAGAAATCGAAAAATCCTGCCCAGTTTTTTCCCGATACGCGTAACCTGTCATGCTAACCATTTTTTACCTCGCTAACGGTTTTATAGTATTCAAAAAGCTTAACGCCCAAAGGCCAGTTGTTTCCGGCTCCCAGCGTTAAAAAAATATCGCCGCTTTTCAATATTTCGCGTAACGGTTCAAACGCATTATCATACTCTTCAATATAATAAGTTTCTCCGCAGGCGGCAATAATTTTCGCGTCACGAGCGGCGGCGGCTTTTTCATAGAGCGTTTTTCCGTTTACGCCGCCTTTGTAGTTTTCTCTCGCAGAAGCGTAAATTTTGTGAAAAAAAACAATATCGGCATCGTTGAAACATACGGCAAATTCATCCAACAGCGCGGCGGTTCTTGTGTAGGTATGCGACATAAAACTTACGATTAGCCTGCGACTTGGATAAAATTTTTTAATTCCTTCCAGAGTTGTTTTGATTGCTGCAGGATGATGTCCGTAATCATCCATAAAGATGATACCTGCCGCTTCTCCAAGCAATTCGCTGCGCCGTTTTGTGCTTTTAAAATTTTCAAGCGCGAATTTTATTGATTGTAACTGCTCATTGTTTAAAGCGTTGATGTTTGCCGTAACGCCGCCTTTTCCGCCTGCGTTTTCATTTTTTGCCAATGACGCGGCGAGAGCCAATCCTGCCGCGGCGTTTAACGCTTCATGTCTGCCGGGAATGCGCATTTTAAATTCGCCGTTAAATCCCGCAACAGAAAAAATCGCTGTTTCATTTTCTACATTATATGAAATGATCTTGTAATCGCCGGAAGCTGTAAAACCGTAAGGAACGATCTCAATTCCGCGATTGTCATTTTTAATAACAGACGCGACTTCGCACGCGCCGGGATCATCGGCGCAGTAAATTAATTGCCCGCCATCAGGAAGCAGACGGCAGTATTCGATAAAAGCGTCGCGGATCGATTCGTAAGTCGGAAAAAAATCCTGATGATCGCTTTCTACAGCCGTAAGAATTATCCGCCGAGGACGAAACGACATAAAATTTTTTCGATACTCGCAAGTTTCCGCGATGAAATATTTATCTCCGAGAGTGATGGTCGATCTTGTGCCGAAATCAATAACCGCGCTGCCGACAAGAACCTGAGCAGGAATTTTCGCCGCTTTTATTAAAACACCGCAAATCGCGGTGGTAGTTGTCTTTCCATGCACTCCGCAAACACCGGTTGAATCAAACCTCGCAGACCACGCTCCAAGCGCTTCTGTATATTTGATCATTGGGATTTTTAATTTCTGAGCGCGCGCAAGTTCCGGGTTTGAATCAGCGCTGTAAGCAGCAGAATAAATAACAATATCGATTTTTTCCGTAATATGCGCCGCGTCAAAATTTTCAAAATAAGGAATTTTCAACTCTTTAAGAATCGCGTCTGTGTAAAATTCTTCAGGGATATCGCTGCCTGAACATTTAAAACCTGTGTTGTGCATCAACTCTGCAAGAGCGCAGACGCCGGTGCCTTTAATGCCTACGAAATAAATGGAAGAACCAAGTTTAAATTCAAAAACGCTTTCCATACTTCATTTTACACTAATATGAGGTATTTTCAAGACTAATTAATAATAGCGTTTTTATCTGCATTCTATTCTCATCATCAGAAATTTAAATTCCTATTTATTCCATTGTTTATTTATTATTATCATGCTATATTTGAATTATGACTATAACGCAGACTGTAGATATACCTGCCGATCGCCGTAGCATTACACTTGAAGTTCCTCGCGAAATTCCTTCAGGGAGAACTATTATTGCTTTTACCCCTGCCCCTGAAGTAACACACCCATGTCCAATTTGCGCCAGAAATATTGATCCTGAAACCGGAAACCCTCGATATGGTCCCGAGACTGTCGCCGCTATTGAAGAAGGCATGGCTATTTCTCGCGGCGAAATTCCGGCAAAACGGTTTAACTCTCTTGCGGAGATGTTAGAAGACCTCGAAAGAGATGACCAGGACGACTAACCAATGCTTGATCCGCTTTACACAAAGCCTTTCAGAAAACAATTTAAATTATTAATAAAACGCGGTATGGAAATAACAAAACTTACTGATGTTTTGGATATGATTATAAATGAAACACCGTTACAGCCAAAACACCGAAGTCATCCTCTTCATGGTAAATGGGAAGGATCCATTGACTGCCATATCCAAGGTGACTGGGTACTTATTTATAAACCTAACTACATAAATCGTACAGTTACATTCCAAGCTACAGGAACTCATTCCGATTTGGATATTTAGCCTTATCTCCTCTCTGCTTTACGGCACCAGTACGGGCGTTGCGCCGTTTTCGAACAGGAAGAGACCTCTTGATATGAGGTTGATTATTTGCGCGGTGCTGTTTATTGTGATTTCGCCGGTTTCGGCGCTCCAAAATTTGTTGTCTTGTTTAAATCTGAAAGTACCTGATTCACCTGATCCTGTCGGCGATGTATTAAGCCATATAACAGGTGTTTGTCCTCCTGAAAAATTAATAGTACATCCTTCCATAATAAGTTCGTCAGCTTTTATATAAGGATAAAGTCCGCTCCGCTGTCCTCCATGTAGAGCCATTATACCGGCGGAGCCTGAACCTAAATTAAAAGTACAATTTTTAAGCGTTAGGTTTCCTGCGTTGTAGATATATCCGCCTCCGCCTGAGCCGGCAGCAGGATAGTTTGACCAGCGATTAAAGAGAAAATTTCTTCGAAAAAAAGACGGTTCATGGAACAATCGTGCTGCCATGTATGACGGAATTTGGAATCCCGTTATAATTATTGCCGGTAATAAATATATTACTTGAACTAATTGATGAAGATATGTAAATAGCATTTCCTCTATTATTGCCGGAAACAGTATTAATAAAATTACAATTATTAATATTTATCATGGAAGCATTACTAATGCTGATAGCTCCTCCGCTCCCAACAGATGAGGTGTCAATAAATGTACAATAACTTATTGATACATCGCCTAATATAGTTATAGCTATCGCTCCGCCCCAGCCATGCGCAATTTCACCGCTTGCATGAGTATTATAAAAAATACAGTCTGATATAACTATATTTAATTCTTTAGTTGAAGTACTAGAATCCCCAAACCATAAAGCTCCGCCTCTACCAGCAGTAATAATATTCCTGAATTCAACTCTTTGTAATATTATAGAGGAACCATCTTCATATCCGGAATAATAAATACCACCCCGATCTCCACCTGCTTCAATATTTTCAATTATTGTATCAATAATTTCTGTACTCCCTCCGCCGATCAAATAAATACCTCCGCCACTAGAATTAGTCTTTGTGTTTTTTATTGTTGAATTTCTTATTGAAATTAAACCGGAAGTATTTACGGAAATTCCACGTCCCGCTGGAACTCCGTCTATTGTTACTTGTTCTATATTAATACTTCCGCCTCCGGATGATCTTGCATATAAAGCATTATCTACATTGTTATTTAAATTAATTATATTTGTATTGGAAATTAATACAGAAGACGAATTGAAAATATATACATCTCCGCATCTGTCAAAATTGGAATTTTTAATCACGGCGCTGTAAAGAGATGAAGAAAAATAAATGCTTCTGCCGCTGATATTTGACGCGTTAACGCCTGAAATATTCATAGCGCCGCCTGTGACATAAATACCTTGACCTGAAATATTTTGTAATTCCATGCCGTCAATTTCAATATCTCTGTTGCTGAAAATGCCATAAGAGCCTGTTGCGTTTTTAACGTTAGTATTAATAATTTTCAAATTATTTCCAATATTTCTAATACCGCCATTTCCGCTTGTATATTCAATCTCGGTATTGGAAATTTCCACGCTGCCGGCACTGCTAATAAATATACCTTCACCGGATGTATTTTTTACACTGCTATTAATTATATTAACAGCGCCGCTGCCTGCTGATATAAGAATTCCGGCTCCGCTTGGTACATTTTCTACAGTTACATTATCTATGTATATATTCCCATTTGAAAATGCTCTTAACCCTCCTCTTCCAGTCCAGAAACCTTTTACATTGGTAATTTTTGTATTTATAATATCTAAAGAAGAAGAATCTTCTATAGATATTACACCACAGTCATTAAATATGGAATTTTCTATTACTGCTCTATAAGAATAATGACCGAAATATACGCCCCCATCTCCTGCATTATTAACATTAATATTAGAAAGGTTTAAAGCTCCGCCTGTAACATAAATTCCATGTACTCCAATATTCTGTAAATTAACAGTATCAGCCTGCATTCCTCCTGAGCTGTAAATGCTATAATAACAAATTTTTAAATTTTTAATCTCTGAATCCGTAATTGTAAGCATGTGTCCTTCATTAAAAATCGCTCCGCCTGTAATCGATATTATCGAAACATTAGTAATTTCAGCGTTTCCTGTTCCGTTAAAATGAAGCGCTCCGCCTGAAGATGTACTTGAACAATCTGTAAAACTTGAATTGCTTATATGTATATCGCCGCCCTGCGCGAACACCGCCGCGCCGGAACCTGCGGATTGTAAATTATTAAAAACGCAATTTGTTACGCGCAATTCCTTATCACTGCTGTGCGCCGCGTTTATCGCTCCTCCGTTGTTTCTATCGCCGTTTCCGCCTGCATTAGCGTTTATAAATGTAAGATTATCAAAAACCGCGTCTCCGTTTATAAATTGCGCCGTGTTATCAGAGTAAAAATTACCGAATAAATTCCACGAATACGCTCCGCCGTCCAAATCCCCGGAAATTATAACAGGGTTCGATTCGGCGTTACGCTCGCTCTTGCTTGTTTCATTTCCCGCGAAACCGCCAAGATAACTTGTGTTAGCCGTCAATAGGAAGTAATCAGCCGCATTGTTTCCGGGTTTATAAGTTCCTTTCGCTATCCATATTTCTTTGGGAATATCATCGTCAAATTCCGCGGCGGCATTGCACGCGTCTTCCAAATACCTGAAAGCGTCTTTCCATGACGTGCCGTCGCCTTCGCCGTGCGCGTTTAAGTCAACAAAAATTGTACTTCGCAGTTCGCGTACCGACACCGTGTACTCTCTTGCGTTTATTCCGTTAGCGGAAACAACTCTGTAAATAACAGGCGCGTCAAATAGTCTGCCGCTTGCTCCGCTTGACTGCGTTACGCTGTTTACGCTCACCTGCCCTGCGGCGGTAAAACGCGGGTACATTGTTCTTGCGCTTACGCCGGAGCCGATAGGAGCGAAGATCGTAATTTTTCCCGCAATGTTGTCTATTTTTCCGCTTAACTCTTCATTTAATCCCGCGTTTTCGTCCGGATGAAAATTGAATGAAGTTATCGCGGCATCCGATGAAGTGTCACGCGAAAAACTTACCAGCACCCAATAATCACGTTTTAATAAAGGGTTTTCGGGATTTGATACCGTGTACTTTACCTGCCTTAAATAATTCTGCGCGCTGAAACCCGATGTCTGAACGGCGCTGTTCACCGTAACAATTCCTGTCGCGGAAAATTCCGCGGTAAGAGTTTCAGGCGCGCTTACACCTCTGTATTTTGCCGTGATCATTATCTGCCCGGAAGCATCGCTTATTACAGCCTGAGAATCATCTGTAAGTTCATGATTTAAAATGGCGGAAAACTTAAAGCTGCTGATAACAGGCGAAGCGGAAGCGATGTCAACAAAATCGACAAAGACCGTATATAGCCTTGTGTATTTATTGTTACGCGAAACAACGCGGTATTCCATCTGCGTCGAAAAATCATGCGTGTTGCTTCCCGATGTTTGAACGGCTCCGCTGACTGAAACCGTACCGGGCGATATAAAACGCGGATTCAGCAGAATGGGTTTTGCTCCGATGTAGAACACCTGTATATTGATTGTTCCAAGCGAATCATTATTTATTATCGAAGCGACAGCGTTTGCCGCAATTCCCGGGTTATCTGTTTTATTAAAACGAAAATCCGTTATGCTTCTTATGCTGTCCGGGTCTTCGCTGAAAACAGCGGTAAGCGTAAAATCCGCGTATACTCCTTCACGCCAAACTGTAACGGTTTTAGTTTTTGTTCCCACACCCTGACTAAACTTGATTAAATCGATGCTTGAACGGACTTCCATGCCGTCAACTTCGATTCTGTCGCCCAGAATTTCAAAAACAGGGATTAGCTCATAACTTAAATAATGCATTTCGGCAGGGTATAAAACAGTTGATTGAATTGTCTTGGCGTTTTCATTTACATAAGTAACAGCGTCATGTATCAATTCAGGATTGTCGTATTTATAAAAACCAAAACTGAATAAATGCGGTTCTCCTGTATCTATTTCTATTGTTGCTTTGTACTGCCTTATGCTGCCCTGTCCGCTCATGACTATAAAATTGACAGGTCCCGAGAAATCAATGGGTTTATCCAATACCGGAATTCTAAAATCAGGATTATCTCTGATTAATTCTTCAAGATATACCGTTAAATTCTGCGCTTTATGTAATTCTACAGTTGCCTGAAATATATCGATAGAAGGGAATATCTCTTTTAAATAATTTATAGTAAGAGGGAACAGCGTAGCTTTGGGAGAAATTTGAATACTCGGAATAACAGCCGTTATGTCGGTCTCTCTGCCGATAATCACGTTTATAGAGTTATCTGTAATTACGGATTTTCCGATTTGTCCTTCTACGGAAAAAGATAATATTAAGTTGCCGTCGGGCGGTATCAGCTCATGAAAATAATTATTACAGCCTGCCAAAAGAACCGCGAAAATAATTAATAAACCAGCATTAAAAGTTTTCTTCATAATCATCCATCTCCTATCTGATAATAATTTCCACACATCTGTACAATTCGCTTTTATCATGCGCATCATGAAATTCTATTTTAATCCGCGAAGGATCTATGCCGTAATTTTGAGTTAAGTATTCTTTTATATAAACCGCGCGGGACATTGAAAGCGCAGGCTCTCCCGTCGCGTATCTAACCTGTTTTTCAGGTCCGTCAGGCGCATAATAAGCGAGAAGCGTTACGCGAAAAGACATTTTATCTCTTAAAATCTGTCCTGTTTCTTCCAGTATTTCAATATACTCTTCTTCAATGTAAACGCTGTTTGCTTCGAAGCAGACATTTTTTACCGTAATTTTTATTTTTTCGCTTCGCAGAACTGCGATTTTTTTAACCAGCGCAGCGGGTTTAATTGATATTCCCGCTTCAATCAGCGGCAGCGGAATCAATCCGTCCGTTTCAAAAATTACATCGATTCCTCCGCCGGCGTAGATTTTTAAAAAATTCCATGGGGAAATTGTCGCGTAAAAACGCGCTCCGAAAAGCAGGCTGTTTTCGTTATCTGTGATTAAATTATCAGTAAAATAATCAAGCGCGGTTTCATATCGAATTGTTTTGGAAAATTTTGTGCCTGCGCTAATATTCGCCTGCAAACCGAAAATCGAAAAAAGAGGCAGCTCGTAACCAAACTTGAAAACCAGCGGCACAAGATTAATTTCTTTTACAAGAGGATTTGTCCCGATTATATGACTATAACCGGATTCAAGAGAAAATAGAAAACGCTTATATTCATATCCTAATGCTCCGCGAAAACCAGGTTTTGTATCCATGTATTCTTTCAGTATTTCAGGCGCGAAATAATAAAGAGCGGAACCTTCGATAAAAAACCCTTCGTACCAGGGAGTATCATCGGCGTAGGAATAAATTGGAGAAAATATCAATAAAATGAGCGTTATTAAGGCGCAGTTAACGGGGGGGGGGGGGGGGGGGGGGGTATAATTATTAACCGGGAGTTTCGGCTCACAATGCGAACAACAATAGATGTAGATAAGAGCCCCCAAAAATAATACAGATTCCTGCGGTTTAATTATAACCGCTGTAAGTTTATTATAATAATTTACTGATTTGTGTCAATACAAGGAATAAAATAATTTAATTTATAGGTGAGATACGGCACTCCCTTTTCTCTTTGCTTACAGGATCGGCAAAAAACAGAGCATGGGAGCGCAGGGCGAGAAAGTCCTGGTTTTGCGCCGCGCCGAAGGGATACAAAGGGTCATTTAAAATAGGAAAACCTATCCAGCAAAGATGGCAGCGTATCTGATGTCTGAATCCGCGTTTTATTTGCACTGTAAAAATATTATCGTTTATATTGATAATATCAGTTTTGTAAAATCCGTTTTTGTCTTTGGCGATTTCCTTGTGTTTTTTTCCGTCTTCGATAACAGGGCGGACAAGTTTACGTCCTTTGCCGTAGGGCCGAAAGTAAGATTCGATTGTAAAATTTTTACCGCCGATATTAAAAGCGGATAACGCAAAACTATTGTCCGGGAATCCATCGTCTGTTTTATCAGCGCCTGTTGGCTCGCAAATAGCGGAATATTCTTTTATGAACTCTCCTCTGTCCTGCAAGTCTTTAAAAAAATTAAAACTTTTTTCGTTCCTAGCAAAAAGCACAAGCCCGTTCGTTTCATAATCAAGCCTGTGCATTAATTTTATATTTTCGTTAAAACCTGAATATTTAAAATACCAATCATAAATAGTTTCACTTTCCGCGTCCTTTGCTCCTAAAATTGACCGCGAAAGCAGCTTGCTTCTCTGAGAGAACTCTTTAGCCAATGATTCACTGTGAATTGATTCACTATGCATCTTCGCAGGCTTAAAAACCACGGCGTAATTGTCTGTCTCTTCTATAACGCATGGTTTATCCATGTGGGTACATCCTATCCAGCTTTTCCATTACGGCGATAAAACGATCAGGCATTGAAGCAGAAAACACTTTTTCATCGTTTTCTCCGGGCAGGGTGATCGCAAGACTTTTTGAGTGAAGCATGAGACTTGCCTGAGCGAAATGATTATCCGCGCTTGTGTAAACAGGGTCTCCTAGAATCGGGTTTCCAATATGGCGAAGATGAACGCGGAGCTGATGTGTGCGCCCTGTGCGCGGACGAAGCAGTAAAAGCGAATAATTTTTCCAGCTTTTTATCAGCTTGTACGCGGTAACCGCGTATCGTCCCTTAGCGCAAACCGTAAAACGCTTTCGATCTGCCGGGTCTCTTGCGATAAATGTTTCGATTTTTCCTTTTAATTTATTCGGTTCACCCTGCACTATCGCGATATAATTTTTTCTTACTTTGCGCGATTTAAACTGCTCCGCGAGAAACGCGTGAGCCTCATCATTGTACGCGGCGATGATAACGCCTGAGGTGTCCTTATCAAGACGGTGAACAATGCCGGGTCGTATGCTTTTATTTTCGTTTCCGCCTTTTTGCAGGCGTCTGAAATATAGCGCGTTCGCAAGCGTTCCCTGCCTGTTTCCGGCTCCCGGATGAACTACCATTCCCTGCGCTTTGTTTACAACTACGCATTGATCATTTTCAAAAATAACATCAAGCGGAATATCCTGCGGCACAAGTTCCTGCGCGGGCAAATCATCCCAGTCAAGCTCCAGAAAATCGCCATGCTTTACGCGCCGCGATATTTTAACATCTTTTCCGTTAACCTTCGCTTTCAAACGCCTCGCTTTAATCTGCGAACGCGAAAGACAATGTAAAATTTCAGCCGCGTAAAGATCAAGTCTGAGCGGCGTAAAATCCTGATCTTTTATTAAATGTGAATATTTAGGCATTATTCTACCGTTTCCGGTTTATTTTCATTATCAGCGTTTTCGTTTTCTGGTTCCGTTCCATACGGACTTGTTTCTATTGTATAGGAACCGGAAGGCAGACTTTCCGCGCGCCGTTTTTCGCTGTTCCTCCTGACAAGCACGATAGCAAGATCGACAAGCGCGATTACCACGGAAACCCCCGCGGCTATCAAAATAGTCCTGTTATGCTCTTCCTGCGTCATTTCCACAGCGCCGGCGGATTTTAATGGCCATGGCGCATAACGAAAATCATTTATATCGGTTCCTATCCAGCGGATCGTATCTGTAATAAAAGTAACAAAAAACATGGAAAACGGGAAAACACCGAACGCGATTATATCAAAACGGCGCATGTCTTTTACCCATTGAGGCAAATCCGATGATTTATAGCTCATATCTGTCGTTGTGGTTGTCGTATTGCTTTGCGCCGCCGCCTGATTCAGCGGAACAAACAAAAGCGACGCAATGAATATAAAAATCAATACATATTTCATCAGCTTATATCATCTTCCTTAAAAATCGCGCTTCCTATGCGCAGTAATGTCGAACCTTCTTCTATCGCAATTTCAAAATCATTTGACATTCCCATGCTGAGGCAAGCCCAATTGCTCTTTTCCCCGTCTGCGGGAAAGCGTTTCTCCAGTTCCTTTTGCGCTTTAACGAGCTGCCTGAAAGAAGATCGGATTAAATCCGCGTCACCGGTAAAAGGCGCCATTGTCATAAGACCTGAAATTTTTAACATCTTTGCGTTTAAAGCAATTTCCGCCGCTTTAAAAAGCGCGTCTAAATCCTTAAATCCGCTTTTCGATTCTTCTCCGGTATGCGCTTCAAGCAGGATTTCAAGAGGAGCATGGCGATCAATCGTGTGTTTATCAAGTTCTGTTATAAGCTCATCTCTGTCCGCGGATTGGATACATTCAAAAATCTGCGCAGCTTGTTTTGCCTTGTTACGCTGCAGAGAGCCGATTAAATGAAGATGCGCGTCAGTATGATCCGCGCTGAAAGAATCAAATTTCTGAGCGGCTTCTTTCACCCTGCTCTCTCCGAAACAACGCACTCCGCACCTGTATGCTTCTTCAATTTTTTCGGTAGGAATGAATTTTGAAACACCCATCAAGGTAATTTCTTCGCGCTTCCTTCCCGCTCTGGCGCAGGCTTTTTGAATCCGCTCTTCCAGTTCAGCTATATTTCCAGCTATTGACATACCCGCTTTCAGTTTCGCATATTATCAATGGATTTTGCAAGAGATAAAAATCCGTCCAACTCCAGTTTTTCGGCTCTTTCACTGCCTTTTAACGCGTTTTTAGAAAGAATATCATCGCAAATGTCTTTTGCCTGTCTGTTAAAACGCGAAGAAAGAAAAGCAATCAGATTATTTTTAATTGTCTTTCGCCTTGACGCAAAAAGCGCGCGGACAAGAGGATAAAAAACGGCGGGATATTCGTAGTTTTCTTTTTTCTCCATCAAGACTCCCATGCTGTCTACATTCGGCTGAGGATAAAAAGATTCACGGCGTATGGTCGTTATAGGTTTAACTTTATAAATCGATGAGCACAGTACGGAAAACGAAGAATAATCTGGCGACCCCGCGCGGGCAGCCATGCGCAGCGCAACTTCTTTCTGCACCGTTACGACAATACGCGAAAAAAACGCTCCCTTTTCTATAAAATCCGCGAGGAGCGCGGCGGCAATGTTGTATGGAAGATTTCCGAAAAGATACGCGCTTGCAGGCAGTTGGGATTCCCATGTTTTCATAACGTCGCCTTCGATAATGGAAAAGTTTTTATTTTCCGCGAAAATATTTTTCAGCGAGCGTATAAAACCTTTGTCGATTTCAAAAACTTTTACTTTCACGCCTTTTTCAAGAAGTAAAACCGTCATTGCTCCGAGCCCGGGACCTATCTCCCAGACTTCGCCGCCGGAAGAAACATCAAGCGCTTGAACAAGATCGTTTCTAACCTGAGGATTAATCAAAAAGTTTTGCCCGAATTTTTTCTGCATTCCAAGCTTTTCATCGTCAAGAAAAGCGCGTAACGCGGACGCGGAATTGTAATTAATAATCATGGAAAGGGTTCCGGTTTTAAAAGAATTGAATGTCTGCGTCTTTCATAAATTATAATCGCCGCGGAAAGAACAAGCGAAAGCGATAAAATCAACGTTGAATTACCTGCGATACCTGGAATTTTACCCGCCGCGGAAGCGATTATATCCATTGCGCGGTACAAAATAAAAATCGGAAAACTTAAAATAAATGAAAGCGAAAGAAAATCAAGGACAAGCCAGATCATGGAACCTATCATAAAAACCGAAGTAAGAGGAACTATAACAAGCCCCGTAATAATTCCCATAGGCGCGATCATTCCGAAAACAAAACTGCAAATTCCCGCTGTCGCTAAAAACGCGCCTGCGGAAAGCGAAAGCGGCTGTAAAATAAAATTCGGAATCGTTCCGTTAAAAATCGAAGCGAAGGCTTTTCCTGTAAGCAGTATACCCGCAAGCGCGGTATACGAAAGAATAAAAGAAAGCGTATTACCCTCGGCGGGAGCGGCGATGATTTGAATTAAAAAGGAAAGCGATAAAACGGACATTGCTTTTTTAGGAAGCGCTCCTATGATCGCGATTACGCCAATCACATACATCAAAGCGGAGCGATTGAGGCTCGGCATAGGACCTACAAGAAAACAATAAAGAACAATTATCACAGCTCCCGCAATTGCGGAAGCGTTTAGTCCGAGAGGTTTTTTTAGAAGGAAAGAAATGAGCGCCGTAATTATCGCAAGGTGCATACCGGAAAGAGCGAGAATGTATGACAATCCCGCGTTTCTGTACTGCTCTGTAAATTCACTGTCGAGGTTATCCCTTACTCCCAAAAGCAAAGCAAGACCAAGACCGCCCCATTTTTCTTTTTCAAAGCGTTTTATTAAACTCAGCCTGATATTTGTCCGCATTCTCTCAAGCGCGGACGCTTTTTTTGTTATGTGCAATGATTTCGCGCTGAATGAATAGCCGCGCTGCGAAGAGCGAAGAGCGCCTTCCGCGAAAACATGGCTTCCTCGTCCGAATTGTTTTAATTTTTCCGCGCTCTCCTGCTGAAAAAAAACCGTTATCTCTCCGCTTGAAGATACTTTCGTCCCAGAACCTGAGCATTTGCGCAAAGACATTGTTACCATTGCGCTGCCGCTTGAAATAATCCTTGGATCTTCTTTTAATATTCCTTCGACAGCAGTGATTTTATTTTCAGGTATGCCGAATTTTATTTCGTTTTTTCCGGCATTCGCGGCTCCCGCGCCGAGAACCAAACCGAATGTAAACGCGGCAAGGCATATTGAATATGTTTTTAATACGCGCGATTTTGTATCCAGCGAAGACAAAACGCGAAAGAAACATAAGGCGGTTAAACTGATTAATACTATTGCTACAATTAAAGCTATGTGTAAATTGAAAAGCAGATAAAAGCCTACAGCAGTTCCAAGCGCGGCGCATTGAATGGGAGGAAACATATTATTTTTAAAATCAGGAACTTTGATTACCATTTAAGGCGATTAATTGCCTCCCCTGCTGCATAAACGATGTCGTCGGGATACGGTAGATTACTGACTGTCATTAAATGATCAAAAGCGGCATGAAAGCCTATATTTCCAAGAGATTGAACAATAGCCATTGTTATATCGGGATCGAAAGCTCCCGTAGTTTCCGTTCTGGCATTGATAAGACCTAACTGCAAACCAAGAACTAAAGCCGCATCGGAATTTCCGACAGCGCCAAGACATGCGATTGCTTCCAAAAATCTTTGCTTTGGCACATTGTTCTGCTGATAATCGGATTGAACGCGGTAATAATGCCTTATCGCAAGAGTATTGGCGCGAGTCCATCTGAAACGCGTCAGGGCGTTTACAGCTGCATATCGCATAACAGTTAAATCAATATTATCTTCACTTTCTTCCAGCGCTTTTTCAAGCGCGCGTTCCGCAAGATGTCCTCGCTCTGAAATGGTTAAACGATCGCTGTTTACGGCGGCTCTGAAAGCGGCGAACTTTTCTTCGTTAGGATTATTCAATATTACGTTTAAAAGAAACTGGTGCAAATTCCCCTGAATTACATCCAAAGCGCCGTTTGCTTCGGAAGCGATTACCTCGGGATAACCGGCGTACAAAACGGAAAAAAGCGCAGGATAGGAAGTAGGATCTCCCAGTTCCATGAGAGCCGTTATACACGCTGACACTACAATATAATTAACGGAAGACCCTGATTTAAAAAGCAGGTTAATCCCCATTAAATAGTTATTCAAATTATCGATAACATTCCGTTTGCCTTTTCCGAGCTTCCCGAGTTTAATTAAAATATCAACAGCGGTTGCCGTGTCGGGATTTTGAAGAAATATTCCCCAAAGAACATCAACGCTGTTAATCTGGGAGACATCAACATGAACATACTGCACTTTCTCTTTTGCTTCATCTTCACGCGCGGCTTTAGACAGCTCGGCATTATCAGCGGAGGCATCCGCAGATTCGCCGAAAACAAGCGGCGATAAAAAAGCGGTCATAAAAATTAAAATAATTATTTTTTTATACATTAGCCTCACCTCCAACCGTCTGTCCCGCCGCCGAAGCATTGTCCGCTTCTTCTTCAAGCACCCTGAAAGGCAGCTCTTCTTCATCTTCTTCGGGAAGCATGTTAAACACTTCGCATAAAATTTTATTACGCACTCCGAATGGGAGCGTATCGGATTCCATGTGAACCAAAGACATATTGCCGTCTTGAAAATAATCCACAGAACGAACAGTGCCCGGCATGCAAATAGGCGCTTTATCCATCGAAAATTGCAGTTTCAAACGCAGTCCTACCTGAGCCTGACCCAAAACTTTAAACGCGCAGCCTGAATCGGAAATGTCGTCTAACACACATCTGAGACCCGCCGATTTTTCAAGCCTGTGCGGATTGTCCCCGTCGCCGATAAGATACAGAAAAGCCGCTTTTTGAATTTTGATACGCATCGATTTTCGCCTCTGCGTTCTGAACAGCGAGTTGTTATGCTCAACTTTAAGCGAAGATATTCCTTTTGAAAAAACCTCGTCCACTACCTCGGTGTCAAAAACATAACCTGCGTCATCTTCGCGCCAGAAATAAATCGATATTTTCAAGCCGTTCCATTCCATAGAAGACTGCGACTTGGAATTGGAAGGACGGGAAATAGTAATGTAATTTCCGAAATTTTTAACGACTTCGGATTTATAAACGCCTGTTCCGGCGACAAGAACCCTCAGAGTCTGCCCTTCGCTGATTTGGCGGGAATTGGTAATGCGGGTCTTGTTATCGTTCACCTGCATTTCAATCTTTTTATAATAATCAAACAGCTTTGCAAGGAAAATTTGCGTTGAAATCTCTTCCTGCTCTCCCGACAAACGCACCGCGTTTACCACAGAACGGATAACCGTTTCAAACTGCTTTTGAGACTTGAAAATCGACACAGGATCGCCTATTTGGCAATTCGCCACAAGACGCCTTAACTGCTCCATATCTTTGATGGTAAAACCGGCTTCCTTGCCTTTGGCAAAGAATTGTATCCAGTTTCCGGACCTTTCCTTGCTGAAATGCATCACAAGGAAGATGCAGCCAAGAGCAAAAATCAGGATTACAAGAAACAGAATCAAATTTTACCTCATTTTACGTGATTTTCTTCGTTATTTTAATTATAATACAGAAACAACGTAATGGGTATATATGCAGAGATAATAATTTTATATATTCTCCTTTTTTTCTCCGGTTCGGCGGCTTTCTTAACAGGCTCGGGAGCCGAGGGAGCGGTATTTTCCGTAAAAGGAGAAATCACGAAAATCCTTTTTTACTGCATTCCCGCTTTGGCTCTAATCTGGCACCTTATAATCAAGTCTTGGAAGATAGAATATTTCCTGATAAAACCCGGCAGAAAGGACTTGATATCGGGTTTAATAGTTTTCCCCTGCCTGTTGATTACGGGGTTTTCAGTAACCGCCGCTTCATCAATAATCGGCGCAGCTCCGGCGCAATTCGCGCTCCATTCGCCTTCTTCGGCAATTGAATGGGCTGTCCTTTGCGTATCCTGCTTTTTATTCGCCTATCTTGAAGAGAGCTATTTCAGATTTTATATTTTATCAAAAAGAGAAGAATTGCATTTAAGCTCACAATCGGCGTTGATTTTTTCCGTAGCTTTATTTTCGATATGTCATATTTACGAAGGACCATGGGGTTTTTTGAACGCGGTTATTTCAGGCACATTTCTTTGTTTTATTTTTTTACGTTACAATTCGCTTCACGGGATCGCAATCGCCCACGGTCTTTATAATATTTCGGTTTACGCGCTAAACGCTGTTCTTAATCAACAGACTTAAAGCTGAATACTCATGCCTATCCACGGGTGAATATATCCGCCGGGAGCGACTTTAAATAAATGAAAATAATCTACTCCGATTTCAAGCGATACAACAGGCGAGATACGCCAGCAGAACATCGCGCCGAAACTCGGCATTAAATTTTCGGCGTTAAATTCCGGCTCGTAATACATATACATTCCGCCAAGCCTTACGCCAAAAGCGATTCTTTCATTAGACAACCATTTGAGAGCTGTTAAATTGATTCCAGGAGCGCCAAAAAATAAATTATATTCTTTTAAAAACTGATAAAAATTAACTGTCAGTTCAGGACCTATATAGATTTCCAAAGGAATTTTAAACAGAACGCTTAAACGCGCTCCAAAACTGATTATAGAAATATTTTCATTTATATCACTGCCGTAAAACGGAAATTGCGCGGCAAAAATAGCGCCTGCGTTGAAGATAACAGGTTTTAACGCGTATGGATTTTTTACAATTTCTTTTTCCGGTTCGGGTTCTATTTCAGGTTCAGGCTCAGGTTCATACACGATTACAGGTTCCGGTTCAAGTTCAGGTTCATAATCGGGAATAAATTCCAATTCGGTTTCTTCATCAGGCTGAGGTACAGGAATTATTTTAAAACTTCTCCATTCAGATGCGCTGCTCGGTTTATCAAGAATATCATAGGGTATTACGCGAAAACGATAATCACCTACAGGCAGCGATACTTCTATAGAACGCTCCGAAGTAAATTCGCGTAAAAGCGATACATAATTACTATCAACCTGTCTTTCAAATATTACTTCATACCTGAAAGCGTATTCGCCGCCGCTCCATGAAAACATCTGCGTTAAACGCGGCTCGTTTTGAGCGAATAAAGATACACAGACCGAGAGAAACAATAAAGCAAACAGCGTGAATTTAAATTTATCAGTTGCCATATAATATTCCGGTATCTTCGATTTGAACTGGACGCGGTATCGGATAATCAATAATAAATACGCTGTCCGCGGCTCTTCCTCTTTGCTGAATTACGCCGCGTGTTGTACTGACAGCTTCAACCTGCCATGTAAAAGTTCCCCTGTCAAGCAGACGTAAATCGCTGAAAGTATAACTTGTGCCTGTGTTTATCGTAGTATTTACAATCTCGCGCCTTCCTGTTGAAGTCTGCTGATACATTGTAAAAATGTAAGCGTTTGCTCCTCTTACCGCCGCCCACCTGAAAATAATATTTCTGCTTGACTGCAATTCGCTGAAACCGTAAGTAACATTTCTTTCCGGGCGAAGATTCTGCGGCGCTGGCAGCAATACTTCCGCTCTCGGCTGCGCGGCAGGAGGCGTAACCGGCGCAGGCGGTGTAACTACCGCAGGCGGCGGCGCAGGTTGAGTCTCGGCAGGCGCAGGCGGCTGAGCAATAACCGCCGCCGCGATTTCCGCAGGCACTTCGGCAGGCGGACGCGAAGACGGCGCTTCATTTTGCATCCATTGAGTAAAACTGATTTCGTTAGTTGCTTCTATTGCCTGTTCGGTTGTCTGCTCTATGCGGAAAAATCCTGTTTTGGAAAAGACAGCGCTGCCGCTGTAAATGGAAGGAAAAACCGGCATTACGCGCCAATACCATAATCCGCTTCCAAGACTTGAATCTGATATAAAAGCCGCGTCTGTTCTTTTATAAACAGCTGGATTTAAAAAGTTGGATGTTGAACTTACTTCTATTGTGTAAGATTGAGCTTCATCCAATGTTGACCATTGATACGATATGGAAGGATTAACGTCTGTATATCTGAAAACGCTGTTAGCGGCAGGATATATAAGCTCAAGAGAGCTGGCATCCGCTACGGTTAAAACACCGGAGCCTAAAGGCGTATCTTCGGCACATATCCGCCAATACCATGTGCCTGTATCGAAACGCGCCTGAGCCTGATTATTAAGATTATTAATCCGATTGCGGATAAGAGAAAAAGCCGAATCGGAAGCAATTTCCAGCCTAAGCATATCTTCGGCTTCAAGATTGATCCTGTTCCACGCGAAATCGACAAGCAGCGGATCGCTTGTGCTTTTCAGATAACGCGAAACAGAAGATGGTCTTGTTACTACAACAGCTCTTTCTCGAAGTTCCCTGCCGCTTGAATCCATGGCAACGAGCATTCCCGCGGGAATATCTCTTTCCTGACCTTTGTCATCGATAAATACAACAGCGCCTTCGTTTACCTGAACCGATGTCGTTCCGTTATCTTTAATGCCCGCGTTTATTACAGCGCCGGGACTTGTAATTACCTGCTGTCCGTTTAAATCAAGAGAAATATTTTTACTCTGCGCTCCTGCCGAAAACGCGATTGTTCCTTCGGTTATGGAAACTTGAATTCCTTCGCCGTCTTCGGAGAGCGATATGCGTATAAGGGTATTTTCTTCCAGATCGATTGAGCTGTCGCCTATATAAAGCGTCGCTTCCGAAATTTCCGCGACGCGGATTAAATCTCCAATGTATACGGGCGATTCAGCGGAAAGCCTGTCCCACAATACCCTGCTTGAAATTCTTCTTTGCACAACATTTTTTTTGATAACAACTGTTCCTACAGGCTCGACATTCTGAAGACTGATAGTCTGCATAAGATCGTTTCTGAACATATCAATACACAAAACCGCGATAAAAATAAAAAAAGCGACAGCGAGAAAATCTTTAAAACGGAAATATTTATATTGTTTGTTACGCGCTTTTCCGCTCATTTCTGCTCATGACCCTCGCCGATTTTATACTTTTTCTCGTCGGCGTTAACGTCAACGTTTTCAAGTTCAGGAGGATCGATACCAAGAAGAGAACGGACATCATCGATGGATTGAGGTCCTTTGGTATCTCCGGCGAAATTCACAACCGCGAAGATACGAACAGGTTTCGCTTTTCCTTTAACTGTAACAGAGGGCATTTCTTCTGTCAGGAATTTATCCCCTACAAGTTTCCATGTATCCTCTGATATTAAAATGTCCGCGCCAAGCGGTTTGGTAAGAGCTTCAATGCGCGACGCGAGATTTACCGCGTCTCCTATAACCGTGTATTCCATGCGCATATCGCTTCCGAGCTGACCTGCCGTAACAATGCCTGTGTTTATTCCGCAGCCGATACGAATCGGCGGGCTTGCAGGATCGCCGGATTTTCTTCCCTTGTTTAAAAAGAAAAGCGCTTTGCGCATCATGAGAGCCGCTTTAACGCAGTTGAAAGCGTCCTTGCGCGGACTTCCCGCCGAGTATGCGGTTCCCCAGTGCGCCATAACAGCGTCGCCGATAAATTTATCAACAACGCCGTTTGTTTTTTCAACGCAGTCAATCATCTGAGTAAAATATTCGTTAAGCCAGAAAACGATTTTATCGGAAGCTTCGGCGCCGAAATATTTTACGAAACTTTCAGATTTTGCGGTAAACTCGCGTATATCGGAGAAGAAAACAGTTCCGTGTTTCGGCAAACCGCCCGGTTTAATTTCGCCGCGCATTGCTTTAACCGCAATTTCCTTGTTTGTAAATCTTCCGAAAATATGCAGAGCCGAACACATCTTGCCGAAACTTTTTGTCAATACGCCGATTTCATCGCGTTTATTCGATTTTAAATCAAGATCAAATTTTCCGCCCTCGATTTGTCTTGCGGCTGACGCAAGCGATTTGAGCGGTATCGATATTGTTTTTGAATAAAACCAGACAAGAATAATCGAAATACACAATACAGCGATTGTAAGATAAATATTTCTGCGCGTAGTCGCGGCAATGCCTTCAAACACCTTGTCGTATTCAATATTTGTAATAACAACCGCGCCCGCGGAATTTAATTTAGTGTAAGCTACAAACTGGCGAATTTGATTCGTCCTGCCGTGATCTTTCCTGCCGAAACCTGCGTCAACTAAAAAACTTTTAATATTGTTGAATATGGGAGTTATATAATGACCGTATTTTTTCCATACCGGAGTTAAAAAACCGAGATTTACAGGATTGGGAGGAGGCTGCACCGCGCCGAAATCGGTATTAAGAAGCTGCTGTTTATTTTTTTCCGTTCCATTAAGAATAGTGCGCACAAAATCCAGATTCTTAATATTTTCGCCGTTTTTTACAAGAGAAAAATTGGAATGAACCAGAACATCACCATCGTTATTCAACATATAAGATTGATTGATTCCGTAGCCAAAATTATTATTAAGCCCTTCGGAAGAAAAAATAACTCCGCCGACGCCGCCCGATTGCAAGGGGAAAAATAAAGACAAAACCGGTCTTGTAAAATGAGGCGCGGCGTTTTGAACAACAGTTTCTCCGCGTAAGGCACGCCCAAGCGCTTCCCTGTGATTATTAAAGAAAGACTCAGCCAGATTTCCATCCAGATTCCGCGAATTAATAAAACGAGTATTAACTAATAATTGCTCCTGCTTGCCTGAAACAACAAAAAAAACAGCGGCAATATCGGGATTTTCCGTAAAGAAAAATTCGGTAGATTCACGGATTTGAGCATTTTGAGAACCCAGAGCAGTTATAGTCTGAATAAGCGTCCTTGAAACGGAGCGAATATGAGATAAAGCGGTTTCCGCCTCCATTGTTGTGCGGCGGTTCATCTCGAAATTATTATCTTCGGCTGAAATCCGCAAGTCCGCCTGCACCAGCCACGAAACAAGGGCAGTAATAGACCCCAAAGAGATAATTACAATTAATGAAATAATCATTATTAACTTGGCGCCGATAGAGAAACGAATATTGTCCAAAGCGCGCCTATTGCGTTTTGCGCTCATACTATTATTATCGTGGCTTTTTGAGGCTTACTATAGTAGGAATTACCCTATAATTCAGGCTTTTCCAAAACTTCAATTTTTGGAAAAAGCTCACTTGATTATCATTTTTTATGTGTTTTTTATACGGCGCATGGCGCTAAATACTTGTCAAAAATGAAAAAAACTAATATTATGCAACCAGTAGTGTATTTTTAACAAACCTTTGAAGCGATTATTACCAATTTTTTGCTAAAGGAAGTGTTTGCCTATGAATACAATAATAAGCAATATAACTAAAAAATCTCTCTTTATACTGATATTATTCACGGCGGCTGTCTGCGTTTTCGCGCAGGATGAAGGTGAAAATTCGGCAAAAAGCGGCAGATTCGCCATCAGCATAGGACCTGAGTTCAACATGAATTCCCGCGAAAATTTTGCAGGCGGTTTGGTTTTAGGATTTGATGTAAGTTTCGGCTCCGCTTTCGCAGCCGGCGCAACTGTGACTGCCAGTTATAATTTCTCTGAAATTTTTGTTCTTGAGCCTTCGGCTCTTTTCCGCTGGTATTTTCTTGGCAAAAAGCACTCAGGCTTTTTTGTTTTTAATTAAATCTTCTTTAGAAATTATATTAATAGCTATTCCATCGACATTAATAGTTTGCTTTCTATTGTAGCAATCATCTATATCAATTCCGTCAGCATCATTGATTATATCAATTTGAATGGGAGAGTTCCCTATTCTTATTACATAACCTTTTTCTTTAAAACTTTCTAAATCAACAGGATGCGCGCCAAACGCAAGTAACGTACATTATTTAAGTTTAAACATTGTATGAACTCTTTGAATTCTTCCGGTAGTTGCCTCTTCGCCATAGAAACATTCCCTTAAATAAGTTATTGTTTGTAGTTTTTCTTCTACCGGTGCATAACGCCAGTATTCATCATCTTTTATATCAAGCTCTTCCCTTTTTGCGATTACGATAGAAGATTTATCCATTTTATCGTGCGTCATACAAAAATAATATTAAATATTAGTAAAAAAGTCAAGAAGATTAAAAATCACATACCGCTTACAGCCCAGACAATTCCACCGCTAATGAGAGCTGTCAGCGGAATTGCTATCAATGTAAAAGTCCGCCAGAATTTTGAGCTTCTTGCGTACGTCGCCGATAAGGCTGACTGCATCCTGTAAGTTTCTGACATTTCGTTCAACTGTGCCTGTAAGTTCGAAAGTAAGTTCTCTTGCTCTGTTATTCTCATCTCGTAATCGGCTATTAAATTCCCGCTCTCGTTCAAGCTCTCTCTCAAGTCTTCCAATAATTTCTGCTGCTCTTGCGTGTTGTTTATTGTATCTTGTATCAAGTTCTCCAATTGCCGTAAATCTGTATCTATTGACGAAAAATCCTGCGCAAATGCAGCCTGTGAGAAAAGACAGAAAAACGACAAGAAAAATACGGCGATAAGTTTTGAGGTATTTAATGAATCCATGCAAGAGGTTTCTCCTTATTGAGAGTTTATTTCTAATATAAGAATATTTTTATAAGGAGGCAAATGTTTTATCTATTATTTGAGAAAGCGTTTCACCGCATAACAAGCCTTTATGATTAAAACGGCTGCTCTCACAATTCCCATTCTTTTGGTTTGCCGATCTGATACCTTAGTATTTTTACTTGTTTTAAAGAGTTTTTTATATTAAAATCGCTATAATAACAATAAAAAAAATTTAACCCAGATGTTTTTTTAGTCAATCAATATTGTCTAACAGCCAATCAATAACATTTAATTGTTTTATACCATTGTGTGTATGTATTTCGTGATCCATTGTAAGCAGCAGTCTTTCGTTAAAATCTGATATTTTCATAAACGGAGCAAGTTCTCTTTCAAGTGTTTTTTCTTCTTTTACAGTATAGGCAACTTGAATGTATTTTGTATATCCTTTTTCATCTCTTACTACAAAATCCACTTCCAAAGCATCTGCTTTTCCAATCCAGATATGATAGTTTCGCCTCCGCAGTTCTAAAAAGACAATATTTTCCAGTAAATGCCCGATGTCCGCCGAATATTCTTTGCCAAACAGAGCATTTCGCATGTTCTTTGTATCTTTTTGGTTTTTAAGTTCATTTACCTTAATTATACACAATTCCTAAAACTTTAGCAAATCGGTAACTTTTAGGAATTTTTAGAGAAGATATTCACACGGAGTTGTTTTTGTGAGTAACCCGTCAAGTGCGTCCTGCTGCCAGCAAGTCTTCTTCATTGTAAATAAGGAGGGGGGCTGCTGTCGTGCCTGTTTCTACTGTAAATACGTAGGCCAGTCCCTGCTGCTTGTTTCCCAATGCAAGCGCGGCATTTTGCCGTCTTCCCAGACCCACGGCGAAGCGTCGTTTGTGCCGAAACTGAAAGCCGCGCCTGATGCTTGCCATGTGGCTTGTGTTTTTAAAGCGGCAGCAGTTACGCTTAAACCATCATTGCCGGTTAAATTGCTTGTAGGTGTTTTTGCAGGAGAGAATGTCGTGCCGCTCCATGCGCGGTTATTTGTAAGTGAGCCGCCACTTAAATTAGCGCCAATAATTTTATTGTAATCATTTCCGCTTGTTACCATTATGCTTTGAAGTAATGTGACAGTGTTTTGTACCGGTACATTATTGCAACCGGTAATTCCGCCAACACCAGAAGCATTACTGACAACGCCGCCTGTAATGGTTCCGGCAACATAACAATTTCGTATTATGCCGACAGAAGCATATCCGGTAATACCGCCTACTTGCTCTTTTCCTGTAATGTTGGCAATTACATAACAATTTTGAATGGTTCCATTTACTATGTTGCTTCCGGCAATACCGCCGACTTGGACATCGGTTCCGGTTATACTACCTGTTACAAAACAGTTTTCGATTGTTCCCTCATTTTCTCCGGCAATACTACCAACATTTCTGACGCCTGTAATATTGACATTCACTAACCCAAGATTTCTTACAACTCCCTCCGGACTTATAAAACAGAACATACCTTGATATCCTGCTGAGCTTGCCTCAATTGTCATTCCGGTGATCGTTTTTCCGTTGCCGTTAAATGTACCCGAGAAACCTGATGAAAAGTCGCCAATGCGTGTCCAGTTTCCGCCCGTCAATGTAATGTTATTCATCAAACGGTAATGAGCCGAAGTCGACCAGTTCGCGCTATTGTATGTGCCGCGCCCAACTGCGCGAAGATCTGCCTCGTTGTAAATGTTGAATGGGTCTGCCGCTGTGCCGGAACCGGGACCGGAGATCAGCGCAACCAGTTTGCCTAAATCCGCACCGCTTGTGCCGATTAAATAATTGGGGCTAATCACCTGTGGCGCGGCAGATGAATAGAAATTTCCAAGCGGGAATTTCGCTATGTCGGCAGGGGTGAGCGTGTATCCGCTTGCCGCCTGTATTATCTGTTTGCCTGACCATGAACTGATAACATCGTTTATATTTCCGGTATTTCTCCTCATATTAAGCGCTGCGACATTTCCGGTAAACGTACCCGGCAGACTGATAACCGGATCAGAGGTTGAATTATCCAGCATAATTACGCCGATTTCCGCGCTTCCCGATAAATTAAGAGTGGCAGCAGGGTTTGGAATGAAAGCAATATCAGTAGGAGTATTTCCTTTAATACTGCCGCCGGTAATTTCAACAGCGCCGCTGCGTAAATAAATACCGCCGGAATAGAATGAGCCTACACTCTGACTCGAAGCATTCCCTGTAATGCTTCCGCCGGACATAATAAAACGCGCACTCACGCCATTCACTGATATTACATCGTTATTTGTTGAGTGTCCGGTTATTTTTGAACCATTCAGCATGGTCAATGTTCCGTTTTGAATAGAAATGACATCACCGTTTCCCGCTGTACTCCTTCCCTGTATGGTAACATTATCACCCAGCGTAAGACTTGCGTTGGCATTGCCTATCGTGAACATTACCGTAGCAGGATTGGTGATGCCGTGCGTTATTGTTCGTACGCCGCCTGAGCCTACTATCGTTATATTTTGATAAGGAGTATTCACCCAGCGTCCTTCTGTCATTGTCTGGTCTCGATAAAGCGTAATAGTAAAGTTTCCTGTGCCTGCGTCGTAAATATAATCAAGCGCGGCGTCAAGGCTGGCGTAGGGTGTGGTTGTCGTGCCGATGGTTACGGTAACGGGATCAACCAAATGCTCAGGCCACGGCAGGTTTTCACTCTGCCAATACAGGCGCGGCATTTTGCCTTCCTGCCACACCCAGGGAGATGTTTCGTTATCGCCGAACGCAAAGCCCGCCGCTGTCCACGGCGCTTGCGTCCGCAAGTCCGCCGCAGTTACATCCAGCCCATCCATACCGTTAATATTACTGGTGACAGTTTTCAAGTTGGAGGGGTTAAACGGTATACCGCTCCACGCGCGGTTATTGGTATGGGTTCCTCCCTCTACGCTGCCGACAATTCGCCAAAAGACAGCAGACGTGCCGCTTGTACGAGTAATGGATTGATTCAACGCGATATTGCCTTCAACCACCCCCGATATAATTCTTCCAACAATGCCGCCGACCCGGTATGTGCCGCTGACAGCACCCGCAGCAAAGCAATTTATGATAGTACCAGCTACATCTCCCGTGATGCCGCCGACAAGGTCTGTACCGCTGACAGTGCCTATAGAGTAACAGTTTTGGATTATCCCAGTGCTCCAGGCAGCGATGCCACCGGCGCCGTTGTCACCGCCGGTAACATTAGCCGCTGAGAAACTATTTTGAATGATGCCTTTGTTCGGTCCTACCAATCCGCCGCCGCAATTTCCGCTTGAAACGTTGCCGCTTACAAAGCAGTTGCTGATCGTGCCTTGGTTTTCTCCGGCAATAGCGCCGATATACCCCGACGTAAAGAAAATATTAACATTTTCCAACCGGAGGTTTTCCACTCTTCCGTACATATATCCGAACATCCCCACAGTGCCGGTTGTACCGTTGATAGTCAAACCGGTAATGGTATGCCCGTTGCCGTCAAAAACGCCGCCGCTGGCAAGTCCGATGGGTACCCAGTCGTCCTTACCGGTCAGATTAAAGTCGGACCTAAGCTTATAGTGCGCCGAAGTCGACCAGTTCATGCCTTTGTAATTACCGCGCCCCACTGCCTTAAGGTCAGCTTCGCTGTAGATAAGGAAGGGCTTGTCGGACGTGCCGCTTCCGGGAGTTAAAATTAACTTGCCGATTTCCTCGCCAAATGTGCCAATGATGTGGGTGGCAGAGATTGATCTATCTGCAGCGATTGCCGCAGTTGAATAGAATTTTCCAATACCAATATTTATAACTTGTCCGCCTGTAATGCCGGTAAATATTATTTTATCATTCCACCAGCTCACA
>Ga0209755_10001955_pt1 | contig 29782 bp, 21 predicted proteins | sample TergutCo191P1_FD_187301 | JGI IMG/M metagenome (GOLD analysis project Ga0209755, IMG submission 187301) | Cornitermes sp. P1 segment gut microbial communities from Petit-Saut dam, French Guiana - Co191P1 (SPAdes) (version 2) | ecosystem: Host-associated > Arthropoda: Insects > Digestive system...
ATGTTTTTGCCATGAAGAAAGCAGATTGCGAACCTGTATCAGCGGTGTTGGACGCGGATACTTTATAATAATACGCCGTATATGGCGAAAGACCGCTTGAGTCTGTATATGAATTTGTTGTTGAAGTGCCTATCAGGGTGTAAGGTCCGGACTCGCTTAAACTGCAATATATATCGTACCCGGTTGCGCCTAATATGGAAGACCAGCTTATGGTAACGCTGTTTGGCGCTGCGGATGTTTTATTAAAACCTGAAGGCGCGCCCAGTATTATTACCGAATAATCCGATGACTCAGAACTTGTATCTTCAGCATTAAACGCGGCTACTTTGTAATAATGTGTCCCTGCCGGAAGATCCGAGTCTGTATATGAGGTTGTTAGTGAAGTGCGTGTTTGAATAATTTCATTAGACTCGCTTGAACTGCGGTAATATATATAGTATCCGTCTGCGCCGTATTCAGCAGCCCAGCTTATTGTAATACTGTTCTCCGAAGAATTGGCTGTTGTATTTATTTCTGTGGGTGTCCCAAGTCTTGTTCTCGCCCAAACTTGAGAATCAGATTTAATGCCTTCTCCGGCGCTGTTATATGCAGAAACTATATAATAATATGTCGTGTATCCGGCAAGACCTGAATCAGTAAACGCAGATGATGTCGCTTCGCCTGCTTTGGTGTAATCACCGGATTCGCTTAAACTTCGATACACATAGTATCCCGTTGCGCCGAATACCGAAGACCATGTTATGGTGATACTGCTGCTGGAAGTTACGACCGCCGCATTTAATCCTGTTGGTATAGCCGGTCTTGTAAATGCCGAAAAAACCGCTGATTGCTTACTTGTCCTTTCTTCGCTGTATGCGGCTATTTTGTAATAATATGCGGTACCTGCCGAAAGATCCGAGTCTGTATAAGACGTTTCAGGCGTATCGGTTATCTGAGTGTAAGCTCCCGAATCGCTTGTACTGCGATACACAATATACCCGATTGCGCCGGACACCGGAGACCATGTTATGGTGATGCTGCCGGATGAAGCCCCTTTAACATATATTTCCCTGGGCGCATCCGGCGTCTCTTCATGAATAAACGGATTGGGACAGGCTGTTATTAACATTGCGGCTAACACAGTTAAAATTACCGCTGTTAATTTAAATCGCTTTGTTCTCATAAAAAACTCCTCAAAATTTTATTGAATCAGAATAAATTCAACTCTGCGGTTTTTCCAGTTGTTTTGTTGATCATTATATGGAGCCACAAGTCTGGATGAACCTGCTCCTTGCACGTTTCTCCTGTCAAGGTTAACGCCGTATTGTCTTAATTCATCAACGACTGTTAACGCCCTTAAACGGCTTAAAAGTCTAAGTTCATTTTCTTCGCGGGTACGCGCCGGTCCTTCAGGTGTGGTGGGATTTGAATGACCTTCGATAATAATGCTTGAATATTTAGCCCTCTTTAATATGTCTGCGACATATCTAAGCGTTTTTTCGTTACTCGCCATTATTTCCGGGCTTAAGTTATCGAATTCTGTGCTGTTAGCTCCAAAAACAACAGACACCATAAGACGCAGCCGCCCGTCGCTGTCAAATTCTACCCATATATGATCATCTTTAAATTCTTGAACAATTGCCGCAACCTGCTCAGCAAAAGTAGTTTCTTTGCCGGTATTTGCATCGCCTGCCGTTTGAGAACTCTTAGCCTGCGCCCGGGGTGTCATGCCTCCCACAGGATCATTTGCTTTTATTATTGGCAGACGGAGACCTGCCATAACTCCTGCACCGAGCATAAACGGATAGCCAACACGCGCATAAGGTTCAATATATAAATTTCTTGCCGCAGGTATACGTACGCCGGCGCTTGCTCCTCCAAGAAATCTCATATTTATTTCTTTGCCTTGTTCTATGCCCATCCATACGCCCGCATCCGCCTGAATAAATACAGGTAAATATTTATTAATAAAGTACCAGCGCAGCATTACGGCAGGTTCAAGAACATTAATTTCCGCAAAATTGAAACATGCGTTAAGACCAGCTGATAGCGATGAATTAATATTGAAATCAATGCCGAATTTGGCTCCAAAAGCAACAGCAACATCTTCGGTGGAATTCATATTAACTTCCATGCCGGCGCCTGCGGCAAATTTTTGCTTTTCAGGAATTACAGAATTAAAAGAAACATCAGCATCTTCAGCTATAAGGAAAGCAACCTGAGAGTCGTTTTTCAGGTTCAGCGAAATTTGCGTTTTAATTTCCGTAGTTTCTACATTAACAACTATTACTCTGAAGCGGTAATATTTTCCCATATTAGTCAAAGATCCGGAAATAATGAAATGTGCGCCTAACTGCCGTCCGATTGACAGCATTGATTCATCGCTTACATAGCCTGAATACTGAAAATCCATTTCTTTTTTGATAAGTTCCAAATTACGGCGATCGGCAACGACAACTTTTTTACCTCTTACCAATTCGCCTGTTAACTCTTCTATTACGTGATCTGTAAATTCCCTGGAAGGGGAAGTAAAGTTAACTACTGCAACCACAGATTTTTCCTGCAACGCTCCTTCCGCATCCCTCGCAGACCGTTCAATTACTTCTTTTAAAGACAACTGCTGCGCATTCAATATGCCTGTCATCAATCCAAAAAAAACAAAAGTAAATATAAATTTTTTAATATAAAACCTCTTTACTTAAGCAAGAAACTCTTACCTAATCAACTGTATTTCCTTGATATATCAAAGATTACGATAATTATATATGAAATATCATAAATTAGTCAAGAGAATTCAATGATTTATCATTATTATTTTTTTATGGGGCATAGTTTCAGAGAAAACCTGAGAAAAGAGCTCAATTTTCAAAATATAACGGTAAAAGAATTAAGCGCAAAAACAGGTATTCCCATTGCATCATTGGATTGCTATTTGGGGTCCAGGGCGACCGTACCTTCTGTCGATGCGGCTTATAAGATAGCCCAGGCTTTACAGGTATCAGTTGAATATCTTGTTGTTGGCGATAATACAAGCGCAAACAACCTGTCCAAAAGGAAAACGAATCAAGAAATAATCGACTGGATTGAAAGCCTTAACCCTGAACAATTCAAGGCATTCCATAACATGGTTTCCATTTTTACCGGAAAAAAGAAAAAAACCACTTTTAACTAACATTAAAGAATACCGTCATCCAGGACAGCTTTCAATCTGCGAAATCTGCTATAAAAGCGTCAATTTAAACTTCCTAAAACCTCAATCTTGCCGCTGCTCTTGCGCCGATTAAAAAACGGTTATACTCGTCGGCATCATAACTGTGTAATTTAAAAATCTGCAAATCGTTTCTTAATGGGATTCTGTTCGGCCAGCCGGTTGAATATATCCATGTCAGCGATGGACCTGCGGCAACGCTTAATTTTCCCAAATTAATGCCGGCATATAAAATAAAACTGTTGCTAATTACATTGTCTTCTGAAGTGAACGAAGATAAAGAGTTTAGTTCGGGATTGATGTATAAAAATTTTCTAATAACAGGAAATATCGAGCCAAAACCAATTCCAGACGCGAAATTATCCAACGAAAATTCGTCTTTCTGGTTATATGCGAAAATTATATTGGTGTAAAATTTTTCAATGCCGATTTTAAAAGCCGCATTGTATGTGTAAAGTTCAGAAAAACTATATTCGATTGCCTGATAGCCGCCTTTGCTCACAATGGAAATAAAACCTACAGGAATTCCTTCGATGCTGTCTGCGTAATTAATAAATCCCAACTGAATTCCTTCAATATTCCTGACTGCGATATTAATAAATCCAAACTGCGGACCTTTCGCTTCTTTAATTGACGTATTTACAAAACCAGCCTGAATTCCTTTTGTTTCGCCGACATTTGTATTTATAAATCCTGCCTGAAATCCTGAGAAATCACCGCCGACCGTATTAATGTATCCTGATTGAAATCCTGAAAAATTGCCGCCGATCGTATTAACAAACCCAGCCTGAAAACCGGAAAAATTTGCGGTGTTCCTGTTAACAAAACCTGTCTGAAATATTTGATGGTTTCCAACAGCAATATTTATAAATCCTATAAGCGGAAAATAAAACGGTTCGTGTACAAGATTAAAGAAAAAAGTGTACAAATGGGCGTTTGGCGCGGAAGCCGCTTCACTGTCTCCCCTTCTGCGGGTTGTTTCTGTTCCAACTCTTGAAAAATTATCAATGGATACAATAGGTACGCTTTCCTTCGGTAAGAGTAACATCCGCGCGCAAAACATCGCTTCCCTGCTGAAGCGTTATGCGATATGCGCCGGGTTCCAGTCCAAGTTCAAGCGGACGGGCTGTTTTTGTAATCTCCACAATCAATTGATCCCGGCTATTGCGGATAGAAAGCCGTCCTGTTAAATTTTCATCAAAAATAATTCCGGCGGAATTCTGGCTTACATCCGTAAGCACTAAATCGCCGCTTCCGCTTATTTGAATGTCGTAATTGGGATGCTGCGCTCCGTATAACGATGTTTCTGTCCTAGCAAGGGTCTCTGTATACGCATAACGATAAAGCTCATTCAATGTTACGCGCCCGTCGCCGACAGAATCAGCTGCGCCGCGAAGCCCTGCGACAAGCGAGTGGGTAAAAAATGAAGCGCCTATTCTGTCGGATTCCTGAGAAGCCTCATTTGCGGAGCTTGATGTTAAAAACGCGTGTCCTTCCGCGGAAAAGGAACCATCCGCGAGAAATGGGAGCGCTCTTTCTCCACCTTTAAGGCGCGTAAACGCTCCTGAGGCGCAAGAATCCAGAACAACGATCCGCATATCCGCAGGGATTCCGCTGATACGATTGCGAAGGTCGCGGTATGTGTACATCTCGCGGTTTAACAGCAAACCTTCTTCATCAGAATGACCGGAATAATAGAAAATTATTTCCGTGCGTCTGTTGGTTCCTCTTGCTCGGAGCACTTGTTCATGCATGGCATCAATGCGCCTGTTTATTTCCCTGACAGACGGCTCAACAAGAAGCACAGAATCTTCCTTCGCGATACCGCCCATTTCGGCAAATACATTTGACATGGAGCGGGCGTCAGTCACCGCGAATTTTAACATAATGCGGTCTTTGCCGCCGTTATTCGATCCGATAAATATGCCGAATCTGCGCGTTGTATTTTCGGCTTCCAGCGCGAAAATATTTCCAATAATAAAAAATAAAATATTCAGAAAAATAATCTTTGATCTCATGTACAACTCCTTAAGTTATTTCTTTGGCGTAAATTTATTCTTTTAACAATGTAAAAGTTTCTACTTCATAATCGTTAAACGCCGCTGCTCCCAGCGTTAACGTTTCATTTGGATTTTCATTAATCAGAACAGCAAGCTGTTCTGCCGTTGTTATAATACTTTCAACATCAATAGGAGAGTCTGCCGCAATGAAAAAGAAAATTTCATAATTGGGAGCGTCATCCAAGGTGAAAGCTTCGTCTAACGGAACAGCCCTGCCGCGATCAAGCAAAGTGCTTTGCCATGATGAGTGCGGATAATGCATCGTTACGACAGCTCTTCCGTCTATGGAAAAAATTACTCCGTACTTGTCTTTTGAACTGTTTTCCGGGACACTGTAAACAAGCTGAATCGTATTTCCTTCGTTTATTAAACACTGATCTGTCAATTTGACAATATCGCCTGTGATATTTTCCTTAAGATAGATGCTAAGTTTGATAAAACTGTTAATTGAGCTCCCGCTGACATTTCCTTTACCTTTTATTCGTTCGCTTAATTTAAGTTTACCGGAATTATTAAAGGGATATAAGTTAATAAAAACAATTATAAGAAGAGCTGCCGCGGAAAACCCGATGGCAAGATACCTGATTTTTACAGGGCGGCGCGAAAACCTTTTAAAATTCGCGGTCCGTAAATTATCCGCCGGAATTATTTTTTCCGCCGGAAACCGCGTAAAAAAATCGCTGTCGGCGCGATCCAAATCCGCAAGATCTTCCGCTAATTTACCGTTATTTTCAAGCGCTTCTTCCATTAATTTTTTTTCTTCGCAGGTCACCTCTCCTATATGATAACGTTCAAGCAATAAAGCGGATATGCGCGTATTATTCATAACTCTTCTCCTTCTAACTTGATTTTTGCGCGGGCGCTGAAAGCAAGAAGCCTCTTTCGCACTCCGGAAATTGACAAACCAAGAGCTTCTCCGATTTCCCGCAAAGTCATACCATCAGCGTGGTACATAAAACATATCGCTCTTGTGGACTCGGATTCATTTTGCAAAATAGCGTCCATGAGCATCGAATTTTCTACCTGCTCAAATTGGGGATCATCAGCCGATGAAAACATAGTCAAATCATTCCCGCAGTTAACAGCCGTAAATTTCTGCCGCCGAAGACGGTTAAGGCAGACATTGGTGGCGATTGTGTAAAGCAGGCTGGAAAGAAACTGACCATTAAGCCTTTTACGGTAACGAAGCAGGTTAACAAACACATCCTGAGCCGCGTCGAGCGCTTCATCATCGTTCTTAAGCAGACTTGAACATCTGCGAAAGACCATTGGCGCGTATTTTTTGTAGCAAGCTTCAATATCGATATTCATGATTCATATAAATGTAACAAATTATAAAAAAGAAAATGCACTTTTTTAGCCATATTTCAATAAATTTTCAGAGATACTTATTACTTAATTTTTAAGGCATTTTTCAATCTGCGAGATCAAATACAGGGGTATCGAATATAAACTGCCTTCAAATTTGTTTTTAATATACCCAAAGTTCTTCAACGAACTCCTGACAGCGTATTTAGGTTTGTATTCGCTCATATAAACCTTCAAGGACTGCGACTTGGTATGTTTTGAGGATTTAACCTCTATTGGTATAACATCACTTTCGCCCTGTATGATAAAATCAATTTCCGCCGTGCTGCCCTCGCGACCCCAAAAAAACAGCGGGCTGACATTTGCCGCTTTTAATTCCTGGCATACGAATTGCTCGGCAAGCATGCCGTTCATGTCATCTACAATGTCAGTGCCGGCAGAAAGTATATGCGCGGGTTTGATCTCGGCTTGAGCGCCCAAAAGTCCGATATCTATCATGAATAATTTAAAAAAATCATTCTTAAAATACATTTTTAAAGGGAGTTTAGGCGTTTCAACTTTATTAATTTTATGCACTAAACCTGTGTCCTTTAGCCATTGCATCGCGTTTTCAAACTCTGCCGCCCGTCCTCCGCTTTTTACATTTCTGTAAATGAATTTTTTATTCTCTTTCGCAAGGTGCAGCGAAATTGAATCCCACAACATTCTGATTTTTGGCTCTGTGCGGGAATCGTTTATATGTTTTGAAAAATCGCCCTTGTAAGCGGTAATTAATTCATTCTGGGCTTCGCGAACCTTATCCAGATTGCCGGAGGTTATATATTCATTGATTACGGAAGGCATTCCGCCGGTAAAATAATACTGCTTTAACAAAGACTCAGGCAAATCGCCGGCGCCAGACAATGCTTTCGTGTCGCATTGATTTATAGCCTGCGCAATATTTCCGCGCCCTATTGCTTCCAAAAATTCGCAGAAAGACATTGGATATAAAGTTAACTGATCTGTCTGCCCGACAGGGCGGCGTCCTGTCATAACGCCCAAAAAACTTCCCGCGGCGATAATGTTATATTCTCTACCTTTGTCGTTAAAGGATTTTAAGGAGTCCATCGCCCGCTGCGATTCTTGAATCTCGTCAAAAAAAAGTAAAGTCCGCTCGGGTTTAATATCTTTATTAAGGTACAGTTTTAACTGATGAATTATATACGCGGGCGATATGTCTTTATCAAAAATAGCTTTTAACGCATTATCTGTCAGAAAATTGAGTTCTACCAAATCGTTGTAACTGGAAGACGCGAAATCCCGGACAAGCCATGTTTTGCCAACCTGCCGCGCCCCGTAAAGCATTAAAGGCTTACGTCTTGGAGAAGTTTGCCATTTCTTCAGGTCTTTTATCAGGTATCGTTCCATATCTCAAATTATAGCCTAGAATCACACTTTTTGCAACCAATAAATGTATGTAAACTACGTTTTTTGGCACCAATAATTGGGCTTACATTACATTTTTTGGTACCAATATATGTAATATTACTACACTTTTTGGTACCAAAAAGTGTAAATCCCTGAGTATCTTGCCGATTTTCTGCAATTTTCCTATTTTAAACACAAGGAGAACAGGATGAAGAAAATCAGTATAATAACCGCAGGAGTTCTAATGGCAATAATTCTTGCCGGATGCGCAAACACCGGTAATAATAATAAAAACAGCGAACACGCATTTTTTCAATTTTCTGCAAAAGCCGAGATAGAAGAATATATTGCCGCAAACTGGCAGGAATACGGCTACAGCGAAAAACCGACAAAATATATCGCCATAAGTTTTGACGACGGTCCCTGCGATTCTTCCGCATACGGCGGCACAAAAGCGATGCTTGCGGAATTAAGAAAAGCCGGAGTAAGGGCGACTTTTTTTGTGATAGGCGGCAATGTTCTTTACAACAAATCCGCCGCACAGGCAATTTTTAACGAAGGGCATGAACTTGGCAATCATTCTAACGGCTACAACAGTCTTGGCTCCGCGCCGATAGACGCACTAACATCAAGCCTAAATGAAACTTCAAAAATTATTAAAGAAATAACGGGAAGCAATCCTCGTCTGTTCCGCGCGCCGAATCTGAACCACGGAGAAAATTTAAGCCAGGCTTGTAAAAATCTTGGATTGGTTTTGATTGACGGAAGCGCGCATAACGACTGGCCCGGCAGTTCGTCCGCGATTAAAAACAGCGTCCTTGCCAATCCGCGTGACGGTGATATTATTATTTTACACGATAACAATACTTCTCAGGGAAACACGATGAAGGAACTGCCGGACATTATAGCGGGTCTCAGGTTAAAAGGTTTTTGGATAATGACTGTAAGCGAGCTTGCCATGATTAAAGGCAAAACGCTGGAAGCGGGAATACGGTATGGAGCGCTGTAATTGAAAGACCTTTATGGCGTTACTCCGTGGGGGCGGTGGTTTGTCGATGTTCTTGACAGCTACCAAATGGGAGAACGCCTTGAACGCGGAAGGCGTTACGCGAATGCGGGGAAGGTGCTTTCTCTTGAACTGAAAGACGGCAAAGCGATTGCGAAAGTTGAAGGAAACTACAGTCCCTTTTACAAGGTGATAATTAATTTTCCTCCTCTTGCTGAAGCCGAAAAAGTTTATAAGTTGATAGAAAAAGACCCGCAGCTTTTAGCTCGAATCGCCGCAGGCGAACTGCCTGAAACATTTTTACAAAAGTTAAAAAAAGACGTCATTAACCTTATTCCGCGGCGATGGAGCGAAATGAAAAGATCGTGCACTTGTCCCGACTACGGCGATCCCTGTAAACACATGGCGGCGCTCTACTACATTATCGCCGGAGAAATTGACGCGGATCCTCATGTGCTGTTCCGTCTTCGCGGAATGGATCTTTCAAGCCGTTTCGGAAAAGCTGTTGTTCACAAAATTACGCCGCCGTTTACAGTAACATTTTTCAATGAGCAGGAAGCGGAACAAATTAATGCAAACGAACCATTCGAATTTGAAGAAATACCATACTGCGGAGAACTTATAACTTCGCTTCTGCCGCCTGAGCCGCCGTTTTGCAAAAGAGATTTTTCGGCAGTTATGGCGGAATTTTACCATCGCTGCGCAAGCGTTATAGAATGGGAATCCGCGTTTAATGAAGACGATGATTCTCTTGAACAGATTGAACATGATTTCTCGCGTTCTCATTGGACTGTGCACTGCGCCAGCCTTATGCCCGGCGCGGAGCCTTCTCTTCTTGCGGAAGATATTAACGGAGATAAAAAGCGTTATACGCTAAATCAGGCGTTCAAATATTTTGTGCAGTTTTCATCGGAAGACGGAACAGCCTCATATAGTTTTCTTTTCTATCTTTATAAATTATTAAACCTTATATGTTCATCAGGCGCGTTTATTCCTTTTGTTTTAAGCGACGAAGAGGATACATTAAAAATTATCTGGCGCCCTTTTGAAAATTTGCCTCCTGTTTCTAAAATGCTGAATCTTATCGCGCAGCGCGAATGCGGCATGCTTTCATCTTCGCATGTTTTTAAAATCAATTTATCCAAAAAGCAGGTAAATACATCCGGCAGGCAAACTGTAACCGGAAGAAGCGTTGTGGATATAATAAGCGCCGCTTTTATAAGCGAATGGGTCAGAAACAGATTTATGCTCATTCGCGGCAATTTTAGCCGCGAAGACTTTAATAAGCAGGGAAGCGAAGAATATAAGCAGCTTATAAATTTATTTTTTATGGGGATGTTTATTGACGTTTCCAGTCCTGCAAAAAGATCGCTTCCCATCGCGATAGACCGCTGGCTTTCAGTTCTTCATATAGATTTTTCAGCATACAGCTATTCAATAAACATTAAAGACATGTCTTCGCGCGAAAAAGACGCAGATGCGGTGAATTTCGCAATTTCCATGGATATTATCGCGGAAGACGAAAGCGGCGTAAAGAAAACGCCTTTGTCAAAAATAGAAGATATTGATGTCCTTCGCGCGCCAACCGCCCTTTCAAATTATCTTCCTGAAATAAAAGAGCTTTTCAAAAATCAAAAAATCGTTTTATCCGAAACGCGGCTTATTTCATTCCTCGACTCGGCTTCTTCGCTCCTTACGCGCCTTGGAATAACAGTTAATCTCCCGAAAGCGCTTGCGAAAGAATTAAAACCGCGCCTTGTCATTAAAGGAAAAACCGAAGGCGCGTCGCTTGTTAGTTATCTGGATTTGGACAGTTTGCAGGAATTTGAATGGCAAGTCGCAATCGGCGATGACGTTATGACAATAAAAGAGTTTGAAAAACTTGTAAAATTAAAACGCGCAATGGTGCGCTTTAAAGACGGTTTTGTTAAAATGCAGGCGCAGGAATTAGCGCGTCTTTTAAAAAAAGCGAAAACTGTTGTTCCAACCGCAAACGATTTTCTTAAAGCGCATTTTACAGGCGACAGCGTTCTTGCTTTTAACGAACGTGAAATAATAAATAAAATATTCAAAGAACATAATTATCCCATTCCCGCGGCGCTTAACGCCAGTTTGCGGCCATATCAGATAAGAGGCTACAACTGGATTTGCTCTCTTTTGCTTTCAGGTTTCGGCTGCATACTTGCCGATGATATGGGGCTTGGCAAAACCATTCAATCAATCACGGCGATTTTACGTTTAAAAGAGGAAAAACTGCTTAATAAAAAAATAAAAGGGCGCGGTTCGGGAGTATCCTACGGGTGCCTTGTTGTAGCTCCGGCTGCGCTTTTAAATAACTGGGAAAAAGAGTTCAGCCGTTTTGCGCCCTCATTAATTGTTACGCGCTATCACGGCGGCGGGCGCCGGTTTGACAAAAAGAGCGACGTGTTCCTCACAACTTATCAAACAACGGTGCGCGACGCGGAAAAACTGAAGAAAATGACTTTTTCTCTGCTTCTTGTAGATGAAGCCCATTTAATGAAAAACACGCAGACGCGAATTTCGCGAACGGTAAAAAATCTTCGCTCTGTCTACCGTCTGGCGCTTTCAGGAACGCCTGTAGAAAACCGCCTTGAAGACCTGCGCTCTCTTTTTGATTTTATCCTTCCCGGCTATCTTGGAGACGCAAAAACTTTTAAAGACCAGTACCGCGTCCCCATCGAAGTGAACAGAAGCAGAGAGAAAGCCGAAGCCCTGCAAAAGATCACGTCCCCCTTTCTCTTACGGCGGCTTAAAACGGACAAAAATATTATCAAAGACCTGCCTGAAAAAATTGTAACAAATGAATACGCGGTTCTGGAAAAAGAGCAGGCTGCGTTATACGAAACTGTTGTAGCCGAATCAATGAAAAAATCAAAAGAGATGGAGCCTAAAGAACGCCCTTCTTTAATTTTTTATCTGCTCACGTCTCTTAAACAGATTTGCAATCATCCGCGCGTTTACGATAAAGAAAGCCCGGCAACAGCGGAGCTTTCAGGCAAAGCGCAGCTGCTTGTAACGCTGCTTCAGGAAATTTTAGCGAACAGGGAAAAGACTCTGGTTTTTAGCCAATACGTTGAAACGCTTGATTGTCTGGATAAAATAATAAAAAAAGAACTTGGCGAGGCGGCATTAATCTACCACGGCGGTTTAAGCCAGGAAAAAAGAACGGAAACAATTAACAAATTTCAGAATGACCCAGGCGCGCGGATACTGCTTATCAGTTTAAAAGCGGGCGGTCTTGGCTTAAATCTCACAGCCGCAAGCCGCGTTATCCACTACGATTTATGGTACAACCCCGCTGTTGAAAATCAGGCGACAGACAGGGCTTTCCGCATCGGGCAAGAACGTACCGTCTTTGTCCACCGTTTTATCACAAAGAACAGTTTTGAAGAAAAAATCGACACAATGATTTCCGCCAAGCGGGAACTTGCCGACATGACAGTAAAATCCGGCGAATCGTGGCTTGCGAAAATGAGCCACGAGGAACTGAAGAATTTGTTTGAGAGATAGAAAAAACCTGACATACGCAAAAAATGTTCATTTCGGTTTATTGATTCATATTTCTGTTTAAAATAAAACTGTTTTTATCAAAATATCGCATGACAAACCACGGTAATTATTGTATATTGAAAATAACACTAATCGACAAGGAGATATAATGATGAAATTCAAACAAATTTGTCTATTTTTATTGGTTGGTTTCGTTTTTTTTGGATGTGATTATCCAGAAACATTTAATGTCGGAGATTATACGCTTACAGTAGGCGATAGGATGAATCTTTCAGTTATAGCAGACGCGAATGGCGCGTCAGGTTCCGACCGGGAATGGGTATCCAGCGATCCTAAAGTGGCGGAAATTACGCCTGAAGGCATTGTAATCGCAAGGAATATTACAACAAACAGCAGCGGTCAATATAGACAGGGCGCAGGAACAGGCAGCGCGGCAATAACATTAACCGCGGATAGAGATGAATATATTTTCAATATAACAACAACTACAGCAGGTTCTGTACATTATAAAGATCTGCCGTCTATGAAAGAACGGGTTAAAGCTCGTTTTGGCAATAATTTTATGTTTGGGAATATTGGCGGCAGTATTTCCCAGCAGATGCGGGATCATTTTGATACGATAACAGCAGAAAATAATATGAAACCCGAAAAATATACAGATGCCAGAAATGAGACAACAGGCGAAATTACTTATACTTGGGCAACGGCAGACGGTTTTGTTAATTCGGCACAGAATGCAGGTATGAAGATTATTGGGCATACTCTCCTTTGGCACAGTCAGAATCCGTCATGGATGACTTCGCAAGTAGGAGCAAAAATCGGAGGGACTGGTTCCAATAAAGATAACCCGAAAATGGAAAAAGAAGCAGCTCTCAGTATAATGAAAGCATATATCACTGAAGTAGTTAATCGTTATAAAGGGAAAATTTATTCATGGGATGTGTTAAACGAAGCATTTCCAGATGGAGGTTGGAAATCCGACTGGAAGGATTCAATGCGCCCTGAGAACCCGTGGTATTTCGCAATAGGCTCGGATTTTGTTTATGAAGGATTCCTCGCGGCGCGCCTTGCCGATCCTGGCGCGATATTGTACTACAATGATTTCAATACAGATAATCATGGCAAAGCCACTATGATTATAGCTATGGTAACTGAAGTGAATAATAGATATTTGGATTTGGCAGCTTCTTCAAAACCTGCGGGAGACCCGGCAGGAAGACTCCTTATTGAAGGCATAGGAATGCAGGAACACCACAACTTGAGCGTACCGGCAAGCAATATAAGAACCACGTTGGATAGAATCGAGAGCATGATTTTTAGTAGTGGTGCGCAGGTAAAAGTATCTGTCAGCGAGCTTGATGTTCTTGGTCAAACATGGGGTCAATTTAGTCCTGTTGGTCAGGGCACCAACAGGCATGGTTCATCAACTGTTACCAATGCCGGGCTTGTATCTCAGATGAATTTATACGCCGAATATATGAAGGTTTATTATGATTATAGAAATATTATCGAACGCATATCATTTTGGGGTATTACGGATAACGCTAGCTGGCGTTCTGGGGGACTGCCGCTGTTATTCGATAGTAAGGGTATGGCAAAACCCGCATACTACGGTTTTATCAACGCGCTTAATTAGCGGCGTTTAAATTTAGAAAGGACAAGCCATGAAATTAAATAAGATATTAATAAAAGCGGGGATCGTTTTCCTTATTGCTGCCGCAGCGGGGCTTGCCCTATTAACTTGCGCGTCAAGTCAGGACCGCGGCGAATACGACGGCGCGAATGTGCTTTTCACCATAGACACAAGCACAAGGTATCAGTATGTGCGCGGTTTCGGCGGAATGGAAGTCGGCTGGGGAAATTTTCCGAGGACTACTACCGCGGATACGGAGCTTATGTATAATCCCGACACAGGGTTGGGTTTGAATATTTTGCGCGTAATGATAATGCCGAATAATACCGACATTAACGCGACAATGAGGGAATTGATAAACGGCGACAGACCGGACTACTACGAAAACGTAAAAATCGTAAACAAATACGGCGGTTATGTTCTGGCAAGCCCGTGGACTCCGCCGCAGGAGTGGAAAAGCAACAGGTCGACCCTCGGAAACGGCAGGCTTTTGGACAGATATTATCGGGATTACGCCAATTATCTGAGGGCTTTCTCTCAAAATATGTACAATAACGGCGCGCCGATTTATGCGATTTCAATTCAAAATGAGCCGAACCATGAAGCGAACTATGACGGCTGTTTATGGAGTCCGCAGGAATTGAGAGACTTCCACATTCAGACAGGCCGTTTTACGGAAGGCGTTAAAGGTTTTGGAAGAGGCGCGGAAATACCTTCAGTTATGATAATGACAGCCTCATCCGCGAATCATCCCAATATTCATGACGCCACAATGAATAATCCGCAGTCAAGGGCTGTAGTAGACATTGTAGGACGCCATACCTACGGCGACAGATTAAACCGTTACGCGAAAGCCCTTGATCATCCTGACGATCCAAAAGAGGTCTGGATGGCAGAACACAACATTAACAGCGGTCTTCAAAAGGGAGAGCTCGACTGGACATGGGAATATGTATGGAAGTTCTTGAACGATGTTGATCTGAGCATCAGGCTGAACGACGAAAGCGCGTTCATATGGTGGGCGGCAAAACGTTTCTACAGCTACATTGGCGACGGGCACTGCGAAACAACCAACGGCGCGATTCTTCCGCGCGGTTACGCCGTGTCGCATTACGCCAAATTCGCGAAAGAAATGTACCGCGTAAAACTTACAAGCGAAGGGCAGTTAAGCGGCGGTTATAGTCTTACATCGCGATTTTTAAACAGCTTCTCCGACTCTGTAGACAGCGATACCGCGAAAGCGACCGCGTTCGTATCTCCTGACGGCAGCACAATCAGCATTGTGCTTTTTACTCCGACTTATATATCAGGCGAAGGCGGCGTAGATTTGGGAACCATTAAAATACAGCTTCCCGAAGATTTTATAATACGCGAAGCCAAAGCAATGCGCTCCAAAAAGGGCAGTTACGCGAAATGGGAAGATGTTAAAATAGGCGAAGACAGAAATTCTGCGTTTGTTAAGATGCCGCCGAGTAATATACTTTCCGTAAGGTTTCAAAAATAGGCTGATAACCTAAGCCGGAAAATTTACCATTCCCCGTAACCTGTAATTGTATCGCGCAGGAAGTACGCGCTGTCTTTCGGGGTTCGCTTTAACGTTTTAAAATCGACATGGATAATGCCGAATCTTTTCGTGTAACCGAAAGACCATTCAAAATTATCCAATAGCGACCAGACATAATAGCCTTTAAGCGGCGCTCCCATCTTTATTGCGTTCGCGCAGGCTGCCAAATGCCGCTGAAGATACTTAACCCTTTCCTTGTCGTGAACTCTGCCGTCGGCTGTAACTATATCGTCATATGCGCAGCCGTTTTCAGTAATGTATATCGGAATCTGCGCCTTGCCGAACGCGCCTTTGGAAATTTCTGTTATCCATAAAAGCTGTCTTTCAAGCCCGCCGGGCGTTATCGGCCATCCCATGCCTGTCGTGTCATGCCAGAAAGGTTTCATCGTATATTTAAAAACAGCCGATTCATCGGCGGCAGCGGGAGATTCAGAGTAAAAATTTACGCCGATAAATTCGATGGGCTGCGCGATTAATTCTAAATCGCCGTCTTTAATCGGAATCTTCGCGCCTGCGGCTTTAACAAGTTCAGGGTATCCCTTGCCAAGACATGGAAACATAAAAATCTCCGTGTTAAACGCTCTTGCCAAATCAGCGGCTTTTTTATCCGCTTCGCTTTTTGTGGCGGGTCTCGGAGTGGTTGGATTCCACGTAATTCCAATCGGCGCTTTTAACCCCGTTTTACGGTATTCTCTTACAGCCGCGCCGTGCGCCATATTCACATGATGCACCGCGGCAAGCGCTTTATCCAAATCGCGGTATCCGGGCGCGTGTACGCCGTACAAGTAACCAAGATAGGCAACGCATAAAGGTTCGTTTATGGTTATCCACATATCAACCAAATCGCCGAGTTCCCTGTAGCAGACTTTGACATATTCTTCAAACGCTTCAACAATCGACCTGTTTGTCCAGCCGCCTTCGTCTTCAAGCGGCTGCGGCAGATCCCAGTGGTAAAGAGTCACGCATGTATGTATGCCGTTCTTGTGCAGCTCCTCACACAGCCTGCGGTAATAAGCGATGCCTTTGGGATTTACCTTCCCTCTGCCTTCCGGGATTATCCTGGACCAAGCGATGGAAAAACGGTAACTTTTAAGACCCAGTTCCGCCATTAAAGCTGCATCTTCAGGATATCGATGATACTGGTCGCAGGCGATATTCCCGTTTTCACCGGCATAAACCGCACCGGGTTTACGTGAAAAAGTGTCCCAAATGCATTCGCCCCTGCCGTCCTCGTACGTTGCGCCCTCAACCTGATAACTTGCGGTTGCGCTTCCCCAGAGAAAATCTTCGGGAAAAGTAAGTTTTTCCATTATTGCCCCCCGTTGTAATACAACTTTATTTTAAAACTTGACAAGATATTTATTCTTATATAGTATATACGAACAGGAAAGTACATGCCAGATAAAATTAGATTATTAAAAGGGCCAAGACAGGAGGTAGTTACCTACATAAAACGTTCTTGGATGCTTTACTTGATGCTTGCGCTTCCAATCGCATTTTTTGTCATTTTCCGCTACATTCCAATGGCGAATATCGTAATTGCCTTTAAAAATTACAACCTGATCGGCGGACCATGGATTTCAAATGAAGCTCTTGTGGCAAAAGGCATACTTCTTGACTACTGTACTGGTTCGCCTCATGAGCCGAACTGCGGTCACTGGGTAGGTTTGGACTGGTTTGCTAAAGCTTTCAGCGACAGCGCCTTCTGGCGGGCGGTGCGAAACACATTAATGCTTAATATGCTGGATTTGGTCGTGGGTTTTCCCGCTCCAATCATCCTTGCCCTTATTTTAAACGAACTAATTTTTCAAAAATTCAAAAAAGTAACCCAAACCATCATTTATTTACCTCACTTTTTGTCGTGGATCATTGTATCAAGCATGGCAACAAGGCTTTTAGCGCCCAGCAACGGCGTAGTAAACATGTTTTTGCTGGAGAATTTCGGCGTTGAACCGATTGACTTCCTGATGGATAAGGGGAGATGGGTGGTAACATACATCACCTTCGGCGTATGGAAGGAAATGGGATGGGGAACCATCATCTATCTTGCGGCGATTACAGGCATCAACCCTGAATTATACGAAGCCGCGGAAGTAGACGGAGCCGGACGCTGGCGCAAGTTATGGCATATCACTTTGCCGGGAATCAGACCCACCATTGTAGTTTTATTGATTATGAACATCGGACGTATTTTGGGCATCGAATTTGACCGCCCGTTTACCATGGCAAACCGCGTAGTTATGGAGGTCGCGGACGTAATATCGACACTGGTATACCGCGTAGGTATTCTGAACTGGCAGTATTCATACACTGCCGCTGTCGGATTATTCCAGTCAATTATATGCGTTGTGTTCCTTATCGCGGCGAATACATTAGCCAAGCGGTTCGGCGAACGCGGAATATGGTAGGTGAATGATATGCCCAAAAGAAGAAAAGAAGCCAGCGTCGGCGATTTAGTAGTTTTTTCAATTTGTATTTTGGTTATATTGATTTGCGTAATGCCGATGTTAAACCTTCTGGCTCAGTCACTCAGCAGTTCCGACGCGGTAATCAACGGAAAAGTTTCCTTCCTGCCCATGATTAACAGAGGTATGGAGTCTATTGGCGAAGAAAGCGTAAGCGGCGGCGCGGATTACGGCAATACAGGCAGCGAAGGCGAATACGATTACTATGCAAATACAGACGATGAATACGATTATTACGCTGACACAGGCAATGTATATGACTACTACGCTGATACAGGCAATGAGTACGACTATTATGCCGATTCAGGCAATGAATATGATTATTATGCCGACTCAGGCGAGGATAATGACTATTACGCCGATTCAGGCAATGATTACAGCTCGTGGTACAACACCGAAGAAACGGGAAGGCTCACTTACAAGATCGGAACAACCATGGAATCGTACAGGTATGTATTCATGGATCCGGCGTTTACGCGTTCAATGTGGTGGACGGCGATTTTAACGGTTATCTGCACTATTGTCTCTCTTACAATGACGGTGTTATGCGCATATCCGCTTGTTTTTGACTGGCTCAAAGGCAAGACATTAATAAACACATTGATCATTTTTACAATGTATTTCAGCGCGGGAACAATACCAAACTACATATTGATGAAATCACTTGGGCTTCTTAATAATCCGCTGGTTCTCATTATTCCAAACTGCCTGTCGGTATTTAATATGATCATCCTTCGTTCGTTCTTCTACGGAATTCCTGAAAGTCTGAGAGAATCCGCGGAAATAGACGGAGCGAATCCATTTACAATTCTTGTAAGGATATACCTGCCGTTATCACTGCCTGTTTTAGCGACGCTTGCCTTGTTCTACGCTGTAGGTCGCTGGAACGGATTTTCCGATGCCCTTATATACATAAGCAACGCATTTCAGCAATGGTTCCCTGTCCAATTAAAACTCTGGACTCTTATCCAAAACCAGACATCTATCGATGTTACTACAGTAGAAATGGTAGCGGGCAGCGTACCGCGCGCTTCAGACGCCATGAAGGCCGCCGCGATTATGTTTGCCACAGTGCCTATCCTTGTAGTTTATCCCTGGCTCCAACGCTACTTCATTACCGGTGTAACTATCGGAGCGGTAAAAGGTTAATCTTTTATTGGATTATCGCTGATATTTACGGGAAAAAACCGCAAATATCAGCATAAATCATAAATTTCATTTTACGGAGGAGATATTATGAAAAGAATCGTATTGGCATTAGTCGTACTGATGATGGCATCGACGTTGCTGTTCGGACAGGCAAGAAGACCTGCAACGCCTGCTGCCGCGCCGGCTCCGGCTTTACCGGTTACCGGAAAGTTAACAGTAGAAGTTTTCGACCGCGGTTCGGACGGCGGAAGAACAAGAGCGCATGACAACGAATGGACGAAATGGATTAAGGATAAAGTAAAAAGAGACCTTAATATCGACATTACCTTTGTTCCTGTAGGCAGATGGTCGGAAGAAACAGACATAACCAACCTTATGGCGTCTGGAAGCGCTCCTGATCTTTGCTATACCTATAACCTTGGCATGATTAACTCTTTCAGGGATCAGGGCGGTATTATGGATCTTGCGCCCTATGTTAATACATATCTTCCAGACCTTAGAAAATTACTGGGTTCGGATCCTTCATTCCCCGGAAAAGAATTAATCGTACGCGATGTCGATCCAAGGACAGGAAGACTTTATTCTGTGCCAAGTTACCGCGTAGCAATCGCGCAGAGAAATATTTTCATCCGCAAAGACTGGCTGGACAAGCTTAACCTGCCGGTTCCGCAGAATTTTAATCAATTATACGGAGCGCTCAGGGCTTTCCGTGATCAGGATCCCGGCAATGTGGGCAAAAACAGAGTTGTGCCTTTCGGCGTAAACAATGACGCGCGCTGGGGACTCTCCGACCTCATCCACCACTTTATTGATCCTAAATTGAGCGACAGGGATCGCTGGGTTTATGATATGGCGGATCGCTCTATTTATATGCCGGGATACAAAAGAGGCGTTCAGGAGATGAACAAATGGTACAACGAAGGACTTATCTTCAAAGATTTCCCGCTTATGACCACTGCCGATGCTTTTTATAATCAGGTAAAGAGCGGCGTTGTCGGCGCTGTCTGTCAAAACTGGGACTGGCCGTACAGAACAGATATAAAAATTCTTGAAGACCTTCGTAAAAATGTTCCCGGCGCGGATTTTATTCCTATAAACGTAACGCTTAACAAAACCGTTATGGATAAACCCGGACTTCGTATCTTTATTCCTTCCTTCTCGCCGAATAAAGACGCGGCTTTAAAATATCTTAATTGGCTTTCAAAACCGGAAAACTACAAATTCTTGCAGATTGGCAACGAAGGCGTAAACCACAGAATGGTAAACGGTATTCCGCAGACGCTTTCAACTCCTCCGCAGCACCCGTGGTTCATGAATTCGCCCAATAACATCGACCTTACAGTGCCAATGAACGGCGTTGAATTGGGCAACGATGACCTGAACGCGAGAGTTCTTGGTTTAAGCTACGGAAATGTTCCGCCGGAAGTAATCTCCAATGCCTATGTGTTGTCAGTTCGTAACGCGCGCGGACCTGCGGTATGGCAGGCAACGACAAAAGTAAATCAATATCACGGCGACCTTCGCGAAAGAGCCGATGACCTTATCGCTCTTGCAGTAACCGCAAGACCGCAGGATTTTAACCGTGTCTGGGATAACGGAATAAAAGACTGGCTGAGGTCAGGCGGACAGGAAGTGCTCAACGAAAGATCTACTTTATATCCAAAATAAGTAATTAAAAAAACCAGCGATTGCGCTGGTTTTTTTATTGAAGACATAAAAAAAGCCTGACTCAGTCAGGCTTTTTTTTGTGATTATCTAAACTTATTCAGTTTTGTAATCGCCGTTGTGCCAGATAATTCCGGTTACTTCAATGAAAGCGGGTGTTGTCTGAGCAGCCTGTACAATCATCGCAGAAGGAGGCACTGCACAGCCGTGTCTTACGCCCCTGTCTTTGTTTACCATGCCGGAGTAGCCGCCGATATTCTGCTGTTTAAGCGGAGTATTTGGGCCCGGATCCATCGCAGGTCCTCTCCAGTCGCCGTTAATGTCAGTAACGAAGTTAACCTGTGCCATTGAATCTGCGGGTTCAATTTCCGCGCCGCTCGCGTTGTAATATTTGAGCGTAATTGTGATTCTCTGATATTTCGATACGTCTACCCAATTTTCCGGGAAGAGAACAATAAAGTTTTCCCAGGGTTTTGTAAAGGGTTTTTGGTTTTTAAGCGTACCTCCAGGAATAGTAGCTCCTACTTTGTCGCCTGCCGCAACTTCAGCAGCTGTTAATGTGCTGAGGTCTACTATAAATGGCGCTCCGCCGCCTCCACCGCCGCCTCCGCTGCTTCCGCCGCTGCTGCCGCATCCCGCGAGCGCTACGATTGCGATAATCGCTAAAATCATTCCTAATTTCTTCATAAAATCTCCTCCAATTATGAATTTAATTAACCGGAAAAATACATCCGATTGAAACAGTATACCTCTACTATTCATAATAAGTCAAGAAGAAAATACCATCTGTTGTTAAAACACCTGTTCCAGAACGTAAAAAACGCTCTTATCTGTACCGAAAATCACCCTTTTTCCGGAAATTACAGGAGCCGATAAAATTGACCCCTCGGTTTCCATCTGCCAAAGCAACTTTCCGTTCCTTGCGGAAATGCACACAAGCTGAGGGGGCGAATAATCATCCCCAAGAAGCCCGAAATATACTCTTCCTGAAGCTAATGTGGGAGCCGAACTAACAGGGGTCTCAAAAACCTGCTCCCAGCGAAGACGGCCTGTTTGAGCGTCAAACGCGCGCGCGGTACAGTCTCCGCCCGTAAAAATTACCAAATCTTTCCAAACGGTAGGAGACATAAAATCCAGAACATCAACATTTCTCATGAAATATTCCCAAATATTATAGGCGTTTCCGCGGCTGAAAACTCCATCTCTGTAATCACGCCAGACAACATCTCCGGTATTGCGGTTGTAAGCATGGTAGCCAAGGTACATCCCGTTAAAAACATCGGCTGTACCGAAATAAATAAGGTCTCCTTTAACCGCGGAAAAAGAATACCAGATCGCGTCAATTTCCTTGTAGTTGTAAAACCATAAAAATTCCCGCGTTTTAATGTTGAACGGACCGACCATGTCCACTCTCGGACCGAAGGCATTATAAATGACATCATCCGCAACAAGGAATGTTACATTGTACCAGCCGGGATTATTAACACTGTATTGCTCCTCTCCGTCAGGTGAAAGAAAATAAACCGCGTCCGCGTCGCCGACAAAAATAATGTAGTCGCCGTATCTCTGCACCTGTGAATTGATCTGGCTGTTCGTCTGAAAATGCCAAATCTCTTCTCCGGTTTCCCGCGACAGCGCGTAAAGTTTTCCGTCCTTGCTGCCGAAATAAACCTGATCTTTATCCGCGTAAGGAATAGAATTAATTTCCGCTCCGCTCTTAAACACCCATCTCATGTAGCCGCTCTCTACATCCAGCGCGTAAAAATTGCCGTCATCGGAACCGAAATAAATTGTGTCCCCGATAACGACGGGCGGATTAAGCGAGCGTATTTTTTCATCGCCTGACTGCAAATTTATTTTCCAGCGGATGCCTAGGGGAGGAAGAATTCTTGACGAACTGACGCCTCTGCCGTCTTCGCCTCTGAATTGCACCCAGTCGGTGTTACGCGAACAGGCGTTTAAAGAAAAGATTATGACAACAGCCAGAAATGTATGCTTAAAGATTTTCATAAATATGCCAGTCCTCTTAAGCTAAAAAGGCGTTTGATCGCATGATGTATGCCTTGTTTGCGCGCTGCGTTCAATATGCTTCCATAACCTTGTCTTAGTTGCGCGTAACGCGTGTTGAATTCGTCTTGGGTTTGAAATTTGCGCCAGCGTAACTCTGAATAAATGTCTGCAAAATCTTTAAAGTAATTTTGGGTGTTATTTATTCCAAACAATTCCGAATATTCATGCGCGGTCTTTGACGCAGGTTTAATCGGGTTGCCGTCGGCGGCAAGTTTGGCTAGAAGCAGGAGGTACAGACTTCGCGCGGCGGAACGGTTAGATTGTTTTGCGTTCAGGTATAAAATCAGCTCGCGTATGTAGCGTATAGCGTAGGCGGCAATTATTGCGGCAATTAAAAGCGTTAAGAGCACTTTGCCCGCGGCGCGCCAGGGGAATTTGCGTACCTGCGAGAAGGTGCGGTTTTCATCCAGAATCGGAATGACTACATCCCAATTATTAAAGTCGCCCATGCCTTCGGGTTCAATAGAAAAAGCGGTGGCTTCAAAATCAAGCCAGCCGCAGTCGGGCAGATAAAATTGAGTCCATGAATGGGAATGAAGGTTTGTCACCATAAAAAGGTTCTCAAAAGGAAACTGCTGAAGGAAATGTATCCGGCTCCGCAGAACGGCAAGACCGCGAAGATGGGCGGGAGTTTGCAAATCTTCGGCGGCAAGATAACCTGTTACAACGCGCGAGGGGATTCCGGCAAGTCTGCCGAGAATGGCGAGGGTGTTGGAAAACTCAACGCAGTCGCCTTCTTTATATTCTAAAAGAAAATCTTTTAACGCGGCGATTGAATGATCGTCATACTTGTTCAGGTTATATTGATACTGCGAAAAACTTGTCAGTATCGCGATTATGGTTTCCATATACACAGGGCGTTTATCCGCTTCAGGCAATTCTTCGGCATTTAAAAATATTTCTTTCAGGTATCGATCTGCGCCTATTATATTTTCGCGGTTGTTTTTCCAGTTATCAAGCGCGGTCTTTAAAAATGTTTCAAACACCTCTCTGTCGCCTTCATCCAGATTAATTTCCAGATAATGCGCAAGAGCGTTTTTTTCGCTGTTATTCAATAACCTCATAGGCACTCTCGCAAGCATGAGCGGATCGCCTGCGTGAGTGTTGGATACAACCTGATGAATGTAACGAAGCGGTCCTGATTCCTCGTTCAATATTGTAGGGTCGATAACAACAGGGCGGTAGGGAAGATATTTTTGCCGCAATGTGGAAAGAGATAAAATCTCGTTTCTTTCTCTTTTAATATCATTTTCCTTATCGCTGCTGAACCATGTGACAAAAAATCTTTGATTCGCCAAATCGTTTAATGATTCATCGCCGCTGATTGTAAAACCTTTTACGGGATCAAGATTACCGTTAAAAACATTGCCCATGTATACAGGCTCATTTTGTGAAATGACAACTTTTATCATGTATTGACGGCTTTCTCCCGATTGTCCCTTGCCGCCCGGCCAGTCGTGTTCGGAAATACCGCGCAATTCGCCTTGACCGCCTTCGCCGTCTTTTGGGATGGTTCTGCGTCCTCCGCTTCTTTTTGGAATGCCCTTATCGGAATCCGAAGGTTTTATTTTTTCGGGAATTCTTTCGCTGACTAAATTTTTAATAACAGTGTTTTTGATAAAATCAGGAGGTAAGAACGCGGTAACGATCACCATTGCCGCGAGCGCGAAAAATAAAAGGAGCAGTGATTCCTTCCATATCCCGGCGCGGCTTTTGGCGTAAACGCAAAGATATATCACCAAATTGTAAATAATAAAAACCGCCGCTGTCCAAACAAGAATAAACTGAGTAAGAGCGATGCTTTTCTCCGCGATTTCTTCCGTGGATCTGGAAAGTGAAAGAAGACGCAAACACACCCATGTTAGAATGAACGGTTCCAGAGGCGCGATTTTTGTCCACCAAACATATAACTTGGGATGGAAGAATGTTATAAACGCTCCGATTGGAAGAAGGAAAAAACAGACAATTATTCCAATACGGTCGAATGAAACAGAAATACCGGGATGGATAAAGATCAATATCATTACGCTGAAATAGAGAAAAAGACGCACGGCGAATAAAAGAACAGATTGTTTTCTCATAATTTTATCCCGGCATAATAGATATCAACTCTGTTTGCATGAACTGACAGAGGTTTTAGTTTTCCGCGTTTAAGCAAGCGAGGCGGTAAGACGCAGCCTCTTGAATTAAAATCGCCCATGCGCAAATATTCTGTTTCTGTTTTTGTTTTCTCTCTGCTTTTTTCCGGCGGCTGCAGAAGAAAGAGGGTAACAGGCCGCGGATTACACGCAAGCAGATAACTTTGCAAACCGGAATCGCACGCTGTAGAAAAAATATAAATATCCCCCTTCTTTTCCTCGCCGCCTCCTGAAATATTCTGAACAGTTTCATTCATGGGCGGAAAAAATGAAAGACCCGCAAGCTCTTCCAGAAACAAATCCAAATCTTCGTCATCCTCAATTTCCCAGCTTCCCTGCGCCGCGCGGACATCAAAAATAAACGAGGAGTTTTGCTCTTTTATGCTTCTTAAAAAATATGAAAGCCTCGCTTTGGCGCGATCCAAAAGCCACAGCTCTTCCAAAGAGACTTGAGCGCCGAAATTACGAAAATAAATTTCCAGCCTGCTGACCTTCTCCTGATTGTCAGTCGAAATGCGCGTAATGAGCGCGTCCAGTTTATCGGAACTTTTCCAGTTTATGTCGCGCAAACGATCTCCGGGAGCGTATTCTCTCATGTAGTAACGTTCAACATCGTTAGAAGGTTTACTGCGCCTGTCTTCCGCTCCGGACTGCGCGTTAATGTAAACTTTCCTCCCAAAGCAGGGAGCGCACCTTACATTCACCGCCCTGTTCTGAGCCAGCCCGCACTTGAATGAAAAAAAGCCGAAAATATCGCGTATTCTGCAATATCCTTGTGCGCGTAAAATTCCCGACATGGGAAAATCAAGCGTTATTTGCGCGGATGTCTTTCCGCGCGGAACTGAAGTTTCAGCGGACACACGGCATCCGTGTTTTGAACCGCCGGGAAAAAATCTTCCGCGGATAATATAGTGCAGGCGGAAGAAGAGAGGCACGGAAACATTAAGACCTGTTATCAATGTCTGCTCATCAGCGTTTGTTAATCCTGCCTGCGCTGTCATCGGAAAAGGCGGTTTCCATGAAGGTTCCATTGCAATTGCTTTTCGCGATTTCCAATAACCGGTAAGCCCGGTAAAGAGCAGAACAAGCAGCGCAGTGCCGGATAAAACAATTTCGTAAGAATTGCGGTTAAAAAGCGAATTGATTAAAATAATCAGGGCAAAAATAAAAAAAGCGGCGCCCGCAGGCGTAAAGAAAATTTTATCACGGACCAGCCGCATGGAAGCGGTCGGATTCGGCAAAACCATCAGCTCACCTGTTTTTCCGCAGCCGGTTCAACAGGCACAGATTTTAAAATGCCGGCAAGCGGCGTTTCAGGCGGAATGGAAGGATCGCGCGTAATTATCCGGTGAGCCATCGCGTGTATAAAAATCTCTTTAATAATATCGACGCTCACATAATCCATACCTCTGCACATTGCAAGAGATCGGGCAAGCCGGGAAATGCGCACGCCGGCGCGCGGACTCGCGGGAGTTTCGATATCGGGATGAGTTCTTGTCGCGCGCACGCAGTTTACAATGTAGGAAACAACATCAGGATGCATTTGCACGCTATCTACCATTTTTTTCCAGCGGATTAAATCGGCGCTGTCTATAACGCTTTTAAAACTGTCCCACGCGTCGATTTTTCCGTGCTTGTTGATAATCGCTTTTTCGTCTTCCTCGGAAGGATAACCAAGCGAAAGGCGGATCATAAATCTATCTAACTGCGGAGTCGGAAGCGGAAAAAGATGAACGCCCTTTAGGTTCATTGTGGCAATTATAAAAAACGGATCCGCCAGACGGTACAGTTTTCCTTCGATAGTGACGCTCTGCTCTTCCATTACCTGAAAGAAACTTCCCTGAGTTTTCGGAGTCAGCAGGTTGATCTCGTCACATAACACAAAGTGCGCGAACACAGGACCCTTGTTAAAAAGCATTTTCCCGGTCTGGCTTATAAAGCGGTTAAAACCAAGAATATCCTGCGGAAGCAGATCGACCGTACACTGTATACGGCTGAACCCTTCCATTGCGACCTTTTCCGCGCCGCCGTCCGCATTGACAGAGCTTGCCGCCGCCTGATCCTCAGCCCGCCAGCGGATGGACTGAGCTAGAGCCCTCGCAAGGGATGTTTTTCCCACCCCGTGAGAATCAGCAAGAATAACATGCCCGCCCGCTATTTGAGCGGCAATGATATACTCCAATTTTTTGGCGTCTACGGAGATAAGGTTCCTAATGTTGTTTATTAATAATTCGATCGATTCTTTTATGTTGCTTGCCATAATTAAGCATATCATTTATTAAGAGAAATAAAAAGGTGACTGACACCGCTATTTATGCTATACTGGGCTATGAAGCTTATAACCATTTTACTGACCATGACTGGCGGTCTGTGCATGTTCCTTTTCGGTATGAAAGTGATGAGCGACGGTTTGCAGAAAAGCGCCGGCGAAAGAATGCGAAAAGCGCTTAATTTTATGACAAGCAACCGTCTTGTCGGTGTGCTTACCGGATTTTTAGTTACTGCCGTCGTTCAGTCCTCTTCGGCAGTCTCTGTAATGGTTGTTTCCTTTGTAAATGTCGGTCTTCTTTCCCTCGTACAATCCATCGGCGTGCTTTTTGGAGCAAATATAGGAACTACGCTGACCGCATGGATTGTCTCGCTTATCGGATTTAAAATAAGCATCGATGCTCTGGCGGTTCCGGCTATAGGCATCGGATTTATATTGAAATCGATTAACTGGAAACATCAAAGCATCGGCGAATTTTTATTTGGATTTGGCTTTCTGTTTTTAGGGCTTTTTTATCTTTCGGAAGGAATAGGCACAATTGAGTTTAACGCTAAAGCGATAGAAGCGTTCAAGAACATGGGTTTTATCGCGGTGCTTATCGCCTTCGGCACAAGTTTTGTAATGACGCTTATTATCAATTCATCCACTGCGGCAGTCGCCATGATCATTGTAATGGCAGGCGGCAACATTATAACTTATGAAATGGCAGCCGGTATGATTCTCGGCGCGAATGTCGGCACCACAACAGACGGTATACTCGCTTCCATCGGCGGAACCGCAGACGCAAAACGCTCCGCATGGAGTCATGTGCTATTCAATGTGATATTGGCTTGCTGGGCTATTCCGCTTTTAATGCCTGTGCTAAAACTTGTCGATGTAGTAGTGCCCGGAGATCCTCTTGCAATGATTTATGACGCAGACGGAAAATCAATTGTAAATGTCGCGATTGGTTTTCATCTTGCGATGCTTCATACTACATTTAAAGTATTAAACACGATTTTGTTCCTGCCCTTTGTAAACCATTACGCGAAATTTTTAACGTTTATTGTCCGCGAAAAAGAAAGCAAGAAAGACGGAAAATACAAATTTACATTTCTTTCCGCCGGCACAATGGAAGCGCCTCAGTTTAACATCGTGCGCGTTGAAAAAGAAATCAGCGATATGGCAAAAATTGTTTCGGTTATGTATTCCAGTTTCTGTTCGGTATTGCGAAGCCTGAGCGAAGACGAAACCAAAAACAAAGAAAGCACAGAAGCTCTCTGCGCGGAATTACAGCAAAAAGAAAGTTATATCGATGAAATGCGCGAGGTACTCAGCAACATTTTAATTGAATGTTCACGTGAAAGACTAAATTACAAAACTGAAACGCGCGTTTCCTATTTGCTGCAAGTCATTGTCGCGCTTGAATCAATGAGCGATGAATGTTACAGCATCAGCAGGCTCCTTGAAAAAAGCGTAATCAAAGGCAGCGGTTTCAAAACAAAAGAAATGGGCGAACTCATTCCCTATGTCGGACAAGTCGAAGAATTCCTTGAACTGCTTGAGCAACAGCTTAGCCGCAACCCGTCCATCGAACTTCAAAAACGCGCCGCAGAGCTTGAAGAAAATATTGACAACAGCCAAAAGAAACTGCAAAAACTCGGGCGCAAACGCATTCAAGCCGGAAAAAATGTTAAGGCAGAACTTTTGTTCATTGAACTTGTCAGGCGGATTGAAAGGCTTGGCGACTACTGCTTTGAGATTTCAGGACCGGATAGACAGATTTAATACCTAATAAAATATTTATCCCAATTATCCGGCAGAGAGCAGAGGGCACGGCGGCGCCGGACAAAACCTTGGCGAGAATCCGCCTACGGAGCCATTAAGCTTCTAAAATGAAGTAATATTATTTTGCCAAGAAAGATGTGCGCATTTTAGATGCTTAACTTTTTTTACCTCTGAGGGTCGTTGCTTTGTTTACAAGTCTCCTCCGGCGAAGAACCGCCAAAAATGGTTTTGCCCGGCACCGCCGCGCCCCCTGCTCCCTGCCGGGCATTTTGTTTAAATTTTCTACAAATACTGCGACACCAGCCGCAAAATTGTTTCCCTCGCTTGTTGGCGTTCTGTCCCGCTGGATTCAAAAAGCACCGCAGGATTTATTTCCAGTGCTTTGCAGATACTTAAAATTGTATATAAATTAGGCGTTCGCTTGCCTGTTTCTATATAGTTGACTAAATTTTGTGATAATCCGGCTTTAAATGACAAATCTATTTGTGAAATACGTTGCCTTTCCCGTTCTTCTCTCAATCTTTGAATTATAAGTTTAATTCGAGTTGAAATTTCTTCCTCAC
>Ga0209755_10001956_pt1 | contig 29774 bp, 20 predicted proteins | sample TergutCo191P1_FD_187301 | JGI IMG/M metagenome (GOLD analysis project Ga0209755, IMG submission 187301) | Cornitermes sp. P1 segment gut microbial communities from Petit-Saut dam, French Guiana - Co191P1 (SPAdes) (version 2) | ecosystem: Host-associated > Arthropoda: Insects > Digestive system...
AAATCTCCCGTTGGGAGAGAAATTAATTTATGAGGAGAATAAATTATGTTTAAAAAGAATTTGTGGATTGTAGCGCTTTTAATGGTGCTTTCATTTACAGCCTTTATGACAACTTCGTGCGTTGATGGTCTTGTTGTTGAAGAAGATACAATGACATATAAAGATGTTGATATCGGCACATCATTCAACACATGGGGCGGTCAGGCTTATCAGAGCGGTTGGTCTACTGACAATGCAACATGGAACGACCCGAACCATACCGTTAAAAATCTTGGTTTAAACCTTGACGACTTTTTAGCAGCCAGATACCTGGATATTGAGATAAATGGCGACTCACTTGCAGGCGCTATGGACGTTATTTGGGGAAATGAAAAAAACGGCTGGAACCAGACAAACAGTGTTGCAGCAGGCGGAGCAAAAGGTCCTGTTATAAGAATCGATCTTACTAGACTGGTTGGTTATGCTAATTATAAATCATCTGAAGAGCAGATTAGAATAATCATTCAGTACAATCAGCCGGGACAGGTTAAAGGTCTTGTAAAATCTGCGACACTTAAGATTCCGGATTTTGTACCGTTTATTCCTGTAGTAGACATTGAAGGTGTTATCGAAGAAACTTATACCTACTCACAGATTCCGTTGAGCGCTACTGTTATTGGTAAAGTTAATGCTGATGGATTACCTGCAACTAACGCTTCGATTATCTGGTCAATAGTAAGCTTTACGCCAGACGGCGGTACTAAGTTAGAAGTAACTGCCAACCCCGGCACAACAGAGTATGCTTCACAAAAAGCAGCTCTTAAAGCAAAAGTAGCGTTTGATGAGGTTAAACCTGCTGATAAAGTAACAATTGATTACAGTGTTTATCCGTGGGAAGAAATCAAAACACCTGGGACACCATATGTATCAACAAATATAATCAAACCTTTGGCATTAACAGATGCAGGTGTAATCGTAGTTAAAGCGATTATTATTGACGGTCTTTATAATGAAGCGACAGATACATATTCAAACTTCACAAAAGATTTTTCAATCACAGCAACGCAGAAACCGGCTATTCAATACAAATTAACTGATGACACAACCAGCGGATCAGGTGCTGAGACTGCAAAGACTACTCTTAATTGGGGCGGAGCAGCCAATACAAACGAAAGTACAAAAATGATTGTTGACAATGTAACCGGCAACTATACAGTTACATACAGTGCAGGATACGGTAACTGTTACCATTACGTCGAAATTGATTTAGGTTCTGGTACATTCAACGATTACAGAACAGGCGGTGTTAAGTTCACATATAAAGCAATAGGTGGAGATGCTAACTATAAAGATAGTATTCGTGTAATGGCAATGGATGGCGTTCCTCCTTCAACTTATAACCCTGGTACTGAACTTGGAAGAACTGGAAGCACAGGCGATACAGCAGCCGGAGTAGAATTTGATGTCAAAATCGGTAAAGTACCTGCGCTTGCTGAAAAGAATAAAATCTACATCTGGTTTGTACCATGGGGCGGCGGCATGGAATTCGAGATTTCCGGTATCAATGTTTACAAGAAAGATGCTTGCCCATGCGATGATGATGGAACTCCTGATGCTTGCAATAACTGTATGCATTGCGCCTCCAGTCCAGTAATGTGTGATTGTACATGTAATGTCTGTAATCCTCCTAGCTCAGTAGTTGCTGCTTATCAAAAACCTGCAAACACCTCAACAGAGTTCTACCTTGACTTAGGCGCTCACATGGCAGGTTTCTTTAATAAAGACGGATATTCAGGATTAACCCAGAAAGTAGAAGCAAATAAAGTAACTTTCTATATCAACAAAAGTGATCAGGGTGTTTATATACCATTGGGAGATACTTTAAGAGATGCTGTACAAACTAAACTGGCTGATTCTGGTGCTACTACTGGTTTAAGTATCGTAATTGTTGGAACGGCTAAATCAACTTATACCGGAACAGGTGACAGCACACTGCGCTATGGTTTAAGTGATCCTAATGCAGGAAGTTCATGGAATGGTACAAATTTAAAAGCAGGTGCTTTCAGCACTATTCTAACATTTGATACTATAGAAGCTGCAAATGGTTCTAAGACCGATGCTAGCAAATTGGAGGCCTTAATCTTCCATGCAAGAAATACGGGCTCGAATGCTACACTTGAAATTGAATCTATTAAGATCGTTATTGAGTAATCATTACCAACAATAATGATTGAAAGCGGAGCTCCGAAAGGGGTTCCGCTTTTTTTAAATGGTTTATTAAATTTAGCTATGTAAAAAAGCTAAAAAAATTTTGGAGGTTTTTATGAAAGACTTAATGAGGAAACTTGGGATTATTGTCCTTGCGTTGATAATCGGATTTGCCTTCGTTGCTTGCACCGAAGATGACGATGACAAGAAGCCGACGACACCGACAACGTTAACCAATTTTAAAATTAAGGTTGGCGAAGACGATGTAACAGTAACGGCAGCAGCATCTGGCAGTGCAGTAATCACATATCTTGCAAACGGCTACAACATGACTTTGGCTGCAACTGGAGACAACATTAAAGACGGGCATGTAATTTCTAGATTCAAACTCGATTTAGGCGGAGATCTTGCTGATTTTGCTAAAGTTACATTTACAGTAACACCTAAGAATGCTGATGCAAACTATAAAAGATGGTATTTGCTTGCATCAGAGGCAGAAGCCGACGTAACAGGATGGAAATCGGATGATGCTATAAAGAGTAAAACAGTTAGTCTTAAGTCTACAGGTCAGTTTCATGAAGGAAACGCTCCTCAATCAGGTACTGGTGCTACAGATATAACATTAACAATAGAAGATGATATGTCTCTTACAGGAGAACTTTGGTTTTCCTTCTTTGCGATGTTTAATGCAGCCGGTTCGTCAGTTGATATTACCAATATTAAATTTATATCAGCAGACAGTGTTGGTGTTAATGTTGGTGTTGAAGGCATTCAAATTTTCGGCAATGGATTTGCCAGAGATAGTGCAACAGGAATAATAACACTCGATAGTGCCGGCAATGATAACTCCGGCGTTATTGCTATCCCTGTACCTGCTGAAGTTAAAGCTTCAGATAAAATTAAAGTAACATTAAGTGATGTTACAATTACTGCACCTACAGCGCAATTTACTGTAAAAGTATTAGCAACTGATAAAACTATAAGTGATGTTTCTAATAGTAATTGGTATCAAACTTCGATATTAGATACAATATCTGGTACAGGTGAAAAATATCCAAGTGTAGCAGATGGTGATATAACCATTGACTTCACAGAATCGAGCCATGCTAAAGATTTTATCTTTTTACAGCATAACAACTACCAGAATGCTACAGCAAAATATTCATTTAAAGTTATTGCAGTAGTATCAGGAGATGAATAAACATTTCTGGTAACAAGCTGTTAAACTAGCAGTAAGCCGCTTCAGCATTGAGGCGGCTTTTTTTTGGTTGGGAATTAAAAAGGAGTGTTGGTTCCAGATCCTTTGTGCCTTTGCGCCTTTGTATCCATCTCTTTTCTAAAAATCCCTCCGCCCCAACCCAAAAAAAAGCGGAACCCCTTTAGGAGTCCCGCTTTTCGTTAGTTCCTTAACAACAGAATTTCTTCTGCGTTAACATTATTTACCAATCTGTTCAATTTTAATGCTATGAATTATGAACCCTTTCTTTGATGTATGATTATCAATAGTAAGGTTGGCACTTGATACAAGACCTTGTACAAAGGTATGTTCTATTTTTAGCTCTGTTTTATTAGCTAAACTTGTTTCTAATGCTTCCTGGTACCTTCCGTTAGGTTGTATACGTAAGTTACAGCCGGTTTCTGTATCAAGTTCAGAAGCAACAACTATTATTTTGTATGTCCTGCCAAGCACCGGAGCAAAAGAAGCTGAAGCTTGCCAATAATTATTTGAACCGCCTCCAGCTGCTGGGTTACTTGTTCCGCCTACTTGAATGATTAAACCCTTATAATCACCAGATTCACTGCCATATGTCCAAACAAGAGCATCATCAACAACTTCCCAAGTTCCGCCATCTTTCTGAATACCAAGTTGATTTGATCCATCAAGCTGTAAATAATTATTAGCAACTATTTCTACACCAGTAAAACCATCTGCTAGTTTATCCCATGCTATTGATACGCATACACATGGATTTGCACCGCAGCCATTTCCGCTTACACCGCCGGTACTGCACAATTTTTCTGTTTCACAAGCACCGCAGCAAATAGGAGCTGAACAATCTGAACAATCACCGGGATCACAGCAGCCTGCAGAACAGCAAGGAACAGGTGTGGGTAAAGCAGTCATCGGGAATTTTGCTACAACAACAGTCTGTGTTAAAGCATTGTAGTAAGCACCAGCACTGTTTACTGTAGCTGTTGTAATGTTACCAAGATAATTACCAACTGTTGCCTTAATTGCGACGTTAGCTGAATAAGCTGTTCCGTTAGCAAAAATTCCGCTTTCTGGAAGTGCAGGTGACCAAGTAACAGCGCCTGTAAATCCAATGCCGCTTACTGATGTAACAGCAGCTTCTCCGGCTACAGGTGCAGCAAGAGCAAATGAAAGCACACTTACCGCAGTTGCAGGAGTAATAGTAATCTTTATAGCTTCGATTGTTACTGCACAATTTCCTGCCTCTCTCTTATTAAGAATAAGATGTACAGGACCGCTGCCGTTAAAACCTGCGTTCCAAGCAAGTACTCCCTTGTCTAACATAGAGCTGAATGCACCAGCAGTATGAGCAGGTTCACCTGTATAATTCCATGTTCCTCCATGTTTCGCATCACCTATGTGATAACGGAAACTATGATCAGGCGAAGCTGTTGAATTAATAAATTCAACTTTTACAGAGCCTGCGCCTGCTATAGCGGCAACCTGCCAGTCAGTAAGTTTAAATACAACTCTCTGATTGTCAGCATCAAAGTTAACAACAATTTTATCTGCTGATAAAACGGCAGTTTGTACATAAGCAGTGGATGCGCCTTTTGTTGCCCAGTCATTAAGGTTTACAAAGAAAGAATCTGTTGTGCCTACAGGTACTTTGTATGTCTTTGCAATTTTGTTAGGGCAGTCAGGTAAACCTAAAATACAATCAGGGTCACGGCATTCAGGGTTGTTGCAGGGAGGCGGAGGGGGAGGTTCAGGACCAAAACCAATTGGTCTCATACCGGTAATAATAATTTCTTCAAAAATTATTGTTCCCTGTCTGCTTCCGCCGCCGCCTGAGTACTGAACTCTGATCGCTTGCTGACCTACACCGCTGCCTTTAATGTTTCCGATATCAGCCGCAGATAATGTAATTGTTTCGTCAATAACGCCGTCTGTATCATTTGAGTTCCAGCCCGGACCTGCATAGCTTGAGTTAGACACTGCTAAAACAACGCCTGCTTTACCGGTATCGGCTAAACCTTTAATTTCAATTGTGTCGTTTACGGTAAAACTTGCGCCCGAGTTAGGTCCGCCGTTAATACCGGAAACATGACAAAGATCAAAACCTTCGCCCCATGTTGCAGTCATGTTACTGACTTTAAAAACTTTCTTTCCGCCTTCCATAGCGATTTCATATTTTGGACCGCCGACCTTAGCTACAGGAGTTCCGGCAAATACAGCGTTAAAAGCAGTATCACTTGAAATATCTCCAACAGGTACGTCTGCAATAACATCGGATAATTTAAATACTTCCACTATCTCGCCTGTCGGTGGTTCCGGTGCATCTATACAACCAATAAAGACCATCGTTATTGCTGCTAACAGCCCAACGATCCATACATTCTTCTTAAACATAATTTATTCTCCTATAAAGATTTGTATCTCCCTTACAGGGAGCATTTTTCTATTTTCTTAGAAATAGAAATTGAATCCGAACGGTATTCTCCATTTAATCTGCATTGCATCATCATCGCGTGCTGCATGCTCATCAATGAGCTGTAAACCGATCCACATTCTCATACCGCCCATCGGTACCCAGATATATGGGTTAACAAACCATTGATATACAACATCTTCTCCTTCAGGAAATTCCAAACCAAGACCAGCGTGGAAAAATACTGTAAGTTTCGGAAGTTTGTAGCTGGGAAGTAAACCAATACCAAAGTTAGCAGTTCTGTCTTCACCCTTGTTCTTTCCGCCGAAACCTATGTTACCGCGTACCTTAAGATTGAAAGGGTCTGTAATAGTTGTCATGTTAATACCGAATGCTACGTTGATGTTGTCGTATGTATCAGCATCTTCTTTTCTGCCAAGGTCAAATTTTCCGCCGAGCTCAAATGCGAGACCGGAAACAAGCTGTGTTGAATGAAAAGCAACAAACAAATCACCGTAGTCTGAGCCGTCAGGTGCATCTTTCATGAGTCCGCCTTGACCGATTCCTGCAATTCTGACTGTTCCGACATCTTCGATTGTGTAATAGAGCATGAGCTGTGCTTTTGCAAGTCTTTCTGATACTTCGAGACTCGCGTCAATATCACGGAAAAGTAAGTTAACCTGAAGTCCTTCAATGGGCCAGAAAGATAAACCTAAATGGTTCTGTCCTGCGCCGTCAAAACCGCCGTAATTTAATCCAGCGTTTCTGTAGTTCATGTATAACCCGCCGCCGTAGTCAGATACTGCTGCTACAGAGTTTTTTGCTTCGCCTGTGAATCCCCATCCAACAATCTGCGGAATTCCCCATTCGCCGTCACCATCACTTCCTACTTTTACTCTGAAGTATTGGTTTGGTCTCCATTGTAACCATCCCCACATCGCGGCACTGTTTGTAGTCCAGACAAGCCTTCCGCCTGCTGTTCCGTCTCCAAAAAGAAGACTTATTTTTGCTTCATGATTAAATGTGCCTGCATAGGATGAACCTGATGTAATGTCGTTATCTTTAACGTTATTACCTTCGAGCAGAGTCATACCTTGCTGCAACTGCCCTCCAACTGTCGCTTCAGCAAACGCAGCGCCTGTGATCACTGCAAACATTACCATGACCACAATCAATTTTTTAAACATATTTCTTTCCTCCTCAAGAGCTTTTTCTCCCATACGGGAGCTTGTAATAAAGGGACGTTTAACATAAGCATTTTTGGAAAAATAATTTTTATTCTGAAATTAAGACAATTAAAAAAAGATGAATATAAAATATGAGTTATTAAAAATATCGTTATTTGAAAAAAATAATTGCATAAGAAAATGAAAGTATACATATAAACTAAGCATTAATGAAAAAAAGACGTTATTTGCTAAATTAAATAGACGATAAGTAAGAAGACCTCTTTAATGGGCAGGTCATAATTAAACGAAACAGGAGGAAGCGTACAATGACATACGGTTATATCAGAGTTAGTACAGACAAGCAGACAGTAGATAATCAAAGGTTTGAAATTGAACGGTTTTGTGCAGCAAACAATCTTGCAATAGATCATTGGATCGAAGAAACAATCAGCGGAATAAAATCTCCGGAAAAAAGACTTTTAGGTTCACTTCTGCAGGAAGTAAAACCTGGCGATTTAATAATTTGTTCTGAGTTATCAAGATTGGGAAGAAGTTTATTTATGATCATGTCCATACTTAATCAGCTAATGCTTAACGAAGTCAGAATATGGACAATAAAAGACAATTATCGGTTAGGTGATAACATTCAATCTAAAGTTTTAGCTTTTGCCTTCGGATTATCAGCGGAAATTGAAAGAGAGTTAATCTCACAGCGCACAAAGGAAGCGCTTGCGCGGAAAAGAGCTGAAGGTAAAACGCTTGGAAGACCGCAAGGAAGAAAATCAATGCATGTAAAATTATCGGGATGCGAACAGGACATTAAAGCGCTTCTGAGCAGGAATTTTTCAAAAAGCGCCATAGGCAGAATATACGGCGTTAACAGAATGACGGTCGATAAATTCCTAAAGGAAAGAATGTCTGTCAATTAAATATAATCCAAAAAACTCAGTTTTCTGTAACTGGACAAAGGGCTAATGATGTGATATAAATATAATAAGAATAAATAAACTATTTTTAGGAGATTACAATGAGAATCAACAGTAAAGTAAAAGCGATTTTTTCGGTCATAACTGCCGCTGCAATTTTATTTACAATCGGCTGCGCTTCAAAGCCAAAAGTAAAAATTGTAGAAATGGAGAACAAGGGAACCGCGCTGGGCGTTTCTGCTCCGGACTGGATTAAAAATTATGTATCCGGCGGTATTACAAAAGTACAGGCTAACTCGGAATTTAAGGACAAATACTGCATAATCGGCGAAGAAACAGGCACAAATAAGCAATTTGTACTCGCCTGGGCTGATAATTTCAGCGCACAGCAGCGAATTGGAGCCATGCTTCGCACCACAATAGCATCCGAGTACTCTGCGAAGGTAAAGGGAGCGGCGCAGTCGTCAGGCACAGTTACATCCGCAGCAAGCGAAAGCGTATATCAGCAGCAGATCGACAGCTCGATAAACTCAATTGTCAATGTAAGTTATTCAGGCGCACAGCGCGAGTCTGACTGGTGGAGTCTGAGAAGACGCTACGATCCGGATAAAAAGGACGTTTACAATGACGAATACACAGCTTATGTTCTTTATACAATTCCGAAGTCTCAGTTAAATCAGCAGGTTGCGCGCGCGCTGGAAACATCTGTCAGCAAAGACTCCGCGCTTTATAACATCACAATTGATTTAGCAAAAAAGATACTCAGCGAAGGTATGGCTGACTGGAGCGCCGGAGAATAAGCGCGCGGACAGGCAAACACACATGGAAAATCCAGTTCCTTATTTAGGCGCTGGATTTTTTATTTTAAGAAATATTCTATTTCTTCTTTAACCCTTTTTGATAATTCGTCTTCTTTATCTTTTAATTCGTTAGTAAGCCTTATATGTCTTTCAACTTTGTAGTTTAATTCTTTAGGCTCAAAAGGTTTAACAATAAAATCAGACGCGCCTAGAGCCATTGCTTCGCTTACATTTTTAAAAGTTCCTTCGGTGGTAATTATAATTATCGGAATTATGCTGTAATCCGGCAATGCTCTTATCTGCGGAATAAGATCAAAGCCGTTTAACACAGGCATTAAATAATCAAGAAGAATTAAATCCGGTTTGTTGTTATGCAAAAAGTCTATAACAACTTCCGATTTAGACAGCAGGAAAATTTCATATTTGTCATGTAAAGCATGATGTATTGTTCTTAACATACTGGCAATATCGTCAACTACAAGTATGCTGTAACGCCCGTCTTTTTTTTGAACATTCGTTTTTCTTTTATTTCTGTTTGGATTAAATTGATTTTCTATGCTTTCTACCAATTTATCGGCATTAAAAGGTTTCAGCAAATAATCAGATGCGCCCAGACTTAATCCTTTTACAACATCCTCTCTGTCTATGTTGCTTGTAAGAAAAATAACCGGTATTTTCGAATATTCTTCATTATTTTTTAATTCTTTTATAATTTCATAACCGTCAATATCAGGCATATTAACGTCCAATATAATTAAATCGGGCGTTATATTTTCCATAATTTTATATAAGTGAGCTGCAGATTCACCCAGATATATTTCGTAGTATTTGCTTAAACCTTTTTTAAAAGATATAAGATTATAATTCATGTCGTCAACATAAACTATTTTTTTTCGGGTGTTGGAAATCGTAGATGCGGTTAGAAATCCGGATTTCGCCATTAACTCATGCTCCCTTGTTTAAAATCTCTTCCAACTTTGCGGCAGCTTCGTCAAAATGCACAAGATCGATATTATCTCTAAGCCAGGTAACCAGTCCTTCATCTGCAGTGTACAGATAATTTTCAATTTCTGCCATTACAGCATCAGCGCTGTCCATGTCATATTTTTTACAGGCATTTAAAAGTTTTAAAAGTAATTCATTATCAGGCATTGCCCTTCTTTCTTTTGGATTTTCGTCAACAAGAACAGCGAGCATGTCTTCCATGTTTGCAACAAGTTCGCTTATATTTTTTATGAAATCAGGATTGTGTTCCCTTATAAAAGCAACTTCGTTTGCAGCCGCGGCTTTTTCCAGAATGCTTGCAGTCTCGCCTATCTTCGCCGCGCAGATATCAAAACTTGTTCCTTTTAAACCATGCACTTTAATTTTGTAATCTGTAATATTTTCTTCGCTGACATTCTTAATTATATCCAGAGAGCCGCGGACACTTGCTATATAAGCGCGTAATACTCTTAGATAAAATTCCACGTCTCCTTCAAATCTGCGAAGTCCGCCCGGTATATCCAGCCCTTCAATTCTGTTTTCAAATAAAAGCGTTTTTAAAGCGGCTGTCTTTGACCCGGTATCAACGGTATTGCTAATATGAGCGCCGGGAACAGGAACATACTGACGCGCGGCTTCAAGCACTTCGGGAGGCTGTTTGTCGCGGATGAATTTATTTAAAATGGTATTTAATTGACGTATATCAATCGGCTTGGAAATAAAATCATCAAAACCATTTTGCAGGAATATTTCAGCCTGCCCTGATACTGCGTTAGCTGTAAGCGCGACAATGGGAGCCGTATAACCGGCATCGCGGATAAGTTTTGTTGTTTGAACGCCGTCAATTCCGGGCATCATGTGATCCATAAAAATTACATCGTATACTTCTTTGTTGTTAACGCGCTTAACCGCATCGAATCCGCTGTTTACGGAATTTATTTGTAAATGGTAAGGAGCCATTAGTCCCCTTGCGACATAAATATTCGCTTCAACATCGTCAACTATAAGTATTTTTCCGTAAGGCATAGGTTCGCGTGAAATTTGAACCCTCTTCATAAATGCCCTTGAATGGGTGCGGAACTGACGCAGATTATCCGAAGCTTCCGTGCCTATCACATTGCAGCTTATTCTGCCCTGCGGCAGGCGAACCGTAAACACAGTGCCTTTGCCCGGTTCGCTTTCTACCTTTACTTCTCCGTTCATCATGAGTATCAATCTGCGCGCAATGCTCATTCCAAGCCCGGTGCCTTCTGTCGTACGGTTTTCCGATACATTAAAACGCACATATTCATCAAACAGCTTTTCTATCTGTTTCTGCGTCATTCCCTGCCCCGAGTCAATTACTGTAATAACAAGGATAGCTTCATTTTCATCTTTGCCGTTTTCTGCGTCCACCAGCAGCTTAACGGAACCCTGCATTGTGTATTTAAAGGCATTGGAAAGCAGATTGTTTAAAATTTGTTTTATGCGAAGCTCGTCGCCCATCATTTCTGACGGCATTTTTTCGTTAACGTTAAGCTCAAATTCGATAGGCTTGCTTCCGATACGCATCATGTTAAGCTGCGCGGCATCGCTTACCAAACTTGCAATTTCATATCTGGCAATTACAAGCTCAAGCTTGTCAGCTTCAATTTTTGATAAATCGAGAATATCATTTATAATGCCAAGAAGCAAATCGCCGGATGTATAAATTTTTTCAAGCGCTTCTCGAAGTTCAGGTGCAAGTGATTCGTTCTGAAGCTGAATTTCGCTTATGCCCAATATTGCATTCATCGGCGTGCGTATTTCATGGCTCATCGTGCTTAAAAAGGAGCTTTTTGCCTTGTTTGCGGCTTCGGCTTCCAGTTTTAATTTTGCAATTTTTTCAAACGGCTTTTTAATAAAATTTGAAGCGATAAATGCAACAATTATATTTAAGAAAATGCTTACAAGGGCGACAACAATCAGCCCTTTGTCTGTGTCTCTTATGGGATTTTCCGGAAGAGGCGCGACAACACCAAGACTCCATCCTTCCTCAGATTCAGAAACCGATCTGTATGCGCATATCCTCGGAATTCCGTAAACAGTATAAAATCCAATGCCGGACTCCCCGCGCGTCATGCGCAATACTGTCTTTGATAATTCCGCAAAATCCTTGTCAAGCTCGGAAACGGTAATATAATTAAAACGATTATTTATCCAGTTATCGCGCGGATTGGATATCGCATAACCATCCGAATCGCTCATAAAAAGATGCCCTGTTTCCCAAATAACAAATGAAGAAAGACTGTCTTTAAAATATGTTCCAGGAATCGTTAATACGATAATCCTGTGCGGCGTTGACGGTATAATAGCTGCAATATAAAACACAATGCCTTTGTCCGTCATAACAGTCGATGTAATTGCGGTTTTTCTAATGCCGTCCGAGTTTAATAAACTCAAGTCCTCTTCGCTGTTCTCATTAAAAAAAGCATTTTGAATATATTTATTATTCAGCGTATCGGAATTTGCCGGAGACTCTCCTGCTGAAGCAATTAATCTTTTATTTGTGTCAAAAATGGCAATCCCGATATACTGCGAGTACAAACTGTTTTGCCCCGACAACATTGCCTGCCATCTTCTTTCTTCAGTTTCTGCAAAACTTTCGGCTGTCCATGACGCTTTTAATTTTAAGTTTTTTAACTCGCCGCTTATAGAATGATCCGCGATATCAGCCATTACCTTCATGTCTGTTTCCAGGGAAAGATCAATATTCCCTTTAACGTAATTAATACCGACAAAAACACTGAATAAAATTATCACCATGTTGGTAAGAATTATTACAAGTATAGCTCTAATGCGTATATTCATTTAATTATTTCCTCTGTTGGTGAGTAATTATATACCATATTGAGAAATAAATCAATCTATGATACAATTAATTTAATATGACAAATAAAGAAAATACCAGGAAACACGAAGAGTTTATCTGGGAGAATTTAGGTGATATTAAAGAAGGGCGCGCCGACCTGGGCGAAGAAATGCCTGTTCTTGTATACCGCCTGATGCAGTATACAATGCTGGATGTTCTGAGCAAGGAATACGGTCTTGAAGAAGCCAATAAATTTTTCCGCAAAGCAGGTTTTTTAGCCGGTTTCGAATTTGCAAAAAACACCCTGGATTTAAAAACAGATTTTAACACTTTTATTGCTAATCTTCAAAAAACACTGATGGATTTAAAAGTAGGAATTCTCAGGCTGGAAGTATTCAACGCAGATACAGGCAGCATTGTTCTTACCGTTGACCAGGATTTGGATTGCAGCGGTCTTCCCGTAACATACGAAAATGTTTGCATTTATGACGAAGGTTTTATAGCGGGTATTCTGGAAGCCTATACAGGAAAAAAATACGATGTCCGCGAAGTTGACTGCTGGGCAAACGGAGCTAGAATCTGCCGCTTCAGCGGAAAAGTAACAGCCTGATTTTTTACCTGGATTCAGAGCATAAAAAAAGGCTGCCCGAGAGTTACTTTTCGGACAGCCCAATAAGCGGGAAACGGGAGTCGGACCCGCGACATCGACCTTGGCAAGGTCGCGCTCTACCACTGAGCTATTCCCGCGCTCATTGACACCTTAAACCTATCAAAAAGCTGAAATATTGTCAAGCGGTTAAGAGTCGGATAAATACTTCTTTACGCAGTCTTTTAAAACCTGTGCCTCGATAGGTTTATTAACAACGGCGAGCGCCTGTGTTTTGTCTGCGATGGCATTTATTTCTTCCTCGTCCCTGCCTGTAAGAAAAATGACAGGGATGTCTTTCCACCGGGAGTCCTCTTTTAATTTTTCGATTGCCTCAAAACCGGTTATCTCCGGCATTTCGATATCCAGAAGAATAAGGTCTGCCTTCTTTCTTTCCAGAAGCCAAAACATTTTTTGAGCCGATGGCATCGTCAGCACCTTGTAGTCATCTTCAAGAGCTGAACTTGCCATTACCAAATTTGCATCGTTATCATCTACAATAAAAATTATCTTTTCCATAAATCTCACTCGAATAAGTGTACATTATCTTCATGTATTGTTTTAATTTCTTTTGCTATTCTAATATGCTTTGCAACTTTATCGTTTAGCTCCTTAGGTTTAAAAGGCTTTACAATAAAATCTGCGGCTCCTATGGACATGGCTTTGTTTACATGATCCTGAGTTCCTTCGGTTGTTATAATAATTATCGGGGTTTCCTTATGACCGGGCAGCTCGCGGATAATCGGGATAAGGTCAAAGCCGTTTATAACAGGCATTACATAATCCAAAAGAATTAAATCCGGTTTTTTTGTGCGCAGAAAATCTATCGCATCTTCGGATTTGGAAAGCGCATATACATTGTACTTGTCATTCAAGGCATACTGCATTGCCCTTAACATGCTGCTTACATCGTCGACGATAAGAACGATTGGTTTGTCATCGATTTCACCTTCCTCTTCGGGATTTTGTCTTTTTTTTGAAGGATACAAATTGAGCTCAATACTTTCTATTAACTTGGTGGCAGTATACGGCTTTACGACATAATCGGCGGCGCCGAGACTGAGCCCCTTTACTACGCTTTCCCTGTCGCTGTTGCCCGTAACAAAAATTACCGGTATATCGCAGAAACGGTCGTTTGTTTTGAGACTCTTTATTGTTTCATAGCCGTCTATTTCGGGCATGTTAACATCCAGTAAAATAAGATCCGGTGTAAAGAAATCCAGAAGTTCGAACATTTTAACGGCAGAATCAGCCGGAAAAATATCGTAGCGTTCACCCAGTCTGCTTTTAACCGAAACAAGGCTGTAATTTACATCATCTACATAGATGATTTTTTTTCTTTTAACTACAGTTTCTGCCGGTTTGCTTTCGTTGTCATTCTTCATTCGTATGCTCCTCCTTATTTATCCAAATATGCAAGTTTTTCTGTTATCTGTTTAAAATTCATCTTATCGATGTTTTCACGCAGCCATTCTGCAAGCCCTTCATCAGCATCATAAGAATAATTTTCTATTTCTGCAATAGCCTTGTCCGCTCTGTTTATTTCGTATTCTTTGCATGCGTGCAGAAGTTCCAAAAGCAGCTCATCATCAGGTTTTCCTTTTTTAGGTTTGGGATTTTCTGCATCAATTTTTGCGAGCATGCTTTCTATGTCATTTATAAGCTTCCATGCGGTTTCCAGAAATGCCTTGTTATGCTCATTTATAAAATCAATGCCGCCTGATTTTGCCGCTTCTTCAAGTTCCTGCGCATTTTTTCCGACTTGTTCGGCGAAAATATCAAGGCTTGTTCCCTTAATGCCGTGGACTTTTATTTTATATTGATCAAGACTTTCTATGCTTACGTTTTCTATTGCGCTTAGCATTGAGCTTACGCAGGATGAATACGAGCGAAGAACCTTTAAATAAATTTGCTCGTTGTTCTCATACCTGTCCAGCCCCTTGGCTAAATCCAATCCTTCAATCTTTTTATCAGACAGCACAGAGTTTGACTTTTTATTGCTTATAACAGAGCCTGCCGAAATATCATCCATTTCTTCGACAAACAAACTGGTTTCGTAAAATGAAACAATTTTTTCAGCTTCTTCAAATTCGCTGTGAAGAACAAGCGCCATTATTCTGTCCAATATTACTTTTGTTTCTTTTGAACAATTTTTTATACCGGAAATTATTTCTGATATGCCTTTTTTGTCGTAGTCTGCCGCTCTTTCCTGTATCGCTTTTAATTTTTCGCGGAGATCATCGGCATCTTCTTTAATATTATGGCTTAATTTTTCGTTTTTGCTGCGATTAAACTCCATCTTTTTAATAAGGATGCGCAATTGATTTAAAAAATCAGGCGTTATTTCAGTTATCTGATTAATATTCCTTTCGCGTCCACATAATTCCATCTTGTACGCAATGTCCGCAAGATCGTTTTCATTTACATTCCACAAGGAGCTTTTGATGCCGTGAACAATTACAGTAAACTTACGCAGTATTTCCTCATCTTCGTAATCTGTTGCGCGCCGCCTTTCTTCAAGCCATGTAACAGCTTTATTTGCATCCCTTATAAAAGATTCAAGCAGGAACGAATCAATCTGCGGCTGCATTGCGCTGATGCCTGCCTGCTTGCGCGCATTTTCGATTACTTCCTGCGGCTGTTTGTCGCGCACAAATTTATTAAGAATGGAATTTAGCTGGCGGATATCTATCGGTTTTGAAATAAAATCGTCAAAACCTTTTTCCATAAACATATCCGCCTGACCTGCAACTGCGTTAGCTGTCAGCGCGACTATCGGTTCCGTATAGCCAAGATCGCGCATTTGCTTTGTAGCTTCTATGCCGTCCATTTCCGGCATCATGTGATCCATAAAAATTACATCGTACTTGCTGTTGTCTTTTATTTTTTCTATCGCTTCCAGCCCGCTCATTGCAGTATCAATCTGCAGCCTGTATAACTTCATAAGACCGACAGCGACATATACGTTTGTTTCCACATCGTCAACAATTAAAACGCTTCCGTAAGGCATGGGGTCGCGCACAAACTGGCTTTTTTTGCTGTGCGTTACATAATTTCTGCGGAACTGGCGCAGGTCATTTGCAGTTTCGCTTCCCAATATTTCTTCGTCAACAATTTCCTGCGGCAGCCTTACAACAAACAGCGATCCTTTGCCGGGCTTGCTCTCTACGGTAATATTGCCGTCCATCAGCCTGATAAGGCGCTGCGTAATTGCAAGACCGAGTCCTGTGCCCTCGATAGTAATATTTTTATCACGGTTAAACCGCGAATATTCATCAAACATTTTGCTTAATTGATCTTCTGACATGCCATGACCGGAATCGCGCACGCTTAACACAAGCGTTATGCCCTTTTTTTCATCTCCAAGCCATTTTATCTGATTGGTCATCAGTTGATCCGGCAGATAAGAAATTGCAGGCAGCTCTTCTTTATCGACAGATAATGTTACTTTTCCCGAATCGGTGTATTTAAACGCATTGGAAAGCAGATTGTTTAAAATTTGTTTTATGCGAAGCTCGTCGCCTATAAGCCTTGCGGGAATATTTTCGTTTATCTGAAGCTCAAATGTTATCGGCTTGCTTTCTATTCTCATCATGTTAAGGTGTATGGAATCGTTTATCATGCTTGATACTTTATATTGAGTGGGCATTATATCAAGTTTGCCTGCTTCTATTTTTGAGAAATCGAGTATGTCATTGATAATACCAAGCAGCAAATCGCATGAACTGTAGATTGTGTCCAGTCCTTCTTCGATATTCTCAGGAAGATCTTCGTTTTGTATAAGTAATTCCGTTACGCCCAGGATGGCATTCATGGGCGTACGTATTTCATGGCTCATGTTTGCCAAAAATGCGGACTTGGTTTTATTCGCAAGCTCTGCGGCTTCGCGCGCCTTATGACGATCCGATCCGGAAATTGCAAGCGCCATAATGTCCGCAAGAGAAGAGGCAAAGTTCTGCTCTTCTATTGTCCATTCGCGTTTCTCGGGATACTGTTTGCAAAGCCACTGCTCAACGCTGATTACCCCGACAAGTTTGCCGTCTACGCGGATAGGAGCGTCAAGAGCGCCGCATAAATGATCATAACCGTTAAATGCTTCGCTTATCAGCATGCATTCTCCGGGAGTGTTCATTACAATCAGGCGCTCTGTTTTTAAGAGCCATAAATATTCCTCGTATTTTGTTAATGTTAAATCGTAATTTTCATGAACAGTATTTTCGCTTGTAAAAGCATCGTAACTGGAAATATTTATAAGCATTGCATTGTTTTCTATATAACTCCATATTCCGATACGGTGAGCGCTTAAGGAGCTGCAGCCTATTTCTGCGACAGTGTCGGCGGCGTCTTTTAAAACACCGGCAAAAATACTCGGCGACTTTGCAATTTTTGCCAGCGCATCGCTTAATTTTTTGGAGTATTCGTAACCGGACGCCATTTTTCCTTCCATTTCTTTGCGTTCGGTTATATCGCGTGCAATTCCCATTATTCCGACAACTTTGTCGTCAAGGAAAAGCGGCATTTTTATAGTTTCGTAAAAAGGTCTTGTTCCGTCATAGCACGGTATTTGTTCTTCTATTGTAATTGTCTTTTTTTCATTGATGACCAAGCGATCAATATCTGTGTAAGATTCGGCTTCCATATCCGTCATTCCCATTTCTTTGCCGTCGTAGCTGCCTACAACATCATCAATTTCCTTATTAAAATGTTTCAGGAAAGCCTTGTTGCAATGAAGAAAACTCAAATTTAAATTTTTTGTAAATATCAGGTCGGGAATTGAATCAAATAAAGTGGTAAGCGTTGCCGTTTGCAGAGCAAGTTCAAAAGTGCGTTTTTGAACAAGTTCTTCCATCTGCTTGCCTGCGTTCCGCGTTCTTTTAAAGAGAAACACAATCAGAACAAGAAGAATTAAAGATAAGGTAACTGCCGCAATAAACCACGGCGCTCTTGCCTGCGCAATTCTTAAATTATAATCATAAGCCTTGTGCCGCCATTGCTCCGAGATTGCATTGGTATTAATTAATTTAAGCGCTTTGTCAATCACAGAACACAGGGCTGTCATGTCTTTATTAATTCCAAAAGTGGATTCGTAGCTGTTATCAAACATAATATTTGCTTTGTAGCCTGCAAGCTCCAGATAATTTGTTAAATAAAGCAGAGTGCTGTATGAAGACATCATCATATCAACTTTGCCGCTAACAAGAGCGTCGAAAGTTTCGCCCTGTGTTTCAAACATGATTGTGTTTGGGTGGTTAGGAAACCATGTAAGAAAAAACTCGGTGTGCGCCGTTCCTTTGCTCAATCCAATTTTTTCCGAATATACCCTGTCAACATAAACCTTGCGGTAATCTACCGCGGAAACAAGCACCGATGTCTCCGTCATAAAGGATTGTTCCGGCCATATGAAACGCCCTTCGCGCTCCGGTGTGCGGACAAGCTCGGAAATAATATGCGCTCTTCCCGCTTCCAGCATTTCAAACAGCTCATGAAAATCCGTTTGCTTGCTGTTTACAACCAAAAAATTTAATCCTGTCAGCTGTTCTATCTGCTTAAGAACATCAAAAGAAATTCCCTGCCATTCGTTCTGATGTTCGCTGAAAAAACTGATGGGATAATTATCGTATTCAGCTACAAGCGGAATAATGGGATTATATTTGATATAACTGCGTTCTTCTTCTGTAAGCTTAAGAGACAATTTATGTTTGAAGTAATCGCTGTACCCAAGTTCATTTAATTCGATAAAAAAACGGAGACCTTCGCTGTTTAGAATTTTTTGAACAACAGAAATTACCGCGGCAAGTTCCGGTTTTTGCGTTGAAAGAGAAACGGGAGAATAAATCAGCGGAAAAAAATCTCTTAATATTATATCATCGTAAGCGTCCCAATAAGCTTCCTGCACATCTTCTGCAACAAGAGCGTCGGCTTTTCCGCTTTTTAACAAATCGTAAGCTTCTTCGTATTCGAGTATGTATACAGGTTCAAAAGTTCCTTCGGCATATATTAAAACATCGTCTGCGGTAGTTGTTTTTTCCTGCAGAATATAACGCGGCAGACGCTCGCTCCTTATATCAGGGAAGGACGCGCTGTTCTCAAGACGAAAATATTTAAGCGAACGCTGAGAGATTGCGCCGGTCATAAAATAAGTTTCCAGGCGTTTGTCAGTTGCCGTAAGGTCTCCCGTAAAATCGATCTCTCCGGCGGCAAGCCCGTCCAGTAAACCGAGCCATGAGTAGTGTTTTGGAACAAATGTTATACCGAATAATTCAGACAGCCAATCGCTTAAAAGAGCAAAATATCCGCCCATTTTTCCGTCAACAGAAATGAATGCTTCAGTACTTGGGATCATCCCAAGGATAAATTCGTTTTTATTTTTTTTTAATTCTTCGATTGCTTCGATTTCTTCCGCTGTTATGCCCGGAACATCATGGTACGACTTGAACACGGAAAATTCACCTGATTGCTTGCCGCCGGAAGCTGAACAGCTCAATATAAAAGCAGATAGTATAATAGAAAGAACCGTGAAAAACAGAAAATAATTCGATCCTTTTAAAATCTTCATTATGCTCCTAATTTGTACATTATATCATTTATTTTAAGATATTTTCAATGTGAATGGGTCATTGCGGGTGTCCCGGTAAAATGGTATAGTTCCCTATGGCATTAAACTGCGGCATTGTAGGGCTCCCCAATGTCGGGAAATCAACAATTTTTTCGGCTTTAAGTTCCGCTCCTGCAGAGGCGGCAAATTACCCTTTCTGCACAATTAATCCCAACATCGGAATTGCAAGCGTTCCCGACACGCGTCTTGATGCGCTCTCGGCTCTTTTTAAACCTCAGCGGACAATTCCCGCATCTGTTGAGTTTGTGGACATTGCAGGGCTTGTAAAAGGCGCGTCACAGGGTGAAGGGCTTGGCAATCAATTCCTTTCGCATATCAGGGAAGTAGCAGTCTACGCTCATGTTGTACGCTGCTTCGAAAATAGCGATGTTATTCATGTAAATAATAAAGTCGATCCATTATCTGATATGGAGACTATCGACATCGAGCTTGCTCTTGCTGATTTGCAGGGAGCTGCCAAACGCCGCGAACGCGCGGAAAAAATGCTTAAGGTTCAGAGCGAAAAATTAAACGCGCAGACAGTTCTTGGCGCGCTTGATAAAATATGCCCTGCTCTGGAAGACGGCAAACCTGCGCGCTCCGTCAATTTAAGCGACGAAGAAAAAGCGGCAATTTACGATTGTCATTTTATAACGTCAAAGCCTCAGCTGTATGTTTGCAATGTTGACGAAGACACTGTCCGCAGCCTTGCCTCGGGGGGCAATGGAAACATTCATGTTGAAGCGGTAAAAAAACGCGCCGCTGCGGAAGGTTCACAAGCTGTCTGCATCTGCGGCAAGTTTGAAGCCGAGCTTTCGGGCATCACAGACATCGAAGAAAAAAAAGCTTTCCTGGAAGAGCTCGGGCTAAAAGAGCCGGGACTTTCTGTATTGATAAAATCCGCATATAAATTGCTTAACCTGCGCACATATTTTACGGCAGGCGAAGACGAATGCCGCGCATGGACTATAAACGCAGGCGACACAGCTCCCAAAGCTGCGGGGGTTATTCACACAGATTTTGAAAAAGGTTTTATTAAAGCCGAGGTTTATACATGCGATGATATTTTTAATTACGGAACAGAAGCAAAAATTAAGGAAGCCGGAAAGTACCGTCTGGAAGGCAGGGAATATATCGTCCAGGACGGAGACGTAATGTTCTTTAAGTTCAACGTTTAAGCGGCTACTTGTCTTAAATTATAATTTTTGCTATCATTCAACAATGGTACAAGCCGAGACATTGCAGAAGTATGCTCTCTTTGGCGGGATGATAGACGAACAGGTAGAAAAAATAATCCCGCTTTTAAAACAAGAAAAGTTTCCCCCTGATACACACATAATTAACGAAGGCGAACCGAACGATAAAATTTATTTTTTAATCGAAGGTCATGTCGAAGTTACAAGGAGAAATATTGTTCTTACCAAATTCGGCGAGGGTGAGGCTTTCGGCGAAATGGAAGTGCTTGATGTTATGCCTGCAATTGCAACTATCAAAGCGCTTTCGCCTGTTACGGTTATAACAATTTCAAATCAAACTTTACGGGAAATTTATAAAATAGATGTTAAGATTTTTTCTTTGATAATAATGAATCTGGCGCGTGATCTTTCCAGACGTTTGCGCAGAATGGACGAAATAATGGCAGACTCGTCTGTCTTAATATAATTAGGAGAACTAAGCTCCGCGCTGCGGAGCTTTTCGATTGACGACACCGCTCAAGCGGCTAAAATAGGAGTTAATAATGATCTTTAATCCCGAATATGAATGCATGGACACGCAGGCTCGAAAAAGACTTCAGCATGCATCGCTTAAAAATCTTGCGGAAACGCTTTATTCAAGAGTTCCCTTTTACCGTCAAAAATTTGATGAAGTAAAAATTAAACCGAGCGATATTCACTGTATAGAAGATATCGAAAAACTTCCCTTTACTACCAAGGATGATTTACGAATGAATTATCCTCACGGACTTCGCGCTTGTCCTCAGGAAAGAATTGTAGAAGTTCACATGAGCACAGGCACGACAGGCAAACCTATTGTAAATGAATACACCAAAAAAGACCTTGATATATGGAGCGAAGCAATGGCAAGAACCCTTGCCGGGGCAGGCTGTACTCGCGATGACATTGTGCAAAACTGCTACGGTTACGGGCTTTTCACAGGCGGTTTGGGAGCGCATTACGGTTCCATAAAAATAGGCGCAGAGATTCTTCCGATGTCCAGCGGTTTAACAGAAAGACAGCTTATGATAATGCGCGACTTTGGTTCGACAATGCTTACATGCACGCCGTCTTACGCGCTGTATCTTGCGGAACAGGCGGAAGAAAAAGGCATCGATTTAAAAAATCTTCCCATCAGCAAGGGATGCTTCGGCGCGGAAGCATGGAGCGAAAACATGCGCGGCGAAATTGAAGCGCGGTATAATATGAAGGCTTACGATATATACGGCTTAACTGAAATTATCGGTCCAGGCGTTGCATTTGAATGCGAAGCGCAGGACGGAATGCATGTAAACGAAGATATGTTCTACCCGGAAATAATTGATTCTGTAACCGGAAAGGCTGTTCCTGCGGGAGAAAAGGGAGAGCTTGTTTTTACAACCATTACAAGAGAAGGCACGCCGCTTCTTCGCTACCGTACGCGCGACATTACCTGCTTTATTGACAAACCCTGTTCATGCGGACGCACCGCAAGGCGCATTCACCGTCTCTTCGGCAGAACAGACGACATGCTCATCATCCGCGGCGTTAATGTCTTCCCAAGCCAGATTGAGCAGGCGTTAATCGAAATTGAAGGAACAGAGCCGCAGTACCTGATAATTATCACACGCGAAAATCATCTTGACGAAGTAGAATTGCAGGTTGAGGTAAGAAAGGAACTTTTCAGCGATGAAACGCGCGGACTTGAAAGTCTGCGAAACCGCATTGAACAAACATTAAAGAGTAAGCTGCAAATCAGCATTAAGGTAAAGCTGGTAGAACCAAAAACTCTTGCAAGACCTGAAGTTGGAAAGGTAAAAAGAGTTATCGACAACCGCAAAATTTAAGGGTATCATTACATACAGGGAGAAAAAAATGGGAATTAAGCAAATATCAGTTTTTTTGGATAACACGACAGGCAGACTGAGCGAAGTAACAAAAACACTCGCCTCAGCGCAGGTAAACTTGCGCGCCATCAGTATTGCAGATACCGCTGACTTTGGAATTTTACGCCTCATTGTCGACAAGAATGAAAAGGCAGTTGATGCTTTAAACGCGGCAGGTTTTACGACAAGACAGACTGACGTTGTTGCCGTAGAAATCGAAGATACTCCCGGAAGTCTTGCAAAATTAATGGAGCTGTTTCAGCAATCGCAGGTTAATATCGAATACTTGTATGCATCGCTTGAAGGTCAGGTTGGAAGAGCTGTGGTTATTTTTAAAATTGAAGATCATGATAAAGGGCAGAAAATATTAAGCGAAAATAATTTTAAACTGGCGGATAACTTCTAATGAAAATATTGATGGTCTCAAGCGAGGCAGTTCTGGAAAAGCCTCAGAGGTTTACAACATGAAAATATTGATGGTCTCAAGCGAGGCTGTTCCTTGGGCTAAAACCGGCGGGCTTGCCGACATGGTTTCGGCATTATCAATCAGTCTTTCAAAAATGGGACACGATGTAAGGGTTGTTATTCCTCGTTATTATAATATTGACCGGGATAAATTAAAATTGCTTCCCGATGCAATGGGTACTCCGATGGGCAGCGGTATTCAGGAATGGAGCGCGGTCTACACAACGGATATGCCGGGTACTGCTTCGCAGGCTGGCGAGGCGAAATCAAATCCTGTAAAAGTTTATTTTATTGACCATGAAATCTTTTTCGGCAGAAACGGTATTTACGGAAGTCCCACTGAAACAGATTTTATCGATAACTCAAGGCGTTTTTCGTTTTTTTGCCGCGCTGCTTTCCAGCTTTGCAGAAAAATTAAATGGTATCCCGATGTGCTTCATGCTCATGACTGGCCTGCGGCTGTCGCGCCTGTTTATTTAAAGTTCGCAGAAAGGGTTCCGGGCGCAGGCGGAGAATTTAAAAAAACTGTTTCGATTCTTACGATACACAATCTTGGCTATCAGGGTATTTATCATAAAGACAATTTTGATTATCTCGGACTTGGCTGGGATGTTTTTTACAACGGCGGTTTTGAAGACTGGAGCATGCTGAACATGCTTAAAGCCGGTCTTTACAGCGCGGATAAAATCAATACTGTTTCGCCTAACTATGCAAACGAAACAATGACGCAGGCTCACGGCTTCAGGCTCGACGGCGTACTGCGTTACCGCAATGCCGATTACTGCGGCATTTTAAACGGAATTGATACTGATGTTTGGAATCCTTCAAAGGATAAGCTTATTCCCGAAACATATTCTTTTAAAAATATGGACGGCAAGGCAAAAGCAAAGGAAACTCTGCAAAAAGAATTCGGCCTTCAGGTTAACCCTGATGTTCCGATTATCGGCATGGTTACCCGTCTTACAGATCAAAAGGGCGTGGGCGATCTTTTTGGTCCTACCTACGGAAGCGCGTGGTCAATCTGCCGCGACTTTAATGTTCAAATGGTTCTTCTGGGTTCCGGCGAATACTGGTGCGAAAGCGAAATATCCGGTCTTGCCTCGAGGCTTTCCAATTTTAAAGCAAAAATCGGCTACAGCGAAAAAATCAGCCATCTTATCGAAGCGGGTTCCGATTTCTTTCTTATGCCGAGCAGTTATGAGCCATGCGGTCTTAATCAGATGTACTCGCTTGTTTACGGCACGCTTCCCATTGTGCGCGCAACGGGCGGCCTTGTTGACACTGTTGAGAACTATAATGAAAAAACCGGAGAAGGCACCGGCTTTATGTTTGATTATCTTCATCCATCGTCGATTTATAATACGGTTGGCTGGGCTGTTTGGGCATGGTACAACAAACGCAATGATATCGAAAAAATGAAAATGCGCGGAATGAAAAAAGATTTTACATGGGAAACATCGGCACAGAAATATATTGAGTTATACGATGCAACATTTAAGGCACAGGGTATAAGTATATCCAAGGCGGGCTCTGCAGATGATGCTGAATCTGTGATTGTAAAACCAAAAAAGAGTGCGCCCAAGCAGAGTTCCAGCACTGCCGCAAAAGCAAAACCTGCCGACAAACCAAAGACCGCTGACAAGCCGAAAGCTGCTGCAAAACCAAAGACTGCCGATAAGCCGAAAGCTGCTGCAAAGCCAAAGACTGCCGGTAAACCGAAAACAACTGCGAAACCAAAAACTGCGGCGAAGAAATCAACCGGTAAGAAGAAGTAACTGCGTTTATCCAAGACCTTTACAATCACTTCCGCAGAGAAAAGCTTCTATCATAAGTTCTAATGATTGTTGGGTATATGGTCTATGCTTTAAATTGTAAAATAATAAATTAATAAAAGTGGCAAGTCTATTTTTTAAATCGTTATTTTGATCTGCATTACACGGCAATTTTGCTTCTGCAAGCATTCTGGGTAAAAAAACGCCAATAGCTATTTTTTCGTTTATGCAAAAACAATCTGGTACATCTTCCAATAGTTTGATTGGATGTTTGCGTAAAAACCAATATAGTTCATAGCCATATATTTTATCAACATTTGCCGTTTCTATACCTTGAAAATCTTTAAGTCTTGCAATATCGGTAAAATAATCAAGTACCATTATTTGAAAACTTTCTTCGTCAATTCTTAATTTATCTTCCAATCCAATGTTTTCAATTGCTTTAACCGTATCCTTCCATAAGGCTTCATAACGATCATGCAGCTTAGTAACCGGGAAATATTCTTCTAAAAATTGATAATGCTCATCCTTGATGTGTCCCACGCTGCTTCTCTACCTCATTTTCATAACATCTTGAAATAATTGGGTTTTAGTAAATGCGTCTACTGCCTCTGAGTCTCTTTGCTGTTTTTTTAGGTCATAGTTCTCCGACTCATTCTGAGAGCGTGACATTGTAAATCCTTCTTCCTTCAATTTCTTTATAAAGCGATCAGCCGCACCTTTCGAATCTTTGTCTAACATACCATAACCTCATTTATTACTTAATTATATCGCATTCAGCAGAAGTTGTCTATAGCTTTTTACCATTGCCCCTCTCCCCCCAACCCAAAAAAAAGCCGCCCCATTGCTGAGGCGGCTTACAATTCTTAACTAAGTTTCACAGAATTTTATTCAAATGAAATACTTGTAATACGGAATAAGCTATAGTTACCAACAGCATTATGAATTATATTTATTGCAGGACGATCACCTATTCTTGTTGCATCAAATGTCGCAACTTTATCTGTTCCGTTTTCAAATGTAACATTGTTACCGCTTGGTCCAATATTATTATTACCACTGCTGTTATATGCTCTTACCATCATTACCATATCACCTGAGCCGATATTAATATAATCGTAGGTGATTTTCATAGTTGAATACAGAGACATTAACGCCATTATATCAGCAGGTATTATAAATTCAAGGCGTGCAAGAGCATCAGTACCAATCTGAGCATCTGTAAAATCAGCAGCACTATTAGTAGATAACCATCCTGCTACTTCTGTAAGTGCACTATAAGCTGATCCAGTAACTCCTGAACCATGTCTATGGAAAGCCCAATATTCCTTACTATCGTAAGTGTATTTAGCCGAAGCTCCACCCCATGCAGCGCTAGCTGAAGTTCCCGGTACAAATAATGTTCCGTTTGCAGGCGCATTTACTACTGCCGGCGGCATTGAACCAATCTTAATTATAATTGAGTCAGCAACAAGCTTTGTGTTCTTTGTGATAGCAGCTGCATCAATAATAAGATAGTCAGTGTTCTTTACTACAGAAGCATTGACCGTATCCTGATCGAGCTTTGCAGCCGTTGCACCTGTAAACCACTTAGATCCGCTCCAGCCGTATTCTGCCTTGGATGTCGCATCTCCTAAGATAAAGCGCATATTGCTTCCGGCGCCTTTAACTGTTCCGGTATTTGTTCCGTTAACCATTACATAAACAGCAGTACTGGAACTATATGCCTGTCTTACTGCTGCACTTGCTTCGCTAGAAAGAGCAATTGCAACTCTCTGAGCTTTGTTGTTAAAGAAGAATGTTGTGCTGTTTGCTGTATAAGCCTGATTGGGTCTTGGTGAATTTCCTGCGTTAGACAACTTGCCTAAGTCGAGATAGAATTCACCTGCTCCGCCTGTAGGTATGCTGTACTTACCTGCTGTTCCGCTGCTCTTTGGATTACATGTTGTACAAGAAGTACATGTACAGATTTGTTCAAGGCTGCACGGTATACATGCATTTGCATCATGGTTAGCTGTTTTAGCACATGTACATGCAGCTTGTGTTCCAACCTTTTCAAAAACAACCAGTGTAACACGGTATGTTGATGCTGTTGCTTGATCAGTATTAACACGAACGCTATTTTGTCCGTTAGATATATAGCCCTGTGGAATCTCTGCTGTTAATATAAAAGGTTCATCTGTACCTGACACTGCAGCAGCAGTCTGAGCAAGCGTTATATAAGCACCTGCATTACCCTGAATTTGCATTTTGGCAGATCCATCCCAACTTCCGAGAGCATAACCTGCTACAGTAACTCTAATCTTGTCTTTTGATGGATCTAATCCAATGTCGCTCATATTAAAATCTACGCAATCCCAGTTTTGATTACGGTTAGTAACATTAATACCTGTTCCGACTACATCAACATTAGCTCCGCCTGATTTCTGGACTGGAGAAGCAATTGTTGTTCTTCCATCAATCCATGTTGCCATGTTCCAAAGAATTGTTGAACCTGCTGTTTGTGTAAATTCTGCATTGGGAACATCATCAAAATCACCGCCCGAAATAGTACCAACTTTCTCAGTTGTAGTCGCTGTGAAGTCCTTGGTAGTTACTGTCTTTGTTGAAGGAGCGTAAGCTGAAACATTTGAAGCATTACCATTAACTTGTACAGTCGGTTCGGATGAAATGATTACACCCGCATTCGGAGTAATAGCAATATTGGCATAGTACACAGTTCTCGGTCCGAACACTCCGTTCAATGGAGCAGGAACCCATGTTACCGCGCCTTTACCGATAGTAGTAGTTCCGCTCTTAACATCAACCGAAGTCTGAGCGATACCGCCTGTTACAGGAGCAGTCAACGTAATAGCTAAAGCATCTGTCACTGCAATGTCGGAAACTGTAAATCTAATCGATTCAATTATCAAATCTGTCTTAGCGTCGACATTTCCGCTCTCAGGTGATTGTCTTGCAGGGCGCTGACGAATGATGAAATACTTGAAGTTGTCCGATTTGCCCAAGTTCTGTGAAGCGAGGTCTTTAGCACCGGTACCGTCATTAGTAAAATCAAATTCAATATCAGTTCCAAAACCTGTAGAAAAACCGCTAGAACTAGGAGCGTTCCATGCATTCCAATTGTCCGTGCCTAAAGCATCGCCAACGAAATATGTCAGGTTTCTTGTTACCCTATCAACAGCATCGCCAGGGTTAGCTTTTACTGATCCCTTAATCTCAACTTTGATCGAACCTGCTGCTCTTAAGAAATTAGCCTGCTGATCTGTAAGCTTAAAGTTTAAAGTCTGGTTGTATTTTTCAAAAGAAGCCTTAACTGAAGCTACATTAAAACCATCGTAGAAGGTCTGTAAACTTGATTTTAAGGCAGCAAGTCCGCTTTTAGCACTATTAACATCTGATTGCGCTGTCGCTTTTTCAGCATCAGTTTTCGCAGCAGCCAATTTTTTCTCCGCACTAGCTAAAGCTTTTTCAGCGTCTGCAATCGCATCAAGTCTGCTTTTTTCCTGTGTCAAATTGGTTGTTACCTGAGTCTCAGTAGTAGAAGCATTAGTTGCGTTAAAGCCGGGATATGTTACAACAGGTGTAAGTTTCGGATCGTTAGCGCCGGGTGTCTTCCAGTCATTCAAATTGATATTGAAAGAAATAGGAGCAGTTTCAGAATTATAATCCAAATCCTGTTCATATGTATAAATCTTGTCTACTGTGTTTTTGCATATCCCCTTGCCTAATACACAATCAGGGTCACGGCATTCAGGATTATCACAGGGAGGAAGTATTATAATTCCGCCTTCTGGAATTCCAAGTCTTGCAGATTTAACAAGACCTGCTACCTGTCCGGGTTGATTGTACTGAAGGATAATTCTTATCTGCGAAGTAGATGCTGCATATTTTGGATAATCTTTAAGTTTGGTAAGGTCAATTTTTAAAGGACCTGATGCTCCGCCGGGTGCAACACTATTTGTCTGGTTCCAGCCGTTGCTTTCATTTCCCCAAATAACGTCCAATGCGCCTGCAAGTGAATCGCCATTAATTTCAATTTCAAGGTATCTGGCGCTTTTAAAATCATCAAGTTGTAAACCGAGGTTCTTAACGGTGTGATCCGGATCGTTCCATGACGCACCATCGGTTGACCAGCCGCTCTGATAGTTCTGACCGCCCCATGTGTTGAATGTTGTGCCGATATCAACATATGTAAGTGCACCAGCATCATCGACAAGAGCAGGATCAACGCACGAAGTTGTCATAAAGGCTGTAAACGAAAGCGCTGTTAAAAGCGCTACTATCCACAAATTCTTTTTAAACATAATTTGTTCTCCTCATAAATTAATTTCTCTCCCAACGGGAGATTTTCTTTTTCTCTCTGATTAGAAGTAGAAGTTAAATCCGAAAGGTATCTTCCATGCAAATTGACCATCGTTGTCAAGATGCTGATCTATAATCTGTACGCCAACCCACATTCTCATACCGCCCATCGGTACCCAGATATAAGGGTTGATAAACCATTCGTATACCATGTCTGCATCTGCATTTTCCTGTTCAAAACCGAGACCGGCATGGAAGAAGATTGTCATCTTGGGAAGCTTGTAGCTTGGGAGTATACCAATGCTGAAGCCTGTTTTTTCAAGAGCTTCGCCGTCTTTCATTCCGCCGAACATTGTTCCAAAACGTACTTTCAAGTTAAAGGGGTCTGTTATTGTT
>Ga0209755_10001957_pt1 | contig 29759 bp, 31 predicted proteins | sample TergutCo191P1_FD_187301 | JGI IMG/M metagenome (GOLD analysis project Ga0209755, IMG submission 187301) | Cornitermes sp. P1 segment gut microbial communities from Petit-Saut dam, French Guiana - Co191P1 (SPAdes) (version 2) | ecosystem: Host-associated > Arthropoda: Insects > Digestive system...
ACGATTTGTAGTATAATGTTTTCCATGAGAAGGCTGTCTTCCTTTCGATGTGGTTTTCGTCAACAACATCTTATCATGGTTTTCGGTCTTCTCATATTTTTATTACTGCAGTTATATCATATACTATCCTGCTTCTACCGCATCGAAACTCTGTTTCGATTTTGGTCTCCTTATGAATTCCCTTTTTATTTCTCCCAGATCTATTTTACACCATCTGTTTGCGAGACGGTGAGAGACAAGACGTATATATCTGTGCGCCCGCAGATTATTTAATATAACTGCGAATAGCTTCTTCTACAGTAGAATTTAATGACATTCCGTGGGTTTCGGAATAGATTGATAAATCCCTGTGCAAAGTAGGCGCAATGCGAACATTAAACGTGCCTTTATAAACTCTTTCCGGCTCTTTTCCCATATTTTTGCAGATTTCAAAATAATCATCGACAGCTTCTTTGAAATTATTGCGCAAATTAGTCACACTATCACCTTCAAATAATATGCGGTCATTTATGCCAATGAGTCTGCCAAAGAAAACATTGTCCTCGTCAGAAAATTCAACGCTACCATAAAATCCTCTATACTCCATAAAATTTTTCACAGCAATCCCTCCTGACTTAATTCGTCAATCAATTCTTTAATTTGATACGCATGAAGCTCTTTACTCGGGTGTGGTTTATGCATCCGAAAAACTTTCTGACCTCGCGCAAAAGCGACACGAGAGCCACCGGTTTTACCCGAAGGGAGCATAGAATAGCCACATATTTCAAGCAAAGTTTTTGCCTGAGGAAAAGTAAAATCCCGAGGTCGAGATTTGAGCTTTGATACAAGTTTTTCCTTTTTGCTCATTGAAAAATCACCACCAATTTATAGTATACAGCAATAAAATCAAATTTGCAACTAAAAATTAGTTGCAAAAAATTAGTTGCACACCTTTACGGGCAACCGCCACATTCACAGCCTGAGAGCTTACCAGTATACCTCTGTGTGCGGGCGAGTTTAGCTACCCTCTGAGTGTGTCTGCGGCAGAACGTGGGGCGGTGCTGAACCGGAATATTTCTGCAAAGCCGATACCGCTACCGCAAGGGCGACTAAACCTCTTCTTCTTACTTTTGTTTTCATTAGCTTTCTCGTACAGGCTCTTACGGAGCATATAATTTTACCACTTTCAATAGCTGTCAGTATTCTGTGGCTCTTTGCCTCTTCCCTTAGTTCATGTAAGGTCTGCGTATTTGGCGGTATATTGAAATCGTCATAACGCATAACAGCTTCGTGAAAAGCGAGTTTCTGTAAAGAAAGAATCTCGGGCAAGTCACAGTCATGTGCTGGTAATATTTCCACCATTCATACCCACCGGTCTTTCTTCCTGATACTGGTCTTATAATTCACTTTGGAATCATTTTTAATAGTAAGTTTACGATTCCAAGGGATTGCCACTTTTCCACAGTTCCTCTATCTGCCCCCTATATACATCGTAAGATTTGCCACTGGTCGGTGTTAGGGCTATTGTTGGTATATCATCGTTAGACGTTGTGCTTAATAGCGGGATAACCCTGATATACCCATTGGTCTCATCTTTATCAGCAGCAAAGTAAACTATTGGCATAATCTTGTTCACTACTTTCATTTCTATATTGCGTTCGCCCTTTAACCCATTAACAAAATATTCTATCGTAGTCTTATCACCACTAAATTCTGCTCCTCCACGCATTTTTGTGTACATATCTAGTAGCTCATCATTATTAGGATTGGCAAAAAGTACCTTAACCTTAACGCCTGAACTACTATGTAATTTGGCTTTATCTTTAATTTTATTGCCAAGGCTTCCCCAAGAATTCATTGTCATGCCAATTATGAACAGTTCTTTCTTCGCTTTCATGATTTTGTCTCTAACATCTGCGTCACTATCTTCCCATGTTTCGAGGGGGATTGTGCTAGATGAGGGTATTTCACCGGCTTGTTTTATGTCTTCAATGTGCATGATGAGAACGATGAAATTACCTGAAATTACTACGAACATCACGGCAATTATCTGGTAAGAAAATTCTTTGAATATAAAGCTGATTAAAACAGCCACTACGGCCAAGGCGGTAGTAATAATGCTCAGCCGGTTCCTCTTATCGTTTAGGAATCTCTTCATTAGTACCCTCCTCAAATTATTAGTCGAAACGAACAAATGTTAGTCTTCCCTGTAGTTGTAGATTTTCCTGAAGCCCTTGACACTGTCGGTATACCCCATTTTCTCATAAAACGTATGTGCCTCCGCGCGAAATGCCGATGAAACAATGACAGAATACCCGCAATTCCTATCATGAGCAAAGGTGTCCAATGCCGCAAACAGCCTACGACCGATACCTTGCCCTTGGAATCCTGGCAGAACGCTTACATCTTCAACTACCATAAAATTCTTCCCTTCAAATGCCAAAGTTTTGCAACATATCCCCATCGCTGTGCCGATTAATTCGCTTTTAGAGACAGCAACCAAAATCAGATAGTCATCGTTGTTTATTATTTCCTGATAAACCTTCTCTGAAAGCTCCAGCTTATTCGCCAGAAAATCGGGCATTATTCTTTCATACAGCATCATAAGCTGCGGAATATCGCGAATAAGTAATTTCCGTACGTCCATTAAGCACCCCCCGCCCTCTATAACCTACGAAGATTTGCGCCAAAGGTTTCGTTCAAAATCTTTTCAACAACATTGGCACAGCCTTCTATTTCCTCTGCCTTCAATGTCTTTTGCAGTGAGCCGATTCGTAATCTAAAAGTGATAGATTTCTTGCCGACCGGCACCTGTTTGCCTTTGTATTCGTCTACAAAAGACACATCATGCAATAACTCGGTATCACTCTTTTTTTCGATAATGACTGCATATATGTCCTGCCATTTGGTTGTTGCGTCAAACAGCATAGATATATCATACTCAGTCACCGGGTAATCCGGAAGGTGAGTGTACTCGTTTGTTCTGGATGGCAGCGGTTTCAGCGCATCTATGGCTAACTCAAACAGCACGGCAGCCGCATTGCGGCGGAATTTGCATTCGCGTGATGCTTTCCGTGACAAGAGAGCCACGTTTCCTATAACCTCACAGTTATGACAGATATTAAGCCATGCTACGTTATCTGCCCACACAGGCTTCTTGTTTCTTTCAAATGTTATCGGCTCTACATGAAGGTAGCGTGGAAGTGCTTCAATAACACCCTTTGCTTTTCTAAAGAGAGTATTGACATTCTCTGAGGCACCTGCAAATGCACCAGCGATGTTTCTGACTTGTTGAGGCAATGACTCACGCAAATCATATACAGCTTCAAAATCGCGATTGTAGAACACTTGTGCAGATTCAAATATTCCAAACTCATTAAAATGGCGCAAATTGCCGGATACAGCTTTGCACAGATTAGGCAGAAGCGAATTGCGAATGAATCGTTCACTAGGAGATGGGGGAGCAACTAAAGACAACATGCCATCGCTACTTCCTAAAATTGCACCTATGTACTCATCGCCTACCCAAGGGTACGTAAATATCTCATCCATGCCGCATGTAAAAGCCAAGTATTCACGCATCCTTCGGTCAACATAGACTTTAGGCTGATTTATTGCTTCCTCGAATGATGTATGAATGGGTGTGGGTGCGAAGTTCTCATATCCATGCATTCTGGCGATTTCCTCCATGATATCATCGGGGATTGAAATGTCTCCCATTGAACGCCATGTTGGAGCAACGATATGCATATTATCGCCTTCAAAACCAACATCGAAACCGAGACGAACAAGCAGAGTTGCGATGTCTTCATTTGATATATGCTTTCCGAGTCTTTTTTCTAACCACCTGAGAGAGATGTTGATTTTTTTGACTTCCAAGTGCTCAGGGTAGTTATCATGAAATCCGGTGACGACCATATCCGGATAAAAATCTGCAAACATGTGCATAGCAATAGATAGAGTAATATCGGCTCTCTCCGGGTCGATACCCTTGTCGTACCTTGCGGACGATTCTGTGCGCACCTCGTGGCGCATTGAGGTTTTCCTTATTCCAATGGCATCGAAATTGGCGATTTCCAGTATAACCCCACTCGTATTGGGTAAAACTGAATCCTTTTCTCCCCCCATAACTCCGGCCAGACCAACAGCACCTTCGTCATCCGCAATAACCAAATCTTCCGTTGTGAGAACTAGCTCTTTGCCATCAAGGAGCAGGAGTTTCTCTTTGTCGAAAGCACGACGCACTGTTATATGCCCTTCTATTTTATCTGAGTCAAAGGCATGTGTAGGCTGACCTGTTGCAAGCAAAACGTAGTTTGTTATATCAACAATGGCGTTAATCGGACGCATCCCCACCCGCCAAAGGCGACTTTGTATACCAAAGGGTGCTGGCTTTACTGAAAGATTTTCGATTTTTACACCAGTGTATCGAGGGCAACGCTTTAAATCTTCTATAGCAACTTCAAAATCTGGTGTTAACGGTGGTTTGAAGGGCTCAAAGCCAATCAGCGGAACATCGTATATAGCAGATATCTCTCTGGCAATTCCATAATGACCCCATAAATCAGGTCGATTGGTGAGAGATTTATTGTCAATCTCCAAAATTACATCTTCAAGACCAAGCGCAGAAGCAAGCGGAGTACCCGGAGGCACTTCAAATTCGGATAGGTCAATAATCGTGGCTTCCTCTCGATATGGGAAAAGGTCAGATAATCCTGCCTCTGGGGATGCGCAAATCATGCCGTAGCTCTCCACGCCATATATTTTTTTGCATTCAACCTTAGTAGGATCTCCGATACCGTGCCAACGAACCATTGCACCTGGAAGTGCCACAGCAACCCTCATGCCTTTTCTCAAGTTGATACCGCCACAGACAATTTTACACATATCTTGATTGCCTACGTCAATATTGCATACAAATTGAGCACCCGACTTGCTTTTGTCGGGATGTGGGAGTATATCGCATACAACACCTACTATCATATTGTCATATTGCCGTGCTAATTCAGTCATGCTCTCCACTTCTACCGTAGCCATAGTTATGTCGTGGGCTAGGCGAGACAATTCCAAGTCCTCCGGTATTTCAACATAATCCCTTAGCCAATTCAGAGATATTTTCATGTTCAATTCCTCCTAGCAGAATTGTCGCAAAAACCTAAGGTCAGCACTATGAAATAGCCGTACATCGTCCACACCATAGCGCATCATTACCAATCTATCCAAGCCGATATTTACATAAAAACCAGTATATTCCACAGGGTCAAGCCCCCCGGCTCGAAGTACATTAGGATGCGGTGTGCCGCCGGGCATCACTTCAATCCACCCGATATGTTTGCAGACACTGCAGCCGACACCATTGCATACAAGACACCCCATGTCAATTTCAAAGCCCGGCTCGACAAACGGAAAAAACCCAACGCGCATCCTGACGGGAACATCCTTACCGAAAACCTTTGACAAGACACTTTTTATCATCACATGTCCGGCAGAAAATGGAAATTCGCGGTCGACAATCAATGCTTCATATTGAAAAAACGCCCGCTCATGCCGCGCATCAGTCGATTCATTTCGATACACTCTACCGGGGTAGACAAACCGATATGGCGGTTTATTCGTCTGGAGATAGCGGACACTTGCGCCTGTGAGATGCGGTCTGAGGCAAAGCCTATCGCCGCCTCCGCCTGTATCGTGCCCTGCCAACCAAAATGTATCCATGCTCTCACGTGCGGGATGGTCAGGCCGAAAATTGAGATTATCAAAAGCGTATAGCTCGCTTGTTATATCGGACTCTTGAAACTCTTCAAATCCCATGGAGCGAAAAGCATCGTTAAGGTCGTAGCACATTTGGGTTATGGGATGTAGACTTCCACGGGTTGGATGTATTCCGGGGAGAGTGGTGTCAAAATCCGGGAGAGCCCATGAAAATTCGGGCGCAATTTCATTTTCCCGTCCTTCAATCATCACAGTTAATTCGTCCTTGACGTTATTAACTGAGCGACCAAACTTTCCGCGCTGTGAAGCCTCAAGTCGGGGAATTTCCTTTAGCAGGAGAGCAATTGAACCATGTTTGCCCAAAAGCTCTGATTTAGCAAGCTTTAGATCTTCTGAAGTCTTTGCCTTCGAAATTTTGTTTTTACCTTCGCGTAATATAACATTTAGTTTATCCTTCATATCCGCAATCCTCCATTCTTAACAAAAGAACTCAATGGACTTCGCACGGGCAACCTTGTGAAGCTCCCTTATGAACTCCATGAAGTAATCAATCCCATCTGAAGCACCATCTTTATAGGCGGTTTCGTGCCAAGGATTCATGATTGTCGATCTCATCACAAATAGCTTCCCCCCTTGGGCTTCGTAAGCGCAAGAACCATCCTCTATATCTACGCCCTTTCTCTGAAGCACTGTGTTTATTATTGACCACGGATATTGCTCTTTAGTTAAAGTAGAGCTTGAAAGAAAAAAACCACAAGTGTTTATGTTTCGACTATTTTCTTTGATGTCAAACTCGTTATAAATGGCATCGTTAAATTTATTTAATTGCTCTAGGCTAAAAGTGCAACTCATCATTGATGATTTTTCACTGAACTTCGGGAAGCTTGATTGCCACTTCATAGGTACAACAATAAAGCAAACAACATTTGTGTCTATGTTATCGTACAGAGGGATGAAGCGGAATGGGTGTCGAGTCATCAGGATATCTCCCAGAACTTCAATGCTGGAACTTCTTTTTTTGTTTCTAGTTGTCATGTCTGCCATTGACTTCGACAGCTTTTCAGCCTCATCGTCCACAACACCAAATTTCGACAATGTTTCCTTCAAGACAACATTTAATCCTTTATCGTTGACATCCTTTTCTTTTTGTTTCGCCTTTAGCTCCGCAAATTCCTTTTCAAAGCAAAAAAACATTTGGCTACTGTGCTGGTTCAAATAGTAGTGGAATCTTTTTGCGCTAAGAATGGTTGACTTGATAATTTCGCCGTGATTGCGTAAGTTCAACGGAATCGTGGTGGCGGTCAGCCAGCAGGCAAGTGCTGCTGCTCCCGGTTTTGACCCCTCTAATATGTAAGGACCAACGGTTTCGGTTATATCAGTGGCTCCATCTTTAAATATATAGCTCGCCTTTTGTCCTATAAGTTTAACATGCTCTTTATCTCTGAATGCAACAACGCCAGCCGGGTACGGTATGTAGCCCAGCTTGTGCGGGTCTATAGTCACTGAGTCGGCAGATTCAATCGCAAGAAAGGCCTTCACAACTTCCTTATCATCCCAATTAAACACTTTAAGTGGTATTTTGGTTTTAGGTTTTTTAGGATTATCTTTGTCGCTTGAGTATTCGAAGTCATTTCTGAAGTCGCTTTTTATCTTCATATGCTCAATATAATGGTTGGCCAAGGCATCGATTTTATCTTCATTAATACCGTTAGCATTTTTATCAAACTCTTTAAATTGATCATCACGGAATAAGGTTCTTATATATCCTCCCCAGGCGGCGTCAACATGAAGCCAAAATGAGCCAAGACCGTCATCGCGAAGTTTTTTTCTTGAAAAATGCACCTCATGAATAGGGTCGACAGAACCCTCCTCCGTTGTTCCGGCCACAACAATAACAGAAGCTACATACTTATGAATTTCTATCTCCGAATTGTACTCTTTGGAGCAATTTAAATTCCGTATTTCAGATTCTAGATACTCATGGTCAATCCTAAATTTGTCTGTCAAACGAATCAGTTTCACGGATTTTTCACCATACCCTAGTATGCTGGCAGCTTTTCTGAGCGAATAGTGGTATGATGCAGGAATAAAAATTACAGGTTCAAGACGTAATTTTTCTATATCTTCGATTTTCTTGAGGACACCGTGATAACCGTTCCGCCGAATACTGTATTCGCTCTCATCCACCATGAAATCGAAGAAGCATTCAGTCAATTTCCTGCTCTCGCCTTCTATTTCTAATCTCTTCCCATACAAACACTTCAAAAATCTTTTCTGCTCAGAAATAACATGCCTAGTGCTGAAACCGATGAGTGCCTTCGTGTTTAGTGGCTGTGTTTGACTACTTTCCAATTTGAACTCGAATAGTATCTCATTATATTTTTCTTCATGTTTTTTACAGAATTCCCTTATGACTAATGGTAAAAACTGCACTTCGCGCGCAACCCACAATGCTTCAATATTTGCAACAGTGCCGCCAGAGCAGATATGAGCCCATGCGGTATTTTTGTTGTACCCCAGCATTGCACAAATCATTTTTCCGAATTCTTGTTCCTTTTGAAGGGTTACCGGGGCAGCCTCAGTAGCCACATTATTAGGATTGTATAACATCCCTGCGAAATATCCCAAAACGGCCGGCATGGCTTGTTCGGAAAGCATATGACCAATGTATCTCGGTGAATAAAAGGGAAAGTGGTCTTTTAGTTTACCGAGGACAGATTGTAACTCCGTTTCAATTTTATCAAGCCAGACTTGATTTTCTCGAATCTGAAGGCTAGTTAGGGCGTAGGGATCTCGATGAAAATAATTTCGCCTCCAGTTTACATAATCTGAAAACACTTTGTTTATCATGTTTATCAAAAAATCTGCATTTTCGGATTTCGGTCCCAGAAACATAGCATGCGGCGGCATAGGTTGTTGATTATTTTCTTTCATATTGTCACCTCGTTTTTTGAAAATCCCTAACAACCATTACTCCGCCATCAACAACCTGCCATCATCTCACTATTTTCTGTGAAGAAAGATTTACTCACCCTGTGAAAACCATTTCAGGGGACATATAGCAAAGTATTAATGGTGGAGTAAGGCATTACACCTGACAACTTGGTGCTCTGAAGCAGACTTGAACTGCTGACACACGGATTTTCAGTCCGTTGCTCTACCAACTGAGCTACCAGAGCTAATGTCTATAGGTGAAACTCTGCCCCATAGACACATCAGCCTATGGGCAAATCACTCGTTGTATTACCCCGCTTTGCTAAAATATTAAATCTACCGTCACCAAGCCATCAATCCAGTTCAAGTAGCCAATCTGTAGTAACTCCAAGCAAATTAGCCAATGTTTTCAATTCAAAATCTTGAACCATGCGTTGCCCATTTTCTATTCTGCTTATAGTATCCTGTTCGAAGTCCACACCTTCACACTGTGCTTTGGCTGCCAGCTCGGCTTGCGAATACTTGTACCTGACCCTTGCCTCCCTAACACGGTCACCTGACATATTTCTTCGTTCTCCATAATCCCCTATCGTCAACGCTGTTCCTCGCTTTTTCAGAAATCATTTCATGGGATTCTACCATACTAATCGATGGAAAATATGGCAGAATCCCATAACATGCAGAAAAATTGCATTATTTCGACTATTATATACGTCATTTGATGATTTTAATTAAGGTCAAAAATTGGTTTCGCCAATACTTTTTACAGGCAAAAATACTGACGAAACGTTTATTTAGCTCAAATCGGTCGAAGCAAACGAGAGAATGAAACTCAATATGCCACTTAAAATAATTCGCAACGACATAACTAAAATGAATGTTGATGCCATTGTAAATCCCGCCACCCGGTGTGTCCTCAAGGGGCTTCAAGATTTAGAAATGATATCGTGGGTAGGTGTTATGCGTGCGCATATTATTAAAATGAATAAGCATAAGAATAGTGATTTGAAATCAGTAAAAACCGAATGTAATCCTGAATTGTTAGTGTCTTTTGAAGCAGAATACGACAGATTGATTGCGGAGGGGCGAGTTGCACTCAGCTTAATGAAAGAGGGCAGCTTCGGATACTCCGGTCTAAATGCAATGCTTAACAGATTGACTGACTACAAAGATTGCTATCTCTTATTCATCCGCAATTACAAGGTGCCATTCACAAACAACCTTGCAGAGAGACCTCCGCCACGAAAAAACCAAAGAAAAGGTATATGTAAAAGATTTTTCTAAGTCTTTAATTTGCTACTTATTTATGATATACTGATAAAAAAGCCGTTCCCGTCGGTAGTAGGGAGTATGTGAATGGAAGATTCAATCCATAAAAGTAAAGACCACTCAATGAAAATGGTGCTTGATGAGCCTGAAATGCTCATTTCATTTCTGAAAAAATTCGTACCAATAGATGTTTTGAAAGATGTAAGACCATCTGATGTAGAGGATATACCAACAAGACATTTAAATTTAATTTCAGAGCAAAAAGACAGTGATACGATAAAACGGATAAATCTCAAGGGTGACAGCCCACTGTTTGTGATTGCAATTGTTGAGCATGAGTCACAGGTGAATTTTCGTGCTTCGTTTAAGATGTTGCTCTACACGGCTCTTATTTTGGAAAAATATGAAAAAGAAGTAATAAAAAAAGCCAGAAAAGAGAGTAAAAATAAAAATATAAACCCAACGCTTTTAAAGGATTTTAAGTATCCACCTGTATTGCCTATAGTGTTCTACGATGGAAAAACGAAATGGACTGCGAAAACGAACTTCCTGAACAGGACAGAAATGCACGACATTTTTAAGAAGTACATACCAAAATTCGAGTACGAGCTGGTGGATTTAAACAAATACAGCATAGAGGACTTGACGAAGTTCGGTGATTTGCTTTCGCTGTTTCTAATACTGGATAAAGTGAAAAATCCTGATGAGCTTGGCGGCATTATGTCATCGCTACCCAAAGACTATATTGATAAAGTAAGTGCGAATGTGCCTGATAATTTGAGAGAGCTGCTATCAAAAGTCGTACTAATATTACTTACAAAAATTGATGTTCCTAAAGATGAAATAGCAGAAGTGACCGACAGGATAAAAGAGAGGGGTGTTGCAGAAATGTTTAACAATTTCAATGCAGAGGGTTATAGCGTTCGTGAAACACGGAGGGAAGCTAAGGCTGAGGTCAGTGTTAAAATTGCACGGAAACTTATAGCCAGAAAGCGACCAATTGAGGAAATAATTGAAGACACCGAGCTAACGCGAGAAGAAGTCGAAAAGCTGTTGCAGGAACATAATTCAGCAACAAGCCATTAGTGCGTTGTTGTGGACATCTTAAATTCTTAAGAAAATGGGGCGACGATTTATGAGCCACCGCCCTTTCTTTAACCGTTCGGAAGTCTTTGCGTCAACACACCATACCTATAGCTATGGTGGTCGCTGATACAGGTAATCAGTGCCAAACCGTCAAAACCGTCTGCAAGCTGTAGCACTTGCACTTCAGGCATTACACCACGTTCTGTAACTGAAAATTCGTGGCGGGCGTAGAACGTGTGGATTATGATTGTATCACCCCTCCAGTCTGCGAGATTCCCAAACATACTTCCGTCACGGATATTGCTCGGTAATCCGGATTATGATAATAAATTAGATAGACCCGTTCAAATCATGTGGCGCCTTTATAATTGACGAGCGAGTTCAATATACTAAAAATAAGGCAATGGATGATAAATACTACATGGATATGATAGTCAATTATCTGAAACAGTGGAAAAAAGGGCAAAAAAAAGACTTTATTGAGTTACTCCGCAATAAGCTGCCGGAAATATTGAGTAGTACGCAAAAAGAGAATAAGGTTAAATATTACTTAAAGGTACTGAGCCAAGATAACATTATTGAATTTGTAAGTGGCACTTCACGTACAGGTGTCTGGGTACTGGGTAAAACCAATAACTAAAAAATAATTACCCAGTTGTTTACCCAGTTCTTACCCAATAAATCAGCTTATTATATATCTGCATTGATACTTAAATGTGTTGCAAATACAATAGTTTTGAGGAATACGGTGATTGACTAAACTAACATAACAAACAAATATCCAAGGCAATCATTACCCGGTTGATACCTAATCAAAAACAGTGAGCGAAAATATGACTAAACCAAAGCCTCCCGACAATCCGAGAGGTTTTATTTTGTCGGCTTATAAAAAAAGATTAACAACAATTTAATAATTTTTATTGCACATATCGCAGTAAAATGTTATCATTATTTTCGAGATAGGCCATACAAGAGGCCGCAGTGTCCGTGAAGGTGTTCGAGCACCATCACGGCGAATGTAGGGAACCCGCAAAAGTCCACGCCTACAAACACGGATTTCTCCGCCACCACGACGTTTATCAGTATACTCATTTATCATGAGTTTTTCAAGCTGATTTTAGTTGTCGGAGCGATAATGTTTTTCGTGTACAGTCGCTAAATAATAAATTTAAGCGCGTAGGCAAAGCATTTTTTATGCTTAGGTAATTTTTACCCCTGCGCGTTTTTTGTATGGCCTTCCGGCATTAGCCATCGGGGGAGGGCATTGACTTGGAATTATATCCACTTACAAAACCGCAACGGTCAATATTTGATATGCAACAATATTACGGCGGAGCAATAGCAAATATCACAGGTGCGGCATTTTTTGACGAACCTGTGGAACTTTCTGCGCTCAGACGAGCGTTTGGGAAAGCCTTTGAGTTGCATAACTCACTGAGAATCCGAATCAAAATAAAAGATGGCACACCCATGCAATATATTACGCCGCATAAGAGCGAAGAATTTGACGAGCTTTGCTTCGATGTAGAGCATGATTTTGAAACATGGTTGACCACGCTTGCCCGCACTCCGCTCGACATGGGTGGTGCGCTCTGCAAAATCGTCCTCTTAGAAGTCGCAGGACGGACAGGCTACGTTATCCACCTGCATCATCTCATAGCCGATGCATGGACTTACGGCATACTCACAGACACTATCGCAAAATATCTAAAAAATGAACTGCCTGAACGCACATACAGTTACCTCGATTATATCGAGACAGAAAAAGAATATGCCAAATCTCCAAGGCGCGAAAAGGACAAGGCGTATTTCCTGTCTTGCTTTGAAAAATGCAGTGAGCCGACATATTTGTGTGAACGCCCCGCAAAAAACAATGCCGCAGAGCAACTAAAGATAGCCATAGACAAAAAAACCTCGGCAAAAATTACGGCATTTTGCGAAAATAACTCAATATCGCCTTATTCACTGTTTATGAACACCTTGGCTGTATATATCTATCGTATAAAAGGCGTGAATGACATATACATAGGTACGGCTATTCTCAACCGTTCAGGCAAAAAAGAAAAATCAACCGCCGGAATGTATATAAACACCGTACCTGTGCTTATGCAGGTGAGCGACACACTTAATATATCGGAAAATATACAAAGTAATTCCGTGAGCATTATGGGCATACTGCGCCATCAGCGTTATCAGTACAATGAATTTCTGAGCGATATACGTGAGAAATATGGATTTAAAGGGCGGCTGTATGATGTGGTGCTAAGTTATCAAAACGCTGTACTGCCCGATGGTGTGACAGCCCGGTGGGTGTTTCCCGGCTGCCAGAGTGAGGCGCTTAATATACATATGAACGACAGGCAGCACGAGGGTGTATATCATATAGACTATAGGCGATGTGCTGATAACAGGTGCAACAGGCTGGCTCGGCGCACATGTTCTGGACGAATATCTATACCCACGCAGTTTGGCATGGCTTCCGATAGAGTTCTCACCGGTAGACGATACGGCAAGGGCAGTTATCAGGATTGCCGGTCATTACGACAGAGTTCAGGTCGTATATCACGCTTACCACGACAAGTCCATACTGTTTGGAGCGTTCATAAAGGCACTAAAATCAGCAGGTATAAAAATGAAGCCCGTCTCAATGAAGCGTTTCCGAGAAGAGCTTGCTAGAACAGCAAACGACCCGAAAACAGCGCACATTTACGAGGCGTTTGTAAGTGATATCGGCACAGACGGCGAGCTTAGTTTACAGAGTAATATCAAACTAAGCAATAGCCATACAACGCAGTATTTGAAGCAGACGGGTTTTAGCTGGCAAGAAGTGGGCGCAGACTATCTGCGGAAGTATGTTGAGTATTTTTGCTGGATTGGGTACTTTGGGGTGTGAGTTGGGGGAGTATTGAGGGATTTCAACACGCTAAAGAAATGGAGGATGTTGTTTTATGATTGCAGATTTGCATAGCAACACTTAAATGGGAATTAATCGAATCTCATGCCGTGAGACGGCAAGATGTAAGCAGAGACGACTTCAGCGAATATATAAACTTTTTGCAGTCAGAGTGGGTTCATTGGAATACCGACCTCGAAAACGCGGCAATCCTCAAATTGCATCCGACAGCCAAGGAAGTTTTTTCACACCTGGATACAATAGAGATTACAAGAGAAAATGCGTTTTTGCTTCGTCCTATGAGGTTGGAACGGTATTAACTTTTTTGTCAATACTTTTACTTTTTTTATTGATGATGAAATGGTAAATATCAATGCACTTGCACCGATTGCCAAGGTGATTTATTTTGACACAAGCTACGATCAAGATTGCTCGGGAAAAAAATATCGTTCGTGCGTGGAATTGGGGTGAGGTGATAGGAATAATCAAACAAACATCACACATAGAAAAATAAGGGATTTTAAGAAAAAATGAAGGAGTAGGACTAATGAACATTTTTATAAGCGTTGCCCTTGGTATTGTATCTTCAATAATTGCCTCGTCGATATTTTGGCTACTTGCTTTCAAGGTAACACGAACTAAAGTTAAGTTTTATGAAAATTTGGAAAAAAGTAAGAATACCGGCGAATATCCAGGTGACTTTCGCTACAGAGTCAAGGTAATGAATATCGGAATCAGAGATTTCATTGAAGTCGAATTTATATGCAGACTCACAATAAAGCGTAAGAATGGAGTTCAAAATTATACATACTTAGGCGTTGGGAATGCTGACAAAATACCTGTTTTGAAAGGTCGTAAAAACCGATGCAAAAAATGTGACAAGAAAAGTACGAAGGGGGCTCACACTCTAACACTATATTGCACATCTGTTACAAATCGTGAGTTTAGTAAGAAATTTTATGCAGAGAGCGTAAAAGAAAAGGCGGGAGCAGAGGAACTAAGTCTTGATGATATCTTGAATGAATATTTTGATACTGCAACTATTACTATTTATGCATATGGATATGATGCAGTCACGGGTGCAAGAAAAATGTATGTATCTCAACCATACAAGTTTGACGACATAAAATCCACATAGAGTGGTTAATTAACTCTACGTACAGTTTGGCATGGCTTAACGCAAGCAAGCTTTAGCGGGCAAGAAGCAGACACAGATTGCTCTTAATCCAAGCGTTTTTCGGCATAATTGCTTAAGACCTGATTCATGAGCGACTGATATTTTATCCCATGGCGGCTGGCATACGCCTTAAATCTAATAATGGCTTTTGTGTCAACATACAGGCTGATTCTTTCCTTTGAAAGTTTCTCTGCAAAATATTCCGGGCTTGGCAAAAAATCATCGTCAATAGGTGTTGCGCTATCCATAGCTCGTTCAATTTCCAGCGGTGCATCCGTATATTTAACTTTGCTCATATTTTCTCTTTCCCTTTCTCCCACATGAATTTTACACATACAATTGTATAGACAATTGTATGTGACGTCAAGCCCCGAAAGGAGTACTATGAACACAAAATTTAACTCATCAGGCATTTCAAAGTATAGCATTTGGTGGCGGCGGAAATTGCATAGACTTATTGTTGCGTTAATACGGACTTCACCAAAGCATAGCATTAACCTCATACGAAATTCGTTTATATCAAACGGCAAACCGACCATTTATGCAGTAACACACGTTTTTGAAAGGACGAAATGTTAAGAGGATTGGCGATTACAAAACTCAATCATTTTAGGTATGTCAGTCGTACAAATATCCCAGATAATATCGTAATCAATCTGTCCGTATCTATGGGCAACGATGTTTCGCAGAAGCTTTATTTCTCGCCATTGCATATTGGGATTAGTTTCCTTGAATTCGTCGCTCAAAAGTGATACAAGCTCCCCAATTTGCAGAAGGCAAAGACAAATTGCATTGCGAAACGTAGCACTTTCGTCGAACTTAACCTTACTATTGCCAAACTCGTTACTTGTATCAATAATCTGATTGCAATACTTCAAGATATAGCTAAGAATACGCAAGTCACTAGTGCGCATATACAAGCACCATTTCCTTCTCAATTCTTTGTTTAAAACCGAATTCTCCTTCATCGCTGGCGATTCCCGAGATGGTCAACAAATCAATGCTCTTGTCAAAATTATCTTGCAAATCTCCTAACATCCCGGCAAATTGCAAGCCACGAATTCTCCCTTTGTCTATGATGAAATCTATGTCACTATCGCCGCGAGCTTCTCCTCGGGCATATGAACCAAAAAGAAAAATGCGCTCAACATCATATTTAATCGCAATTGGAGCAACAACATGTTTTATCTCATCTAGGCTGTATATGGTATCGCTCATTTTCCATCACCTGACTTGTCTTAAATATACGGATATTATATTGCATTTGAAATGAAATATCAATAAAAATCTGATGTTGCAAGGAGTTTAGGCAAGGAGTTTAACGGATGAACAAAAAATTCAATTCAACAGGCATCTCCCCCAACCCAAACCGCAAAAACCTCTGAGAGCTGAAAATATCAGCCAATCCTGATATACTGGCTCGGGAAAACAAGTATGAGAGGAAGGCTTACGCAACTACAAGGCTTACGCAACTACCTATAATACTATTGAAAAATTCAGTCCACCCTGATATACTGGGTGGACAAAAAGTAACGGCAATTTGCCCCGTAGAACTGAGAGGAGATATCCAAAATGGCAGTCAAAAAAATCATAATCATCGGAGCCGCAGGGCGCGACTTCCACAACTTCAACGTGTATTACCGCGATAACCCCGACTACAATGTGGTGGCATTTACCGCGGCACAAATTCCTGACATAGCAGGAAGAAAGTACCCCGCATCACTTGCCGGCAAACTCTATCCGGAAGGAATCCCGATTCATGAAGAAAGTGAACTGGAAGACCTCATAAAAAAGACAGGTGCAGATGCATGCGTGTTCTCTTACAGCGATGTGCCATACTCCTACGTGATGAGCCTTGGTGCGAAAGTAAACACGGCAGGTGCAGCATTCACAATGCTTGGGCACAAAAACACAACAATCAAAAGCACAAAACCCGTCATAGCAGTCGGAGCAGTGCGCACAGGCTGCGGAAAAAGCCAGACTTCGCGCAAAATCGCAGAAATCCTGATGGCACACGGCAAAAAAGTAATAGCCATACGCCACCCAATGCCGTATGGAGACTTAGAGGCGCAAAAGGTGCAACGCTTCGCGACTATAGAAGACCTCAAAAAGCATAACTGCACAATCGAAGAAATGGAAGAATACGAACCGCATATAGAACGCGGCAATGTAATCTACGCCGGCGTTGACTATGAAGCGATACTGCGAGCAGCGGAAAATGACCCCGACGGGTGCGACATAATCCTCTGGGACGGCGGTAATAATGACTTCCCGTTTTACGAAACAGACTTGATGGTATCAGTGACAGACCCACACAGACCCGGGCACGAACTGGGTTACTATCCGGGCGAGGTTACACTCCGCCTTGCGGACGTGGTGGTAATTAACAAGATTGACAGCGCAGACTTTGAAAACATCCTCACGGTAAGAGAAAGCATAGAAAAGGTAAATCCGAAAGCCGTAGTGGTAGATGCCGCTTCCACAATCAGCGTAGAAAAACCTGAACTCATCAAAGGCAAACGTGTTCTCGTTGTCGAGGACGGGCCGACCCTCACTCACGGCGAAATGAAAATAGGAGCAGGCATTGTTGCTGCAAAGCGTTTCGGTGCAGCGGAAATCATCGACCCGAGAGAAAATGCAGTAGGGAAACTTGCAGACACCTACAAAACCTACCCGCACATCGGCAACTTGCTACCCGCAATGGGTTACGGCGAGGAACAAATGCGAGACCTGGCTGCAACGATAGATAAGGTCGATTGCGACTCAGTTATTATAGCCACGCCGATAGACTTGGAGCGTGTCATAAAAATAAACAAGCCCACAACCAGAGTAGAGTATGAACTACAAGAAATCGGACATCCAAACATGGAAGATGTGCTAAAGGATTTTATATAGGCAACTGCGAAAGCCCCAATAACAAAACACCCGGCCCTGCGGGTGTTTTGATGAAAACGAAAGGCACAAGTAATGTCAGATATGAAGATTTCACTGCCCGATACGGCTACAATAACAATCACCGGGCAGACAATAGATAAACTTATACGCGCAGGAGACGGCGATGCGGCACTTTTATACCTATATATCCTTAAAATGGACGGGCAGCTTACGGCATCGCAAGCCGCAATAGAACTAAACAAAGGTAAGGGTTGGATTGCTTCGGCACTTGCGGTATTGTCCAGACTCGGTCTTGCAAATGTCGATAACACATCAAGCATTAGCACAGATGAACAGAAGTCACCGCTTGAAGAACCGCGCAACTACAGCATTGCCGAGATAAAAAGCGAGTTGGCTGCGGGTTCGGATTTTTCACATGTAGTAAATGAGACACAGCGAGTTATGGCAAGGATCCTTTCACCGGACGAACTACTGAGACTTTTTAGTATTTATGATTATCTGCGCTTGCCTGTGGACGTGATATTGCTGCTTATAACGCACTGCATAAGCGAGAGCCGCAAATCAAGCGGAGGGCGTATGCCATCGGTGCGGTATATAGAAAAGGCTGCATTTACATGGGAGAGAGAAGGTTTATTTACAGCAGAAAAAGCAGAAGAATATCTTAAAAAGCTCGATGACATAAGAGATGTGCGTGGCATGATAAAAGAGAAACTGCAAATAAGGGGCAGGGAGTTTTCAAAAACCGAAGCTCACTACGTGGAGGGCTGGATTAAAATGGGCTTTGAAGCGGAAGCAGTTGCCATAGCTTATGACAAAACGGTGGTCAAAACAGGCAATCTGGCATGGCCTTATATGGATTCGATACTGAAAAATTGGCACAAAAAAGACATACATACAGAAGAGGAAATCATGGCGGCAGAGGGCAAGCGTCCTCCACTCGATGTCAAAACGGGCTCAACTGAAAAGCATGGTAAACCAAATCGAAGTGAAATGGATCGCATGACTAAGATTTTGAATAAAATCAAGGAGACCTAACAGATAATATGCAATTTGCTACGCTTGTTGTGAGCCGGCAGTTCGTCGCCACTTCTACGACAAAAAGGCTCCGCAAACAGTATATCATCTTCTAAGCATAGGAGAAATCAGACATGGCAATTGACGGAAAAATTTTGGCTCGCGCCAGAAATGCTTTGCAGGCAAGGCGGAGAAGAAAAGAAGAGATGCTGGAAAACCGTCTCCGAGAGGTCTATGCAAAATCGCAGACAGTGGCTGAGATAGACTTAAGACTAAGGGAATCAATGACCCGGCTTCTCGGCGTAGCTTTGGGAGAAAATAGCGGTGCAGAGATAGAGGATATTCGCCAAACAAATATTATTTTGCAAGATAATCGTAGGTTGGAAGTTGTAAAGGCAGGATTTTCCAAAGACTATCTGGACGACAATTATATGTGCGAGCGGTGCAAAGACACGGGTTTTTGCGATGACAAGATGTGTGGTTGCTTGGAAGAAATATACAGACAAGAACAGAGCTCATCACTGAGCAACCTGTTTAAGCTCGGAGACGAGAGATTTGAAAACTTCAGCCTGCAATACTACGATGACAGACCTTCATCTGAAACAGGAATATCGCCGCGTAAAAGCATGGAAATAGTCTATGAGACATGCAAGGAGTACGCAAAAAAATTCGGAAAAAACTCCATGAATCTATTTTTCAACGGAGCACCCGGTCTTGGGAAGACCTACCTTTCGGCGTGCATCGCCAGAGTAGTAGCTGAAAACGGATATTCCGTGGTGTATGACATGGCGACAGTAATCTTTGCCAAATTTGAAGATGCAAAGTTTTCTCGTACAGATAATCTCGAAGATACAAGAAACGAGATAAAGCGTTACATGGAATGTGACCTGCTGATAATGGACGATTTGGGCACAGAAATGACCACAGTGTTCACAATCTCTGCACTCTACGAAATAATAAATACCCGCCTCGTAACAGGTAAAAAAACTATAGTAAACTCAAATCTAACGATAGCAGAACTCCAGAAAAGATACTCCGAACAAATAACGTCCCGTCTGGAGGGAGAATACCAAGTTTTGACCTTCTATGGTGAAGACATTCGGAAAAAACGCAATGCTTTGTAAGGAGAACAAAAAAATGCTGATAAAAACGCTTCCCGTAGGAATGTTAGAAACAAATTGCTACATTTTGACCGATGAGGTCACTGCTAAATGTGCAATAATAGACCCCGGAGCGGAATCAAACACAATTCTGGACTACATAGAGTCAAACAAGCTGACACCCGCGGCTATATTCATTACCCACGGTCACTTTGACCACTTTATGGCACTGGAAGAGTTGGTGAAAGAAATAGATGTTCCTGTATATATCCACGAAAATGACTTTGACCGAAAAGGTCAAGGAGGTCGTCACCAACTGTCCACGGACAGCAAATTAAACTTCTACAAAGAAGCTGACGAAATCGAAGTCGGAAACTTGACTGTGAAAGTCCTCGAAACTCCGGGACACTCCCCCGGCTCGGTAACGCTAATGTGTGAAGATGCACTTTTCACCGGAGATACCTTGTTTAGCGGCGACTGCGGCAGAACAGATTTGCCGGGTGGCAGCCGAGAGATAATCTTGCAATCCCTGAAAAGACTCGCAGAGCTGAACGGCAACTTTGAAGTCTACCCCGGTCATGACGAATCAACCACGCTGGAAAACGAAAGAAAGTTCAACAGGGACATATTAGAGGCAATAAAGTGATAGCAGAGAAGACAGTGTGGGGAACACTCTCAGGAATCAGACCTGCAAAAGTAGCGGCAAAGCTATTAAAATCAGGTAAAAACGCAGAAGAAGCAGCGGAAACGCTGAAAAATGAATATCATGTAACTCCCGACAGAGCGAAAAAATGCACGTTGACAGCCCAAAAGGCAATAGCCCTGAGAGAAACCCTAAACCCAAAAGACGTAGCACTATACATAGGTATCCCGTTTTGCAAAACAAGATGTGCCTATTGCAGCTTCGTCAGCAACAATGTAGAGCGCTCATTTAATCTCTCAGAGCCATTTACCAAAACACTTATAAAAGAACTCAAAGAAACAGCAAAAATAGCGCAAAGATGGGGGCTGCGAGTTATAGCCATATACATGGGAGGCGGTACGCCAACCGCACTGCCTGATGAAAGCTTAGAAAAAATCCTTAAAACAGTGCAAGAAACAATTGATTTTAAATATCTGCGCGAGTACACTGTAGAGGCAGGGCGCCCGGATACGCTGACAAAAGAAAACCTTAAGCTCATAGCAGAAAACGGCGCAAGCCGGATCTGCATCAACCCGCAGACAATGGCAGATGAAGTTTTGGCAGCAATAGGAAGAAACCACACCGCAGAGGATATCTTAAAAGCAGCAGAGCAAATAAAACAGACAAATCTTGCACTTAACATGGACATAATAGCCGGACTCCCCACAGATACGGCAAAAAATTTCGCCGAAACACTTGATAAAGTGTTGGAACTTGACCCTGAAAATATCACGGTACACACCTTGTCGCTAAAAAAAGGCTCGCGTATTATGCTAAATAACGAGAATATACCAAGCGGAGAAATAGTCGGAGAAATGCTTGACTATGCATCAGAAAGGCTTGAAAGCAGGAGCTACGAACCATACTACATTTATAGACAATCTTACATCTCGGGCGGCTTTGAGAACACAGGCTGGAGTAAAGCCGATAGAGAATGTATATATAATATGTGTATGATGGAAGAACTCTGTAGCGTGCTCTCCGTAGGTGGCGGAGGTGTGACAAAGTTCGTGACAGAGGACGGAAGCAAAATCGAGCGGGAATTCAACGCAAAATACCCGCTGGAATATATAAACCGCACAGACAAAATAGAAAAGAAATTAGCCAAAATGGAGGAGAACTATGCCCTTTCCATATGAGATTAAGGAGATTAACAAAAGAGCAATAGACGACCCGAAGGGATTCGCCGAAGAATGTGAAGCCATCTACAACAGAAAAGTATATGAAGCCGCAGCAGATATGTATGAAAGAATCCCTATAAGTAATGTTGTGTTGCTATCCGGCCCGTCAGGTTCCGGGAAAACAACGACGGCTCAGAAAATTTGCGATGCGATAGAGAAACTTGGCATACGCACACACACGATATCCATGGACAGATACTACCTTTCCCGAGACCCCGAGACAGCGCCGCGAACACCTGACGGCGAGTATGATTTTGAATCACCATACTGTCTTGACCTGGATTTGCTCAATGAGCACTTTGATGACCTCATTGCGGGAAAAGAAGCGGTAATACCGCATTTCAATTTTAACGAACAAGTGCGAGACCCGAGCGGAGAGATGCGGCTAAAACTCGGAAAAAATGAAATAGTAATTTTTGAGGGGATCCACGCACTTAATGATATTCTGGCACATAATCACCCCGAAGCATTTAAACTTTACATCAGCGCGCGCTCGGATATAGTAAGCGAAGGCGGCATATATTTTAAAAGGTCATGGACAAGGCTTCTGCGCCGTGTGGTACGAGATGATTTTTTCAGAGGTATGGGCGCAGAGAGGACTCTGGGAATGTGGGCAAATGTGAGAGATGGCGAGAAAACATATATCACTCCGTTTAAATACAAAGCAGACCTGCTGTTTGATTCGTCAATGGGTTACGAAGTACCAATCATGAAAAAATATGCCCAGGATGCAATCACCGCAATACCCAAAGGCTCAAGGCGTGAAAAGGAGCTATACTCAGTACGCCCCGCTCTAATGGAGTTTGCTGAAATAGACTCAAAACACGTACCGGCCGACTCAATACTAAGAGAATTCATAGGCGGCGGCATTTACGAACGGTAAATAAGATGAAAAACTTTTTTCAGAAATTCATGCACGGCAGATACGGGCCGGATCATTTGAGCGTAGCACTGATTATCCTATCTTTTCTGGTATCAGTGCTTTACGTGACTATTGGCCATTTGCCGCTACTGTACCTGTCATATTTCATAATGGCACTGGTTCTCTTCAGGATGCTATCACGCAATATAGCAAAGCGAAGAAGAGAAAACGATGTCTTTATTCGTTATTGGTGGCCTGTTCGTACAAAAATAGTACGGTTTGTGGGCAATTTAAAGCAGAGAAGAACCCATAAGTTCATAAAATGCCCGGACTGCAAGAATACCCTCCGTGTTCCGCGAGGAAAGGGCAAAATCATCGTCACTTGTCCAAAGTGTACAAAAAAGATGACTAAAAAGACTTGAGTTCGCTACGATTAATGTTGCATTTGACGAAAATGTCAATATTTTGATATGAAATGTTTGTCGATTATTGGCATTGACTGTGGCAAAAATTTACGGTATCATTAGTGACATAAAGGGGAGACCCTAGAAAAGGAGCAAGAGCTATGACATACGTTACAAAGAGACACGAGAATATAGTAGCAAGAGAAAACGTGGCACCCGGGTTGTGCCGTGTCATAATGCCTTGCAACAGGCTTTCAAAATCGCGCAAATCGTAGTATCGTATAACACGTTACAACAGAAGACAGCAGTCGAAAGCTTGAAGATACCCGAAAGCTATCGACTATTTTTTTGGTTCGTGAAAGGAGTTAATTATTATGTACGAATTATCAAAAGTATTCGCAGGAACCCTGCAAGCACACGCCGAAGACAGATTTAACAATCAAAAAAGACAACCGGATATCAAACCGGAAATTGACGAAGTAGTATGCCACACTCTCGAAGGAGACAATCTTAAAGATGCACTGAACTTCATAGACAACATTCGCGCTTCAAGAATGAAAATCGAGTGGTCGTCAATAAATGTTTGGTCAGTATATCGCGGATTCAGACACGTCATGGACATAAAAGTAGCAAACAACTCATGGAGCATCACATTGCTTCTTGACCATGCTAAGTCAAGACGGGCTCACTTTTCAAGTGAGACGGAAGGTGTACGCAAACTTATCAACTCGCTCAGAAACTCTGTCGGCAGTCAAAGGGAAACACAATATGCATCCTCTTAAAGGATGTAACAGCGGTCTAAACGCAAAAAACAAGCCATGCCTATTTAACCAAAAAGGCATGGTTTGTTTTATGTGCCGATAAACATTGAATCTGTGTATAATATAGGTTATACTGATGAAATGAACAGTAATAACAAGAAATTCAAACTTAAACTAATACTGGGTATAACCACTATATCGCTACTGGGGCTGCTTGTTGTGTATGTAGTTGGAAATACGGTCGTTCGGCAGATACTTTATGAAAGTGCTTACAGCGAAGAATATATAACTGCCTACGTTACACGAAGCCTTAGGATAATCAGCCTGTCTTTTGCGGGTGTTCTACTGGCTCTGAACATACTTACAATAATCCTGATGTCGCTCATAACAAGGAATATGGAAGAAATTCGTGTAGCGGAAGAAAGGCTTCGTGTAATAATCAATGCCTCACCGCTTGCGTGTTGGATACTGGATGAAACTTTTGAAATAACAGAAGTAAATAATGAGGCGGTCAGACTCTTTGGTCTCAAAGACAGCAAAGATTATATCGAACATTTTGCAAATCTGTCACCCGAGCATCAACCGGACGGCAGATTGTCAAGAGATAGAATTATGGAGCTGCAAACCAAATGTTTTGTCGAAGGTTCGGTACATTTTGAGTGGATGCACCAGACATTGGGCAGCAAAGAAGAGATACCCTGTGAAGTGCATATCAAACTATTTGAGTCGAGCAACAAAAAGTATATCATATGTTTTGCGCGTGACTTGCGTGAAATAAAAAGAACGTTCGATATGGTGCATCAACTGGAGACTGCCGCATACACCGATGCCCTGACAGGCGCAAGCAACAGGCGGTATTTAGATAAAACTGCCGCAGAAGAAATAAACAGTTGTATGAATGAGAAAAAACCTCTTTCCATGCTGATGTTTGATGTGGATTTCTTCAAAAAGGTAAATGACACCCACGGACATCAAGTCGGCGACGAAGTCCTCAAAATACTGGTATCACGTATACGTCATGCCCTTAAAAAAGGTACGGTCATAACCCGGTTTGGCGGTGAAGAATTTATCGCAACACTGCCCGGCAGTTCTATAGCTATTGCGATTAAAACCGCCGAAAGAGTGAGAACGGCAGTAGAAAGAACGCCGTTCAAAATAAAAGACTTAAAAGTGCCTGTCACAATATCTGTGGGGGTAACATCACTAAGGGAGGACAACACATCGCTGCACACTCTGGTAGCAGAAGCAGACGAAGCCCTATACAAAGCCAAGCAAACAGGCAGAAACAAAGTAGCATTTTACGAGCCGTAGGAGGTTAATTACCGAGGAAAAATTCGAGTTGACTAAAAGTATATAAAAGTATATAATCAGACGCGGAAGTATATAAAAGTATATAGCCAATGCGAAAGTATATAAAAGTATATAAACGATGAAAAGGAATGGTCTTAATTATGTCAAACCCATTTAATCCTGCCTTCGGCAAACGACCGCGTCTTTTTTTCGGTAGACAAGACATATCCAGAGCGATTCTCTCAGCGGTGGGGGAAGAGAATAGCCCTTGGCGAACAACACTTATCACAGGTGGCAGAGGAGCAGGGAAAACAACATTGCTGTCTGACATCAGGATAAATATTGATAACCTTGATGCAGTCGCACTGTATGTAGTTCCAAACGAGGCCTTATTGGAGAGTATTCTTGTGCAATTATACAGGCAATTGCCTAAATCCGCCACTGATGCATTGCCTGAACTTAAAAATATTTCCGTCAATCTAGGCGTGTCGGTTGGATTCGAGAAAAACAGGCAGATGCCGTCTTTTACCGAGACATTTTCCTTTCAGATTATGGAGTTGTTGGATGCATATATGAAACGGGAGAAGCATGTTGTTTTTTTGATTGATGAGGCACAAAAGCACACCGAAGATATGCGTATTTTCATCAATACATATCAAGATTTGATTATGCGGGATTATTCTGTGAGCATGGTATTGGCGGGGCTGCCTTCTGTTGTTTCGGATATATTGAGTGATGATGTTCTCACATTCCTTAGAAGGGCAAAACAAGTTGAACTTGAAAATGTTGAAATTATGATTGTTCAGCATGAGTTTAGAAAGGTATTTTCAGGCTTGGCTGCCTCTTTGAGTGAAGACATTATCATCAAGGCTGCCAACGCTACTTATGGATACCCGTACCTAATTCAGTTGGTGGGGTATTATTTATGGGAAAAAATGCATCAAAGCAATGCTGGAGATATTTTGGATGACGTATTATTTGACTCAAAAGCAGAGCTGTTTCGTAATGTGCATAGGTTGATTTTTGCCGAATTGTCGAATAGGGACAGAGAATTTGTATTTGCAATGGCTGAAGACGAAGGTTATTCCTCAGTATCAGACATTGGCAAAAGAATGAAAAAAGAGAAAAACTTCATTTCTCTTTACCGCGAAAGGCTAATATCTGCGGGAGTTGTTAAATCTGCCGGACATGGCACTCTGTGCTTTTGCTATCCCTATATGAGAGAGTTTCTTGCACAAAAGAAGCTTGAAAATAATTATTGACCTGTGAAGCAAGCATCGACTTACCGATACCCCTGCACAACCAGTCTGGCATCGTCGTTTGGGCAGTTGGTGCAAGTGGAGAGGGTGATAATTTGCAGTGCTCTCAGGGGTGCATCAATTCTGTCTGCAAACCGCTGGAAAGCGCGTGCGTAGCTGAAGTCTAAGTGATATGCATAGTCTGTTATATCAGTTAGCCGTGCATCGAATATCGTGAACTCCAGAATTTCATCGCCGACTTGTAGTGCTATTATGTCATTTTCAGCAAGAAAACTGCTGTCAAGAAGTCTATGCAGTTCACTGAACAACCCACCCTGCGGAGCGTTATGTCCATATATGATAAGGTGCGGTGTAGTTTTTATGTTTATGTTTCGGAAATCCATAAACAATGCACCGTTCGGATTACGCTCACCTGTAAAAGAGGTGGTGAGGTATCTAACATTGTCTTCACCTCGCACAACAGGGTAGTCTACATATGTACCGTCTATTTTGAGCCAGCCGACGAAGTCAGGATTTATCCGAGAGCTGCCGCATCATGTCGTCAAGAAAGCAGTATGTTTTTTCTTCTCCAACGAGCATTATGTCTTCACAGTCCACAATGTCATAAAATTCAGGCCAGCGGAGTGCTTCATTGAGGTGTGCCAGAGTCTGCACACACGGGATTAGTTCTATGCCAAACATTTCTGCGTAGCTGTCGAGGTCTTTTAGTTCTTCCTTTGTGTAGCGCCCGCGCCCATAGCCGAAATACTTCCACTCCGGGATTTCAAAGGTGTCCTCTGTGTATAGTTGCAGCGTATTTAGCCCCATCAACGCCATGTGCCTTATCAGTTTTTTAACCGCCGATACGTTCGCCACAGCGTTTCTCGAGCAGTCAAGCATATAGCCGTTTGCCTTGAATGCACTTGTTTCTTCTACTTCGTTTTCGCCTTGCAAGAGATGGCTTATAGCCCTGATGAACTCTACTTTTTTGCTGTACTTTATGTACGCTCTGCCGTCTGATTTTGTTAAGTGCAGCCCTTTTTCCTGCATTTGAGTTTCTACTTCTACTCCTGTGTCCGAAATTGTAAAAAATCCCGCCTGCTCAAGTTCTCGCAACGGGGCGGCTCAATTCGTCTTCTATTTTGTTGATTGTAAGTGTAGTCATTATAACGCCCTTTCCCTTTGTTTATAACTGCTCTTTTCCATCCCTACTGCTTTGTTTTTGAAACAGCTACAAAAAGATGCCGCAAGGATGGTAAATTTTTAGGATTTACAGAGCACTAGTATATTATCTAAATACGCCATCCGTCAAGTAGTGTAAAAATTTTTTTACATTAAAATTTTACATCACTTGTAACCATAATTCACAAAATTTGACAATAAATTCAGAAAAACATTGACACTTTGTACATATTATGATAACATATGTCGCAGGTGCAACGGAAGGGTATATATCTCTAAAAGTTGCGCCAATATTGCTTATAGGGGGTATGAAAGGTATGCTTAAAGTAAGAGTTAGAAGATTATTATCCGTAACACTGGCATTTTTGTTTATTCTGGCACTCCCCGCTAATGCTTTTGCTATCGGCTTGGACGATAGCAATTCATGGGAATTTTACGAAGACATCGTCTATGTCCCATTTGACGATCTTTGCGAAGAACTTCTCCGCAAAATGGCTCTTCAGGAGCGGGCTGCGGAGGCTTGGAACGTCCTATGGGAAGCTTTCTTCAAGCCATGTGACAGCGGTTTCATGATTTACCCTGACGATTTTGCCGGAGGTTGGATTGACGGAGAGAATTTACACATTGCACTGACATCGGAAAGCTCTGAATGGGAAAAGTACAAGGAGTTATTATACAATTTTTTGTGTATCATTGTCTTCGAAACTGCTGAACACTCCCTGAATCAGCTTAATGAGATTCGTGCTCTTGTATCAGATGAATTGTTTATTAGAGGATATCCTATTCTTGCTCATGCAGTAGATGAAATTAATAACACTATAGTCTTGAGATTATCAGAGTTAAACATAAGTCTCGAAAGAAGTGTTTATACTTCGATTTCCGATATTATTGAAGAAAATCAAAATGAGTTATCTTTATTTGCGGATAATCGCAGCAGGGATGTCAATAGGCGAACTGTGCTTGGCAGAAATGTTACAGACGACTTATTTGATTTTGTAAAAAGCGAAGAGGTCGTGTTAAAGTCGGGACTGATGGGTGGAATGGGCATTGGGGTTATAAGGGAGTTTGGCAATGAGTTTACGCTTGGGGCCACAGGCTCAGTACGGACAGACCGGACTATGAACGGTTTTATAACATCAGGGCATGGTCTCAGAGTAGGTGATCCTATATACCGAAACTCTGTACGTGTAGGAGTTATTAGATCTCTTAATTTTGCTGGTTCTGGAAACGTCACGACCCCTAGATCCGATTGGGCTTTTGTCGAAGTTACAAACAATAGCTTTAGTTTAACGCGGTCTGTACTTGGATCTGCGAATGCAACTTTTCAAGTAAACAGTGTTACAGCCGAAGCCCCTGTGGGCAGAGTTTTGATTAGACATGGCATGAGTTCAGGGCATGGGCTAGTAGTGGTTACACATAGGCGCGAACAACGCATTGGAAATCAAATATGGAGTATTGCAGCTAGAGTATTGAATCAAACCATGCCTATACTCGGAGATAGCGGCGGTCCGTTTTTCTCAACGAATGGCAATAACGCTGACTTTGCCGGAATCCTGAGTGGAGGTTTCCCCAGTAATGGTAATTTTTATGTAACAATTATACCGCCGCGTGATTTTGGTCTTGTGCAGATTAGAACTACTAATTGGTAAAGGTAAATGAAAAACACTACAGCAATAATTGCAGTAATGCTTATCTTTTCGTTGACACTCGTACTTGTAGGATGCGACGATGGTGCAGTTTCGGGCATTGAGCCTGAGACTGCACCCGAGCCATCGCCTATATTTGAATCACCAGCGGGTGACGATACTTCTGATAATGCCTCCGACAGTTACGCTAGTGATGGAGAAACCCACCCGGAAGCAGATATCTCACTTTTGCCGCTGATTCCGGCCGGAGGATGGTCAAGCATGGGATGGGATCCTTCAGAACTAACTCATATCGGCATAGAACTGGTTGTTTCCGAAGCTTCGCCGCTGGGAATACGATACGTAATAATAAATAACACTGACCTTGTATTTTTTTGTTCAACAGATATTTTTTGGTTATTTATAAAACATAATGATGAATGGCTGGAAATCGACACCTCTATATTGGTAGAGG
>Ga0209755_10001958_pt1 | contig 29758 bp, 16 predicted proteins | sample TergutCo191P1_FD_187301 | JGI IMG/M metagenome (GOLD analysis project Ga0209755, IMG submission 187301) | Cornitermes sp. P1 segment gut microbial communities from Petit-Saut dam, French Guiana - Co191P1 (SPAdes) (version 2) | ecosystem: Host-associated > Arthropoda: Insects > Digestive system...
TGTGTGGCGACCGGGCGATGATATTTATTTAACGTTCCTTCTCGCCGATCCTCAGGGAATGTTACCTGCAAATCATCCTGTTTCTTTTGAGCTGGAAGACCCCAGAGGAAGACCTGTTATCAGCAGAACATATACCTCTTCCGTTGACGGATTTTATCCCATCAATATATCTACATCCTCTGACGCTCCTACAGGAGACTGGACAGCAAGAGTCAGGGTCGGCGGCAGCGTATTCAACAGAAATATTAAAATAGAAACTGTTATGCCAAACAGGATCAAAATGGATATTGATTTCGGCAGCGCGGAGTTTATTAAAAGCGGCTCGCAGCAGATTCCGCTTGCCGCGGAATGGCTTTACGGCGCTCCTGCCTCAGGATTAAAAGCCGATGTCAGCGTAAGTTACGCCGATAAGGAAACTTTATTCCAGGGTTATAGTGATTATTCTTTCCGCGATTTTTCAAGGAGAGTTTCCTCCGAGCGGCAGAATGTCTGGGAAGGAAATCTTGATAAAGACGGAAAAACAAAATTTACGATGAACTTAAATCCCGGAAGCGCGGTTCCCGGAAAAGTTACGGCGCGTTTTATGACGCGGGTTTTTGAGCCATCTGGCGTATTTTCGTCGGAACAGATCAGCATGGAATATTCGCCTTACGCCCGTTATGTCGGAGTCAAACTGCCCAGGGGCGACGCGACACGGGACATGCTCCTTACAGACACGAATCATCAGGCGGAAATTGCGCTAGTTGATGAAAGCGGAAAACCTGTGCAGGGAAATGTCGCGCTTGACTGCGCCATTTATAAACTTAACTGGCGCTGGTGGTGGGAGAGAGGAACAGGAGAGCCTGCGGAATTCGCCTCGACTCTTTCGAGGAGTCCAATCTCGCGCCAGAGCGTTAATGCAGCTAACGGAAAGGCTGTGTTTAATTTCAGGATTAATTATCCTGAATGGGGACGTTATCTTGTTATCGCCAGAGACACTCAGGGCGGACACGCAGCCGCGCAGATTGTTTACATAGACTGGCCGGGATGGGCAGGACGCGCTCAGGACGGAGGTCAGGGCTCGCAGTCGATGATCACTTTAACTCCCGGAAAACCGTCGTATAACACAGCCGAAAGAGTGCAGATAACGTTCCCTTCAAATAAGGAGTCGTCGGCTCTTGTCGTTATCGAAAAAGGCGGAAATATTTTAAGAAGCGAATGGATAAACTGTCAGGACGGAACGACAAGATATGAATTTTTAGCCGAGCCGCAGATGGTTCCCAATATTTATGTGCACGTAACGCTTGTGCAGCCGCATCTGCAGGTGTTAAACGATCTTCCTGTCAGGCTTTACGGAATAACGCCTGTGCTGGTTGAAGATCCAAATACAACACTGCGCCCTTTAATAAGAACGCAGGATAACTGGCAGGCTGAATCGCAGGTTTCATTTACAGTCAGCGAAGCCAACGGAAGACCCATGTCGTACACTGTAGCTGTTGTAGACGAAGGTCTTTTGGGACTTACCCGTTTTAACATTCCGAATCCGCGTAACACATTTTACGCAAGAGACGCTTCGTTTATAAAATCGTGGGATTTATTTCAGGAGATAATGGGCGCGTATTCGGGAAGACTGGAAACCCTTCTTGCAATCGGCGGCGGTGATGACGGCGGAACTGACGCAACCAAGGAGACGCACCGTTTTAAACCTGTTGTGCGATTCTTCGGACCTTTCCAGGTTGCAAGGGGCGAATCAAAAACCGAAACATTTACGCTGCCCCCGTATATAGGAGCTGTGCGGGTAATGGTGCTTGCCGCTTCTTCCACTTCGGAAAATCAAAACGCAAGAGCGTTACGCGCATACGGAACCGCCCAGCAGACTGTAAGGGTAACTTCAGACCTGATGGTTTTCGCTTCCCTTCCGCGCATACTTTCACCTAACGATGAATTTGAAGTTCCTGTTTATGTAAACTCTCAAAGGGACGGAAGCAGGAACGTTAAGGTAAATCTCTCAGTTCCCGGAGCTCAAATTCAGGGAGCCGCATCGCAGGACGTATCGTTTACAGGAAGCGGAGAAAAATTAATCCGCTTTAAGGTAAAAGCTCCCGCAAATCCCGGCAGTTTAAGTTTTACGGTAACAGCGGAATCAGCAAATTTAAGAACAGCGCGCCATGTTGTTGATATGGAAGTGCGCTCTACGGCGATACCTGTAACAAGATCGGCGCAGAGTTTAATCGCTTCAGGCGAAACATGGAGAGGAAATCTCGCGTATCCGGGAAGAGACGGAACAAATACGTTAGTCGCAAGTTTTTCGCGTCTTCCTCCGCTTAATCTCGAAACGCGTCTTGAGTTTTTGGTAAGGTATCCTCACGGATGCCTTGAGCAGACGACAAGTTCCGCGTTCCCTCAGCTTTATCTTGGCAAGGTAATTCAGCTGGATGACAGGCGTAAAGCTGAGATTCAAAATAATATCAGTGGAGGCATTGAGCGCGTACTCGGTATGCAGCTGATGTCGGGAGGTTTTTCATACTGGCCCGGCGAATCCGCTGTTAATGACTGGGCATCATCCTATGTCGGGCATTTCCTTTTGGAAGCGCGCAAGGCAGGCTTTAATGTGCGCGACAGCGCGATACGAAGCTGGATAAATTATCAGAAGAACGCGGCGGCTCTCTGGCAGGCAGGCAATCAGAAATTTATTGAGCAGGCGTACAGGCTTTACACCCTTGCTCTTGCCGGAGAAGCCGATCTTGGATCGATGAACCGCCTGCGCAGCCACACCATACCGGTTCAGGCGACATGGCGCCTTGCCGCCGCTTACTGGCATGCGGGACAGCGCGATACTGCGCGTAACATGGTGCGCGGTTTGTCTTTGCCGCAGGAAAGTTACCGCGAGCTGTCCAGCACTTTTGGTTCTGATTTAAGAGACAAGGCGATGATCCTTGAAACGCTGATTCTTGTCGGCACTCAGGAAGATATGGGAAGAACCCGCTCCCTCTTTGAAGAAATCACAACCGCGCTTGGAAGCGAAAGATGGCTTTCAACTCAGGAAACAGCTTACTCTCTTATCGCTTTGGCTCCGTACATGGAACAAAATTCGGCAGAAGGCGAACTGAGGATTGATTATACAGCCGCAGGAAGAAACGGAAATATTGCGTTTAACGATCCTTCCGCGGAATTCTCGTTCGGAAGCGTATCGGGGACAAATACAAGTTACTCCGCGACCAACCGTTCGGCTTTTCCAGTTTATGTCAGATACACGGCAAAAGGTCTTCCTGCCGAAGGAGCGGAGCCGGCTCTCTCCGAAGGACTGGCTCTTACCGTTGAATACCGCGATTCCGCAGCGAAGGTAATTACACCTAACGACATTAAGCTGGGTGATGATATGGAAATAATCGTGCGCGTACGCAACAGTTATTCGGCGGCTGTGGAAGAAATCGCGCTTATAGTCCCAATTCCCGCTTCATGGGAAATTGTCAACACGCGCATAGGAGGCGGCTCTTCTTCGTCTAACGTGCGCTATCAGGACATAAGAGACGACAGGGTAATGGCGTACTTCAACCTCGGCAGAAATGAGGAGAGGACAATTCGCTTTACGGTAAATAAAGCTTATGAAGGCTCCTTCTTCCGCCCTGCCATACACGCCTACGCGATGTATGATGAGTCGATCCGCGCTTTAATACCGGGCGTTAGATAGCGGGAAACTTGGAATGTGAAGATCGGAATTCAAAAAGCGAAAATTTTTATTTTGAAGACAGCGAAAAAATTGCTTATACACCGTAAATTATTAATTTGCGGTGTTATCTTTTTAACGCTGTTTACCGCTTTTGCTTTTTGTCTTCCAAAGCCTTTGTTTGATGTTTCCTACTCGCCTGTGTTGTACGACAAAAACGGAAATCTTCTCGGCGCGCAGGTTGCCTCTGACGGTCAATGGCGGTTTCCGGGAAATGACACTGTAAATGAAAAATTTACGATTGCGCTGATCGAAGCCGAAGACCGCAGGTTTCGACGCCATCCCGGCGTTGATTTGCCTGCAATCGGACGCGCGGCGCTTCAGAATATCCGAGGCGGCAGAATAATTTCCGGCGCTTCCACAATCACCATGCAGACAATTCGTTTGGCGCGCGGTTTTAAGAAGCGCACCTATTTTGAAAAAGGCATCGAAGCTGTAATGGCTCTGCGTCTGGAAATTGGAAGATCCAAAAATGAGATTCTCGCTCTCTATGCAGCTAACGCTCCGTTCGGCGCAAATGTTGTAGGTCTTGAAGCCGCCTCGTGGCGCTGGTTCGGCAGAAGTTCAGACGACCTCTCGTGGGCGGAAGCCGCGGCGCTTGCTGTCCTTCCAAATAATCCTGCCATAATTCATCCGGGGCGCAACCGCGATACTTTAAAAAATAAAAGAGACGCGCTTTTACAAAAACTTTTTAACGCCGGTTGTTTTGATGAAGAAACTCTTAATCTTTCAATTGCAGAAAATCTTCCCGGAGAGCCTCTGCCACTGCCGCGCCTTGCGCCTCATCTTCTTGACAGACTTGTAATTGAAGCAGCCGCTTCTTCAAATAAATCGCCTGCTTTTTTTACTACAATAGATCGCGGCATACAGGAGCGCGTATTATCAATTCTTAACAGGGCAGGAGATCGCTTTTCTTCAAATGGAATTTATAACGGCGCGGTAATTGTGATCAACACAAAAACAGGAGAAGTCGCGGTTTACGCAGGCAATACAATTTCACCTCACGCTTCCGATGTTAACAACGCGGTTTCAAGGCGTTCAAGCGGCAGTATTTTAAAACCTTTTCTTTATGCCGCGATGCTCGATACTGGATACATACTTCCCTCATCGCTTGTAAGCGATATTCCCACGCGGATTGGAAGTTTCAGCCCGGAAAACATGAGCCGCACTTATCTTGGAGTTGTCCCCGCGGATGAAGCGTTATCCCGTTCCCTGAACGTTCCCGCAGCCCGATCTCTTCGCGTTTACGGAGTTGACCGCTTCGCACGGCTCTTGCGTTCTCTTGGGCTTACTACTCTTTTTCGTCCGGGCGCCGAATACGGACTTCCGCTTGTTTTGGGAGGAGCGGAAGTAAGTCTTTTGGAAATTACAGGTCTTTACGCCGGTCTTGGAAGAGCCGCCTCTTCCTTTTCAAATACTCCGGCAAACGAAGTATTTTTCTCTCCCTTAATTTTAAATGACGGCGGTCTTGCAGTAGAAAAGGTTTCGCATAACGTGCAGGCGAACCGGCTTTCGGCGCTGATTTCTCCCGGAGCTGCATGGCTTACGCTTGAAGCGCTTGTTTACGCCTCCCGCCCTGGCGAAGAAGCGGTTTGGCAGGAATACGCCGGAGCAAGGCAGATCGCCTGGAAGACAGGAACCAGCTTCGGATTCCGCGACGCATGGGCAATCGGCGTAACCCCTGAATGGACTGTAGGTGTATGGATTGGAAACTCGTCTGGAGAAGGAAGACCGGAACTTCGCAGCACTGTAACTTCCGCTCCTGTGTTATTCGAAATTTTTTCCGCTCTTGATTCGCTTGATACGCACCGCCGCACATGGTTTTACAAACCTACTGTTGAATTACGGCAGGAGGAAGTTTGCGCGTCATCAGGTTTTCCCGCATCCGTTAACTGCATCGATATTAAATTTAAAGATATCCCCAAAAACGCGCCTGCCGCCAATGCCTGCCGCTATTGTCAGACTATCATCCTAAATGAAAATCTCGATCGCCGCGTAATAATTGAAAGCGGTCTTTATACTCCTGTTGTGCAGCGAAAATGGTTTGTCCTTCCTCCTGCGGAAGAGTGGTACTACCGCCGCTGGAATCTTGACTACAAACCTCTGCCGCCTTTTTCTAACGATCTAAATTTTACAAACAGGGGCGAAGGAGTGCTTGCACTTTTTAATCCTGAGCCTGACAGCCAAATTTATGTTCCGCGCGAAATTGACGGCAGCGAAGGTAAAATTGTTTTTTCAGCCGCTCACCGAAATGAATTTGAAATTATCCACTGGCATCTTGATACTCACTATCTTGGATACTCGCAAAACTTTCACGAAATGGAAGCGCGTCCCGAACCGGGGCTTCGAACCCTTACGCTTGTCGATTCAAGCGGCAATACAATAGTAAGAAATTTTACTGTTTTGGATTCGCAGTAATTTAATTATTTTAACGCCAACCTGCGGTTTAATCTCTCCAGAAAAACTAAAAAATATTTTCTTTCATCATGATATTTTCATGAAAAAGAAAGATGAGTTAATCATTAAGTTGGAAACAAGAATTCCTGATGATTTCGGTTATATTTCAGCTAACGATTATAATTTTGATATTGATTTATATCCGCACCACTCGAACCTTGCAAAATGACGGCACATGGTTAGAAAAGATAGAAATGATTGAGGATGATGATTTTTTCAAATATCCACGCCACATATAGCGTGCTCACATCGTCTAACGACACAATAAAAATGTGGTTCCTGACACTATTTGCGTTCACTACAAAAAAAGAAGAAAACAGATAGGTAAGGGTTAAAAACGATAGCATTGCGTGATAGTCGAAAGAAAAATAAAACTTATACTATAAAAGGTATACCTATTAAATAATATGTAAACGGTGAGACAGCCTGTGCGCAGCCTGCCTCATCATTTGCAATCAATGTTTTAGGTATACATTTTCGATTAATAGGCGGCTTTCACTAAACTTCAGCTCATGAAAAGCGCCAAATATCAAAATTCTTATCGAAATTCATGGCAAAACCGCCAAAAACATATTATATTTATAAGGTTGTTGTTGTTTTGAACTGAAGGAGTACTGGTGACCAAGCACGATTTTCCCAAAATCCACTTCTATGATCAGGATTTTGTTGATATTTATGATAAAACATGGGCATGGATACAGGATTGCTGGATAAACGGCGCTGAAAAAAGCGGTATAGACGGTAAATTCTTCGCTTTTCCCGAATCTCAGACCGTAACTCAGGCTGATGCTGTCTTTTCCTCGTTTTTTTTGGTCTATTCAAACAGAATTTTTCAGGCTCATCCCACTTTAGACCTTTTTTACAGTCGTCAGGAGCCTAACGGAGCTATACGCGGCGCTTACAGCACTGTTACAGGCGCGCCCGTTTTGGACAAGGAGAATCCAGAAGGGCTCGGCATTCCGCTTTTCGCATGGGCTGAGCATAATATCTACCATAAATCCGGCAATAAAAAACGGGTAAAGGACGTGCTTCCGATTCTTTGCAAGTACACTGTGTGGATAGATTCCCTGTTTAAAAAACCAAACGGTCTTTATAAAACGCCTCCTTGCGCGACAGGGATGATCAATGTTCCGCGCGGTGATGTTTACTACACAATGGATTTTAATACAATGATGGCGATACATATGCTCTACATGTCCGCGCTGGCTGATATTTTAAACGACAAGGAAACAAGTTTTCAGTACAAACGCCAGTACTTTTCGCTTAAAACAAGAATCAATTCGCTGATGTATAATTCCGCTGACGGTTTTTATTACGACATCAATAAAAATGAAAAACAAATCCCCATAAAAACAATCGCAGGCTTCTGGCCTCTGTTAGCTGAAATTCCAAACGGCGAAAAAGCCGAGAGGATTATCGAAAAACTTACAGATCCCAAATTCTTCGGCACGGCTCATCCGTTTCCATCTCTGTCCGTGAGCGAAAAAGATTTTGATGAAACAGGCAGAGGATACCGCGGCTCTGTTTTTCCGTATCTGACATTTATGGTGATAAAGGGGCTTGAACGTTATCAGAGGTGGGACATCGCGCGCGAGTGCGCGATCAGGCATGTGTATTTTATGCTCGATTCGATGAGCCCTGACGGAAATCATCACCGCGGAAATTTATGGGAAGCGTATCTGCCTTCTAAGGAAGGACCGGCGAAATGGTCTGGCAAAATAAATTTTCCAAGAGCGCAGTATCTTACTTCAGACGCTCTTTCCACAATTTGTCTTACAATCGAAAATATCGTAGGTCTTTCAATTTCCCTTCCCCGTAAAACCGTCGACTGGGTTATTCCAAGCATGGAAATTATGGGCGTTGAAAATCTTTCGCTAAAAAATAACATGATTACAATTCTTTCAAACAAAAGCGGAAGAGGCTGGGAGATTCAGCTTGAAAGCGAAAAATTATATTATTTTACCATCAATATCCTCGGCGTTAAGGAAAAAACTCTTCCCATTCCCTCAGGGAAATGCTCAATATTAATCGATAAGCTGTAGCCTATGAATGCAACGTTAACCGCAATTATCGAAATCGGCTCAACGGGAATAAGACTGAATGTCGCGGAAGTTTACTCTGATTCCGCAAGCGGCGAAGGAAGCTGGCAGGTTTTGGATCGCGCTGTTCGTCCAGCGGCTTTGGGACGCGATGTTTTTACCACAGGTCTTCTTTCGCGTGAGTCGAGGCTTGAATGTCTTGCAGTCCTTCACAATTACCGCGAGCTTCTTGCAGGATGGGGAATTGCAGATAACAACATTCATGTAATAGCTACAAGCGCTCTGCGTGCTGCGCGTAACAGGGATGTTTTTATAGATCGCGTGCATCAGGAAACAGGTTTTAAGCTTAGTATCGTTGAAGGCATCGAAGAAAACAGGCTGATGTATCTTGCGGTTCGTTTTGCGCTTAAACAGGATCTGCCTCTTTTCTGGCGAGCCAATTCGATGATTATCGAAGTTGGAGGCGGCTCAACTGAAATTATGCTTCTGCGCCGCGGGCAGATGGTCGCGGCTCACAGTTTAAAAATGGGAACGATAATTATCGATCAACATTCGCGTCAGGGACTTGGAACCGGAGTTTTTTACGAGCGTTATCTGAATGAAAATATAAGAAACACATTGGGCATTTTAAATATGGAGATGGATCTCGCCCATGTGCGGACAATTGTCGCAGCCGGCGCAGACGCGCGTCTTGCCGCCGAAAAAATCGGTAAAGAGTTAAACGAAAACTGCCGCATAATCGAACGCGAAGATTTTTTTAAGTTTGTCGATAAAATACGCAATTACACTACAGAAGAATGTATAAGACAGTTTGGAGTTTCTTATGCCGACGCGGAAGGACTTATTCCGGGTCTTTTGGTTTTAAAACTTTTTCTGGAACGCACAGGAGCGGCAAAAGCCGCTGTTCCTCAGGTTACAATCCGCGACGGTTATCTGATCGATCTTGCGTCCGGAGTTGATTCAACCATACAGGGCGAATTCTTTTCGCAGATAATTGCCTCTGCGGTAAACCTGGGGCGCAAGTTTCATTTTGATGAAGCTCACGGCTGTCATGTAGCAAATCACTGCATGACGATTTTTGACGCGCTTCAAAAAGAGCACGGCATGAACCGCCGCCACAGGATCATGCTGGAAACCGCGGCGATTCTGCACGATGTCGGAACATACATTCAGGTTTCAGGTCATCAAAAACACAGCCAGTACATTATCGCAAACTCCGAAATTTTCGGTCTTCATCAGGATGAACTTGGCATCATCGCCAATGTCGCAAGCTGCCACCGCGGAAATCCTCCGTCGCACTCAGATATCGAGTTTATGACTCTCCAGCGCGATGATCGCGTCCTTGTTTTGAAAATGGCTTCCATTCTGCGTGTCGCGGACGCTCTGGATCGCGGTCATACTCAGCAGATAAAAAAAGTAGCTGTCGAACGCCGTTTTGAAACGGTTGTTCTTCATGTTGATAAAGTTTACGATCTTTCTTTGGAACTTATGGGCATCGAAGAAAAAGGAAAAATGTTTCAGGATGTTTTTGGCTATAAGGTTATATTGAATTAGGAATGAGGCGTTAAGCGTTACCGGCAACTTCTGTAAGATAAGGAGGAATAAATGAGTAATGAAGAAAAAATAAATGAAGAGACTTTTCCCTCAACTCTTCCTTATCTCAGCCGCGATCTCTCATGGGTTGATTTTAACGAGCGCGTTCTTGATGAAGGACTGCAAAACGAACTGCCGCTTTTGGAGAGGCTCCGGTTTTTATCGATTGTTTCGTCTAACTTCGACGAGTTTTTCATGGTCAGAGTCGCAGCTCTTAAACGCCTGCAAAAAACAGATGCGGGAAAGGAAATTGATCCTTCAGGTTTAACCGCGCAGGAGCAGCTAAAGGCAATTGCCGAAAAAGTGCATTCGATTATAGAAAGGCAGTATAAATGTCTGCGTTGCGAAATTTTTCCAGGGCTTGCGAAAAACGGGCTTTCGCTTTTGCGTCCGGACGCGTGGTCTGTCCCTCAGCTTGATTATTTAGATTCATTTTTTGTTCATCAAATTTATCCTGTCCTTACCCCGCTTCGGCTAGAAGACGACAAGCCTATGCCGTTTATCGAAAGCCGTTCGCTTAATGCCGCGTTCCTTCTTGAACCTGAAAAAATTCCAGAAGATGATTCGGTGCCGAAAGTTTTAAAAGTAATTGTGCCGCTCCCTTCAGTTCTTGACAGGCTCATCTGGCTCCCCGATTCCGAGAACATTTCAGCTAACGAAGGAGAGTCCGATAAAAAAGAACTGCTTCATCTTGCTCTATTGGAGGATGTAATTGTAACATGGGGCGCTTATCTTTTTCCCGGATACCGCGTTAAGGAAAATATGATATTTAAAATTAACCGTGACGCGTATTTTTCTGTGGATGAGCAAAGGGATGATGATTATGTTGAAGCGATGGTTGAAGTTCTTGAAGACAGGGGCAGAGCGGATGTTATCAGAATGGTTTATTCTCCCGGCAGCAAAAGTTTAATGAATGAACTAGCGTGGCGCTTCGGACTTATAGACCCAGCGGAAACTGAGCCAAGCGATTTTCTTTATGAAGTTGACGGTCCCATTAACCCTGTAGATTTTATGGAGCTGACAAATGTCGCAAGCCTCGAAGATTTAAGCGAAAAACCGTGGAAGATTCATAAAGCCGCAGAATTCGCCGAGGATGTGCCAATATGGGATCGAATCAATCAGGGTGATGTAATGCTGCATTTGCCGTATCAGTCTTTTGATCCTGTTGTAAGATTTTTTCAGGAAGCGGCAAGTGATCCCCAGGTTATATCGATAAAAACGGCTCTCTACAGAACAGGCGGCGCGATTCCCGGAGTAGGACTTCATTCCGGTTCGTCGGCTTATTCTCCTGTTGTCCGCGCTCTTGAACAGGCGGCGCTCAGCGGAAAGCACGTAACGGCAGTTGTTGAATTAAAAGCGCGTTTTGACGAAGAGCGCAATATTTCATGGGCGAACCGTCTTGAAAAAGCCGGAGTCATCGTTGTATACGGTCTTTCTCGCTTAAAAGTTCATTCAAAAATTTCGCTTGTTGTCCGCCGCGAAAACGATCGCATAAAACGTTATGTGCATCTTTCTACCGGAAATTACAACAACAGAACCGCGAAATTATACGAAGATATCTGCCTTTTTACATGCCGCGAAGATATTGCCTATGACGCCGGTCTGGTTTTCAATATGCTGACAGGATATTCATTGGTTTCTAAAATGAACAGGATTGCGGTTGCGCCGACCGGATTAAAACGGCGTTTTCTTGAACTAATAGAAAGGGAAGCGAACAGGGCAAGGCATAATTATCCTTCAAAAATTACGGCAAAGATGAATGCGTTAACCGATGTTGATATTGTAAAAGCCCTTTACGCCGCTTCGCAGGCTGGAGTAAAAATTTCGCTTTGTATCCGCGGAATCTGCACATTGATCCCCGGCATTAAGGGAGTTTCCGAAAATATCCGCGTGATCAGCGTCGTAGATCATTATCTTGAACACTCAAGAATTTATTTTTTTTCAAACGGAGGCACAGAAGAACTGTATCTTGCAAGCGCCGACTGGATGACGCGCAATCTTGAGCAGCGTGTCGAGATTTTATTTCCTGTTCTTGACGAAAAAATCCGTGCAGAATTAATCAATGTCCTTAACGATTATTTCAGCGATAACTGCAAATCTTCAATCCTTGATAACGAAGGCAAATGGACGCGCTTGGCTCCTCCTTCTGAAGAAAAACCTTTCCGCGTTCAGAAGAGCCGTTTGTCACGCGCGTCAGAAATCAGCAATATTCCCGAACCTGTAAAAATGGAGTATACTGTAAGGCGGAGCCCTCAGACTGTAAGTAATTCGGAGTGAGAGTTTGGAAATAATCAGGAATGATGTTTTTTTTAGGTTTTGGTTTTTAATGGTTACATTATACTTGTAAAAGGAGTTTATATGGATTTTTATTATTTGATTTTGGTTGTGCCGACACTTTTACTTTCGCTTTGGGCGCAGTTTATGGTGAAATCTACTTTTAATAAATTTTCAAAGGTGCCCTGTTCGCGCAGAATTACCGGCACAGACGCGGCGAATCTTTTATTAAGATCCAGCAATATTAAAGATGTTCATGTTGAAGCTGTAAGCGGCTCCCTTACAGATCATTATTCGCCGGGTGATAAAAAGCTGCGCCTTTCCGAACCAGTTTACGGCTCTACTTCAATCGCGGCTGTAGGAGTTGCAGCTCACGAAGCGGGGCACGCGATTCAGCACGCGACGCGCTGGGGGCCTCTTGTTATGCGAAGTACGCTTGTGCCTGTCGCAAACCTCGGTTCAAAATTGGGTCCCATAATTGCAATCGCCGGTCTTGGAATTTCCGGCACTTCTTTTGGCGCGTTCTCTCAAATAATTTTTAATATCGGACTTATTCTTTTCAGCGGCGCTGTTCTTTTTTATGTTATTACCCTTCCTGTAGAGTTTAACGCTTCCAGCCGCGCCATTGCGGTTTTACGATCAAATAATGTTCTTGATGAAAGCGAGCTTAAAAACGTAAAAAAAGTTTTAACCGCGGCGGCGCTGACGTATGTCGCGTCCGCGCTTACGGCGATTGCAAGCCTTCTCAGGCTGATATTGATCGCCAGAAACAGGAGATAACATCGTTATCTTTTATTGTTTTATCTTTCGAATAACGCTTTAAGCTCTTCATGACTCATTCTTGCAAGCCAGGATTCCCCTGATTTAATCGTCATGTCGGCAAGTTCCTGTTTGCTGGAAATCATCGCGTCTATTTTTTCCTCAAAACTGTTCTTTGTAATTAGGCGGTGAACAAAGACAGTCCTCTTTTGTCCGATTCTAAACGCGCGGTCTGTCGCTTGATTTTCAACTGCCGGATTGTACCACAAATCGTAGTGAATTACGCGGCTTGCCGCAGTGAGGTTTAAGCCAAGACCACCGGCTTTCAGGCTGATAAGCAGTATGCGCGCTGAAGGATCGTTTTGAAATTTATCGATTGTCTCCGCTCTTGCGTTCTGGCTCATTCCGCCGTGGTAAAGTAAAGCGGCTTCGCCCAAATCTTTTTTTATAATTTTTTCCAGACAGTCAAGCGTTTCCGTATACTGGCTGAAAACAAGCGTTTTTTCCCTGTTCGCTAGAATTTCGCGTAACAGCGCGACGAGAAGCTGCGATTTGCCTGAAAGTTCCGCCGACGCGGGACTCTCCTTGTCGTAAACGCGCGGGTGATTGCAGATTTGTTTTAGGGAAGTAAGAAGATAAAAAATGAGGGAAGATCTCTCTTTCGCGTCCGCTTCCTTAGATTTTTTTATCGACTGCGCGACGACAGTTTCGTATAACGCAGCCTGCTCTTTTTCCATAGCCGCGTATTCGTTTGTAATAATTTTTTCCGGCAAGTCCTTGATGATGTTTTTATCTGTTTTTAGCCTGCGCAAAAGAAACGGAGACGTGATTTTTTGAAGCGCCTGCGCCTGCTCGCTGTTTCGTTTAACTTCGATAGGAACGCGGTATTGTTCCGTAAAAGTTTTCGCGTCTCCCAGATAACCGGGAAGGATAAAGTCAAAAAGAGAGCGCAAATCCTCAAGGCGGTTTTCCACGGGAGTGCCGGAAAGCGCAAGCCTGTACCGTGAGTTTATATTTTTTACAGTGCGTGAAATGCGCGTTTGCGAGTTCTTCATTAAATGAGCTTCGTCAACCAAAAGAAGGCAGAATGTTTTTTTATTTAATTTCTCGCTGTCGCGCACAACAGTTTGATAGGTGGTAAGAAAGACATCCGTTTTTTTGTCAAAGCTGCGGCTGCTTCCGTGATAACGGGAAACTTTTAAAGACGGCGCAAAGCGGCCGAGCTCTTTTTCCCAGTTGTTTAAAAGCGCCGCGGGAGCTACAACAAGGCATCCTGAGTTTTCTTCGACATCTGACAAAAGACCTTCTTCTTTAAGCCGAAGGAGGGCTGCGATTGATTGAATTGTTTTTCCAAGTCCCATGTCGTCCGCAAGGATGCAGCCGAAACCGGAAAGCAGCAGCGAACACACCCAGTTATAACCGCGCACCTGATATGGACGCAAATCGGCGCATAAAGTTTTCGGGATGGAAAAATCATGCTCTTTAAAAATATTGTCGATGGATTTTCGGGCGTTAAACGCAAGCACCGAGTCGCCTGAAAAATGCGCCTTTAGAAAATCATTTGTATCGGGTGTTTTTGATTTTGCTTTTTTTAACAGGCGCGATAATTCTTCCGCCTGCATTTTTACAAAGCCGTCCTTAAAACGAACCATTGCGCGTTTTAATCTGACAAGTTTTTCAAACTCTTTTATTGTAATAATTTCATCGCCGATTGCGATCTGCCATTCAAAGTTCTGCAGAGCGTTTAAATCAAGATATTTTACAAGGGAAGCGCCTTCCGTGTTTCCCTTGATCACAAGGCGCGGTTTTAATTCTTTGGCCAGCGCTTTTGGAAGATTTACGGTCATTCCAAGCCGCGATAAAAGCGAAGAAGCGGAGTCGAGGAATGACGCGAGCCGCGTTTCGGATAACGCTATGTTTTGATTGTTGAAAAGTTCCTTGATCTCCGGAAGATAATTTGAAAGCGCTATGGGCGCGCGCAGTGTTTCCAAATCCCTGCATTTGAAAAGAGGCGTTTTTTTTACGGCGGTGTTTTCTTCCGGCGTATTATCTTCCGTGATTATATCCATGGAAATTGTAAATTTCATCGTGTCAAGGGAATCTTCGGTTTGTTTCGCCGCGTCTTTTATGGTGATCGCGTAACGGAAGGCTGTAAAATCAATATGAAGGACAGAAAGCCAGCGGTCTATCGACATTGGAAGAGAGCGTTTTGAAGGCTGTGAAGTGTCAATAAACATTCCCATAAAAAATAAATTTAAAAGCTGTTTGTATTCACTGTTTCCGGTTTTTCCCAGATCTTCCTTAAAAAGCATAAATCTGTTTCTGACCCATTCGCTTAAAAACGCCGAAGAAAGTATATCGACAACGCTTTTTCCGCTTACTGTCTGCTTTCCTGTTGAATCAACCTGTCTTTTGGTCATGTTTATTTTAAAAACAGGAGGAGATTTTAACATTCCGCACTCCCGCTGTGATATGAGTTTAAGCGTGTTTGAAACAGCGGGCAATGCTTCAAAAGGTCTCCAGATGATTTTCATGGTTTCATCGTCTTCGCAGACAAAAGGAATAAAAGCGCACGAAGAGCAGACAAGGTTTAAAAATTTAAATAGATAAAATAAAAAGTTATAAGACGCTGTTCCGTCATCATCGGAAAACCGGACAAAATAATTAAACGCCTCATATAGCGTATAACGTTTTTTGTTTCCGCTGATATCTTCCGCTGTTAAAACAGGCTCAACGCCAGGAATAAGGCTTGGACACAAGAGCGCCCACTGCGATCTTGAAAAATCATGCTCGGTCTGCGTCAAAGTGTCTTCGCCTGATTCATTTGAATCAGATGATTCCGCAGGTTCCCATTCGGCGGCTGCGGCGCAGCGATGATAAAACTCCGCCGTAACAGATGCGAAGTTTTTGTCGCAAAACGGAGGATCAGGCGGTAAAAGCGATGAGATGAGCTGTCCGCAGTAAGGAATTTCCTCAAAAACCAAAGGTTCGTCAATATAATTCTTTTCACTTTTTTCCATGCTTTCTCTGTTAAACGAAACTTTAAAAGGAGGCGCAATGCTGTGAACAATAGCTTTGCCGAACCGGCTGGACAGATCCATTCCGCGCAGGCGGAATAAAACCTGAGGATTGGCATCAATTTCCCTTGCGATAATGTAATAAAGCGCAGCCATGTGTTTGCATGGATCGCCGTCATCGGGGCAAGTACAGGCTCTTTTCATCTCACGCCAGCGGCGCGGAATAAGATTTATTCCGTCTTTTTTTAATTTTTCAAGGAAGGTTTCAGGCAGCTCGCCTGATGCAATCCGCGCCATGAGAGGCGGATCGTCTTCTATCAATTTATAAACTTTTTCCGCTTCGGCTAAAGGAGGGAAACTTATCGAAACCTTATAAAAAGGTTTATGATTTCCTTCGACTTTTGCAACAGCGCGTCCTTCCAGCAGTTCTAGCGAAAGAACCTTTCCTGCATTCGCATAACGTCTGCCGCGCTCAAGACGCTCGCCCATGCGGTAACTGTCAAGAACATCAATAAACCATCGTCCCCATGGAGTTATGCCGTAAAGATTTTTCATTTCAGGAAAGTCCGTTAATCCTTTAAATAAATAATGTACTAAATTATTATATATTTTATTTTTGGATGTCAATAGAAGGTTGCTGACACATGGCTGCTACACACACAAGTAGGCAACTCAGTAAAAATTTTAAAATTTCTCAAACTTTTTTATTTTTCGGTCATGCAAAACGCGTTGTTCGAACCCATATAGGGTATCTATGGATTTTCCTGTATGGAAAATTCATGGCCGGCGGTAGACTGCTGCCGGATCTTACAGAGGAGGATGTATATGAACAACCTCAATTCTATCTTAATCGAAGGCAATCTGGTGAGAGACCCTCTGCTTCGATCCACACAAAAAGGGACGCAGATTTGCACAATGTGTCTTGCGTCAAACCGCTACTACAAGCAGGAGACAGGTTTCGAAAAGGAAGTATCTTTTTTCGATATCGAAACCTGGTCGAAACTTGCGGAAGCGTGTTATGCGAAAGGCCGCAAAGGCCGCGGAGTGCGCGTAGTTGGCCGCCTTAAACAGGATCGCTGGAATGATCCGGACGGAAAGCCCCGCTCAAGAGTTGCAATTGTAGCGGAACATGTGGAGTTCCGTCCCGAATTTAAAAAGGAGCAAAAACCGGCGCCAGAAATTTCTTACGAGGAGGATTATCAGGCGGATGAAAATGATGAACGCGCTTTTGCGATGGCGAACAGGGAGGTTGAAGAAGTTGCGTTTTGACAGCAGCGTTAGCTGCTATAAAATCCGTCTTTCCAGTTGAAACGGCTGGAGTGAGGCAGGGGCTGGACGCCGCGTTCCGCGTTTTCATTAACGGCGCGCATTAAATCACGGTAGTTGTTTTTTTTAAGCGCATGACCTTTCAGGTCGATAATGAAACGTCCAAACCCTGCCTCTTTTAAAAACGGAATTTTGTCAATGATCGAAAAATATTTTTCCGGATATACGCGCGAGATGTCTCTGTCTGCGGCAAGCGAAAAATTTTCGTTCGTGTTATCTGTAAATGTTTTAAAATCAAGAAGACCGCCGACATCCGCCCTGATGCTGAATAGCGGCGGCCATGCAAAGATTGTTATAAAAAACCTTGATTGTAATTTTGAGACTCCGCGCAAATCAGGACGTTTTTGCCTTGAATGTTTTTTGTTTTTTTCTTCTGTTTTTCCGGCTTTTATACCAAGCGTTCGTTCCAGATTCTGCCTGTTATTTTCCAGCGGAGAGATAAAGGCGCCGGCTCCGAGTGATGAAACAAACGAAAGCGACCAGGAGTTAAACATATAAAGCCACGGTCCTGCTATTAAATTTACATTATCAAATCCCCTGAACAGCGAAAAATGCCCCGGATTATTTAAAACATACTGACAAAAACCTTTTTCTATTAATTGTTTGATCACATCCGCTGTCTCTTCGTTTGCATACTGCTTTAGCTGTGCACACTGCTTTAGCTGTGTATACTGCGGAAACCACGGATCAAGAGTTAAAATAATTTCTGCAGGTTTAAAAGGCAAAGCCTTTCTTTCGGCTAACAAATATTTCGCTGTCTTTTGAGAAAGTTCGAGCATAACCTTCTGAGGGCGCGATGACTGTATTATAAATAAATCTTCCGGTTTTGAGACCGCGACATAAAGTCCTTCAGGAAACGCTTCTGTTTTTTTTAATTCAATCTGCGGGACAGGAGCCTTCTCCCTGCCCGGTCCCCTGCCTCCCGAAACCTGCTGTATAACTTGTGCATAACGTTTTCGCATCTCCTTCGTCTGTATCAGGTAGACATGATCGCCAAGTCTGACTCCGTCAGACGGTTGAGCATCTGGAACCGAAATCCAGTAACCGCTCTCTTGTTTTTCCGCAAATGTCAGTTTAACCGAAGTTCTTCCTGAATCATCTCTTTTATGAATCCGCACGGAATCCCGCGCGGAAAGCGAAACGCCCCTTGGAGGAGTAACAAGCGCGCATTTTTCACAACCGCTGCCTTTAAGTTTCTGAATCACTCCAAGACTAATCCCCGTGCCGCCGTCCTGCTCAGGATTCAACCAGTCGATTGGTTTTTTATTATTGTCACTGTCTGCGCCGCAAAAACCTGCGCCGAATAAATATTCCGTTTTTGAGCGCGCGAAGTCGTTACGCAAAATTTCCTTTCCGCGTTCAATGCTTCGCCGTATATCATCTTCATTGCCGCTTTCCACAGCATCAACTACAAGCCGGTAAGCGGAAACTACAGCCCCGACATAAGAGGCGCTCTTCATGCGTCCTTCGATCTTTAACGCTTTAATTCCGGCTGCGGCTATTTCCGGTACGCGCTCAAGCAGCTGTAAATCGTTTGGGCTGAAAAAATAGCCGCTAGCTGCGGAGCTGCTTTCGCCTGACCTCATTTTCGGCGGAGGCTCCGGTCTGTGATACAGCCTTCTGCATGCTTGAGTGCACATTCCCCTGTTAGCTGATTTTCCGCCGAGAAAACTAGAAAAAAGGCAGATGCCTGAAATACTTACACATAACGCTCCGTGGACAAAAACTTCAAGTTCCAGATTGGTTTCGCTCTTTATGCTTTGTATCTCTTTAAGAGAAAGTTCCCTCGCGAGCACAACACGCGAAACGCCGAAGCGCGAAAGAGCGTTCGCTCCTCTTGCGCTTGCGATATTCATCTGGGTGGAAGCGTGAAGCCGCAGAGAAGGAAAACAGGAGCGGACCATTTCGATAACGCCGAAGTCCTGAACAATAAGTGCGTCAGGCTGCTGCTGCTCAAGATACTTTAAAAACTGATATATCCTGTCAGCTTCACGCTGTTCGAAGACAGTGTTCACGGTAACATAAACTTTTTTCCCCATTCTGTGAAGTGCGCGTAACGCTTCTTCAAACTGCGCGTAGGTAAAGTTTGCGCTTCTAAGACGTGCGTTAAAATCCTTCAGTCCGAGATAAACGGCATCCGCGCCTTCTCCTGCAGCCGCATCAAGCGCTTCAGGAGAGCCGGCGGGAGCCAGTAATTCAATATTCATTATTTAATAATGCTAGTTTTTCCCGGGCTGCTGCGTCCTTCTAAAACAGGCAGTCTTCTTTCCAGAGCCGCAAGTGAAATCTCGACATCTTCATGGACTTCATGTTCGCTGATGCATCCAACTGTGATCATATCCTGCGCTCTTAATACGCTCCAGTTGAAAGTAAGACCGACGTACGCGGTTGTGCGTCCTGCCGCCATCGGTTTAATTGTCATAACAGGTTTTTTCGCTTCGTGAATTATTTTGATTACCGATTCAACTTCTACCTGCATCAAAAAACCAAGACAGTTAAAAATCTGAATATATGTTTCAACGTCATAATTATTGTTATCTGAATATTGAATAATTTCCGGCATGTGAGCTGATAATCCGGGGATTAGACCTGCTTCACGGATCATATCGGTATAATCGCCGAGGCGATCCATTGTGCGCTTGTTTTTGTTTACAAGCTGTTCGCATGATGAATGATGGATTAAGCAAAAAGTGCTTCCGATTTCCGCGCTTTTTTTAATTATCGCTTTTGATTCTTTCCGCGCTCCTTCGTTATCGTCCACATTAATTATTGGAGTATCAATCTTGATAATTTTTTTTCCGGTTTTATCTTCGGCATATTTTATTTTTTCGCAGCAGTCAGGATGAGTGGAAAAAGGTCCCATCACAGCGTCAATTCCGTAATTTAGAAATGGTTTTATAACATTCAATGTAGCATCGTTAGTCGAATGCTGCTCTTTTATAAAAACATCCGCTGCGTGCCCCTTATGGCTCCACCCAAACATCCAGTTGGTGCCGATTAATAAACGCGGTAAAGAAATACCCGCGACAGTCGTTCTTGGAAAACTCATAATTCCTCCTGTTTTAATACATTATAGACTTTAATGTTAAAATATACTACCATAATAACATGTCAGATAAACCAGATGCTAGCCAAAGGTTAGCGACGATCCGTCACTCTGTCAGCCACATCATGGCGCAGGCTGTGGTCAAACTTTTTCCGGGAACTAAAACCGCTATTGGTCCTGCAATCGAAAACGGGTTTTATTATGATTTCCTACTGCCGCGTCCCATTACCGCAGATGATCTTCAGGTTATCGAAGCAGAGATGAAGAAAATTATCGAAAGCCGCCAGGATTTTATTAAGATTACCGCGAAACGGCAGGATGCGCTGATGTTATTTGCAATGGAACCGTTTAAGTCAGAGCTTATTCATGAATTACCTGAAGATGCTGTAATCTCAATATATGAAAACCGTGATGCTAAAGGCGATGCCCTGTGGAGCGATCTCTGCAAGGGACCGCATGTCGCGAATACAAGAGAAATTAACAGCGCCGCGTTTAAATTGCAGAATATCGCAGGCGCTTACTGGAGAGGCGATGAAAAACGCCAGATGCTTACGCGTATTTACGGAACAGCATGGGAAAATCCGAAAGATTTAAAAGCTCATCTTGCGTTCCTTGAGGAAATTGAAAAGAGAGATCACCGCCGCGTCGGCAAGGAAATGGAACTTTATTCGATTCACGAAGAAGCTGGCGCTGGGCTTATTTACTGGAATCCGAACGGCGGAAGAATGAGAGTGGCTATCGAAGATTTTTGGCGCAGGGAACATTACCGCAACGGTTATGAGATCCTTTTTACGCCTCATATCGGAAAAAGCTGGTTATGGGAAACTTCCGGTCATCTTGGTTTTTATAAAGAAAATATGTACAGCCCGATGGAAATAGATAAACAAAATTATTTTATCAAGCCGATGAACTGTCCTTTCCATTTATTGATTTATAATAACAAGGGTCACTCATACCGCGATCTTCCCCTTCGCTGGGCGGAACTTGGCACTGTATACCGTTACGAACGATCCGGCGTTTTACACGGACTTTTGCGTGTCCGCGGATTTACCCAGGATGACGCGCATATTATCTGCACGCCCGAACAAATGGAAAGTGAAATTCGCGAAGTGCTTCGTTTCAGTTTGAGTATATGGAAAGTTTTCGGCTTTAAGGAAATTAAAGCGTATTTAGCCACAAGACCCGAAAGCAGTGTAGGCGAACAAAAAAAATGGGATGACGCGCTGGAAAGCCTGCGCAGAGCGATTGACGCAGAAGGTCTTCCTTACGAAATGGATGAAGGCGGCGGCGCGTTTTACGGTCCGAAGATCGATATAAAAATTAAAGACGCTCTCGGACGCGAATGGCAGATGTCGACAATTCAATTTGATTTTAACGAGCCCGAACTTTTTAACTTAACTTATGTTGATAATGACGGTCAGCACAAACGCCCGTACATGATACACCGCGCGCTTTTCGGAAGCCTTGAGCGTTTCTTCGGCGTTTTAATCGAGCACTTCGGCGGCGCGTTTCCTGTCTGGATTGCGCCGGAGCAGGTTGCCGTAATTCCGGTTTCTGAAAGCTTCAACGATTACGCGAAAAAGACCGCCGCCGCGCTTAAAGCCCGTGATTTGCGCGTAACAGCGGAATTGAGCGACGATCGCCTGAACGCGAAAATCCGCAATTGTCAGACAAGAAAAATTCCGTACATGCTTGTCGCAGGTCAGCGTGAAGCCGATGAAGGCACTGTATCGATACGCCTGCGTGACGGCAGACAGCTTCCCGCAATGAAAATCGATGAATTTGCTTCTTATGCGCTCGAAAAAACAGGAAGCAGATCTTTGGAATTATAAAATGAAAAATATTCCGGCAGTTTGTCTTTTTCTGCTTTTTTTTATAACATCCTGTTCTTCGATTCCTGTTCATTATCTTCCAGAAGGCAGACATATTCCTGATGATTTTGCCGGAATTGTTCACGCCGGAGGATCCGGAGAAGCTGAAGAAGTCGAGCTTTTGAATTACCTGGGTTTGAGCTGGACGCTTTACACTCTGGACTGGTATTGGATAGAGACTGTTCAGGGCGTATGGAACTTTTCCAGGTTTAACTCGAGGATAGATAATTTAAAAGCAGCCGGAATTAAAGTTATAGGTCTTTTGGCTTATGATGTTCCATGGATTCATGAAGGAGGAGGTAATCATCGATATGTTCCTGTTGATAAGCTTCCTTATTTTCTTGAATATGTAAGAAGAACTGTAGAAAATTTTAAAGGCAGAGTAGACGCGTGGTGTATCTGGAACGAGCCAAATTTTCATTTTTGGACAGGAACGGAAGATGAGTTTATCGAATTATCCCGTCAAACCGCGGACGTTATAAGAGAAACTGACAGCGATGCTGTTATTCTGGGCGGTTCTTTTAACCGTTTTATTTTTTTTCCGGAAAAATTTATAAGAAAACTTTTTGAATCGGGCGCGATGGAAAAGGTTGATTATGTAGCTTTTCATCCTTACGAAATAACTATTCCCCGCGCTGTTCGAACTTATGAACGGTTCAGAAAAATTGTTGATGATTATGGCTTTGGAGAAAAAATCTGGATTACAGAAATGGGATTTCCGACCGGCGGTTTGTACCCTCATAGAATTTCCCTGGAAAAATTTCCGGGAGCTGTTATCAAAGTTTATTCCCATCTGGCTTATGCCGGAGCCATGAATGTTTTATGGTTTCAATTATATGATCCGCAGATACGCAGCAGCACTTTTCCGTTCCAGTCAGAAGATTATTTTGGTCTTGTCCGCAGCGCGGACGATCATACATCTAAAGCCGCACATGCGTATCGTTTATGCGCCTCATATATGCCGAATACAACTTGTTATGTGCTAACGCCAAAACAGGACGGAATACCGAGGTCGATACAAGCGTTTTGGTTTAAGGGAGAAAACAGCAGCGCTTTGATCCTGTGGTATGACGGAGGATCCGGTACAAGAAAATTAAATATACGGCTGCCGGGAACGGACCACCTGCGCCATGATATTGTTACCGGTAAAGAAACCGCCGTATCTTCGCAAATTACCATTCGAGCGGGACGCGAACCTGTCTTCATCACATGGCAGGGCAGTTCTGACTTGGGCGGCTTTAACGGCGGCAGACCTATAATTAAAAGGTAATTGATTTACGATCCGCAGTTTTATTTTTTTAAATTAATTTTTTATTAACTTTTCGTCTAACGCCCGAATCATCTGCGGCAACTCATGCTGGGATGGAAAAATCCGCCACCATTTTCCGATAGTGATATTGTGACCATAGCGGTAAAACCAGATTAAACGCATCCATGTAATAAAATCCCACATGGAACTGACAAAAACCGTGCGTTGTTTTAATTCCATCTGGTATTTTTTCGGCAGTCTGCGCCAGGGGTTTGGCGGCGCGTAAAAAATCGCCTGAATGTCCCTGTCTGGCCAGCGGCTTACAGCGTCAAGAAGAAAAATCTGCGTCCATGCTCCTCCAAGAGAAAAACCGCTTACACGTATGGCATAATCCATGTATTGGTGTCCAGCGTCCAAAAGTACGCCGCGCACGTCATTATATTGCCTTAAAAATCCGGAGTGAATTTTAATGCGGCCTTTCGCGCCGGGGAACCAGTCCACATCTGGCTCTTTGGCGCGGAAACTGGAAGTGTCTTCTGAATCTTCTGTTCCGGCTCCCTGTCCTATTATATTTATTATTTTTTCTTCATGATCAAAAAAAAGACGGTAATTGGTATTGCCTATAACTTCCCAAGGACCTTTTTGAATTTCCCTGAAATGATCGGAACTCACGTTAAACGAATCTGTATATACAAAAGGCGCCGCCGTTGTACAAGCTGAAGCAAGCGCACCAAAAATCAGAATTATTGGCGTAAATAATATCTTCGGTACAGTTTTCAATTCTCCTCCCGGCGCTTTTTTAGTTTTATTATATTATTTTTTGTACTATCTGTCAAAACCGATCCTGTCCGAAAAAACAGAAAGCAAATCCAAGGTATTAGAGTTGTCCGGCAGCCAGCCGGGCTGAGAAGAAGACCCGTGACCGATTTTCCTTGACCTTTCCATAAAATTATTTATTTTATAATTATTAGCATTTTATTTTAACAAAAAAAAAATGAGTTGTTCGCGTACTTCGTTTTCAGAACAGCTTCTTTTTTAATCCATAATTTGGGGGAAGATAATGAATGACAGATCTGTCAGGATTCTGGAAATTTTAGCAAATAATAAAAGGATAAAGGTCACTTTACTTGCGGAATTACTTGATGTTTCACAGGTAACATTACGCAAAGATTTGGATAATCTTGAAAGACAGGGGATTATTCAGCGCATTCACGGTTACGCCAATTTGGAGGACGCTGATGAAACCGGCAAAAGAATGGCGTTCTGTTATTCGATAAAACGCAGAATAGCAAAAGCCGCCGCGCAGACAGTCGAAGACGGTGAAACAATAATGCTTGAATCAGGCTCATGCTGCGCGCTTTTCGCAGAAGATCTTGCAGGATCGCACAAGAACATAACAATAATTACAAATTCTATTTTTATAGCGGATTATGTACGCAGAATGAAAAATATTAAAATCATTCTTTTGGGCGGATACTTTCAGCCCGAATCGCAGGTTTTAGTCGGTTCTATGGCGGTAAAAACAGCGGCGGAATTTTTTCCTGACAAATTTTTTCTGGGCACTGACGGTTATATTCCAGGACAGGGATTTACAGGCTGCGATCATTTCCGCGTAGAAACCGCATTAGGGCTTGCCAAATGCGCCAAAAAAGTTTTTATTTTAACGGAAGCCGCCAAGTTTCAGCGCCGCGGAACATTCAATCTGATTCAATTTGATAAGATAACCGGAGTCTTCACTGATGACGGCATCACAAAAGAAGCCGAAGCCGACCTGCAAAAAAACAATGTGCAGCTGACAAAAGTTTTGTCTGTAGATGAAAAAATACGGTGGCGGCAATTCCCCGGTCAAACTCCGGTTCTATACAAGGAAAATAAAATTTAAGGACAATGGGGCTTTTTTAAAACTCGGTTAGTTCTGAAAAAGCCGAAATCAATAATTTTTAAAAATTAATAAAAGTCTTTCCTTGTCTATCGATCTTAAAAAGCTCGCAAGCCTGGGTCCCTGGTCTTTGCCGATTAAGACCTGATAGGCGGCTGCGAAAAGCGCCTTGCCGTCAAGACCCGCTTTTTCCGCCGCCTCGTAAATCGCCGCTGCGCAGGTTTTGTCGTCTTCGAATGTTTCAATCTTGCGGATAACATCATCGCGCAGGATGCGTACCGCGTTTTTCTCGGTGTCAGATAACGACCGTCCTGTTTCTCCTCCGGCGGAAAGCAGACTGAAGCGGAAATCCTCGGGAGCGCAGTTTTCTATCCAGTACTTTGCGCATAACGCGCGTTTTTTAAGCGTTGCAAGCTGATATTGTTTTATATTACTGTCGTTCGCCGCAATATCTGCAAGCGTCCTTTCAATATCGCCGTCAGCTATTTGAATCAAATTGCACAAATGACGAAACGGAACCTGATACGGTTTATGGTCATCATTAAAATCCGGCGTTTTTCCGTTGACGCTTATCTGCGAAAGTTCATAAATACGCCTTTCCTTCTGATACGCGGCGTCATCTTTTGCGTTATCAATCTTCCATGCGATTCGTTCTGTTTTATCGTAGTCTTCATAAATTTTTATCACATCAAGATCGAAAGAAATGGTAAACTCCGTATTCGGTCTTGTTCCCGCGAACAGGTAACGGGTTAGTTCCGGCGTGTAAACATTTAACACATCATCTAAAGTTATAACATTGCCTGATGATGATGACATCTTTCCCGGCAGTCCCTTTGTGCCGATAAAATCGTAGCGGAAAGTTACAGGTGCGTCCCAGTCAAATATGTCTTTACAGACGTATTTGGCGGTATCGAAACTTCCGCCGTGGCTGTGATGATCTTTTCCCGCAGGTTCAAAATCAACCTTTTCATATTCCCAGCGCATCGGCCAGTCGATACGCCACGATAATTTTATTCCCTTTGCGCTGCGAATATCGAGTTTTTCTTCGCAGCCGCATCTTTTGCACTTGTAACTTAACCCCCAATCTCCGTCCCATCCTTCAATTTCAGTTTCATCCTTATTGCACTTTTCGCAAAAAACGCTGACAGGCCACCACTCTCCCTGAATCTTGTGATCCTCATCGCGGAATTTGTCCAAAATATTTTTAAGCGTCTCCCGCTTTTCAAGCGCTCTGCGGATGCCTTGCGCATAACACGAAGACCGGTATCTTTCAGCCTGGTAAATATATTCAGGGAATATTCCCACTTTTGGCAGCGCGCTTTCAACATCAGCCTCATGGTGCCGCGCGTAATTTTCATTCCTCTCCCAGGGGTCTGGAACCATCGTAATCGGAGAGCGCAGAAAACTTTCAAGCTCGTCCTTTTTCGGCATGTTCGCAGGCACTTTGCGGAACACATCATAGTCGTCCCACGAATAAATAAAACGCACATTCCTGCCCATATCGCGTAACGCCTGCGCCGTAAGTTCCACAGAAATAATTTCCCTGAAATTGCCTATATGCACGCTTCCTGAAGGAGTAATCCCCGAAGCGCAGGTGTAAAGTTCCTTATCGCCCTTTTCAAAAATAATTTTTGCCGCTGTTTCGTCAGCCCAGTGATTTGTAGTCGGTTTCATACTGATTAATATAGCAGAAACAAGCGTTATGTTGAAGTGTGTGCAAAAACGGGTATAAGTGGTGAAAAAGGACAAAAACTATTGCAATAACAACAAAAAAGCCGGATAACAGAAATGCCTGTTTCCGGCTTATTTATAAATCTTGACTTAAAAGCTTTCTTAAAACTAATCCGATTTTCGGGAAAGCCTAAACATCATAATGCTTTCTTTTGAACAGCATATAACCAAGGAAAATAAGAGACGCGATAAGTCCGATTACCGGAGCCATTGTTCCGAAATAAAAGCATAAAACAAGACATGTAATAATTACCGCTATTGAAAATAACCATGTAACGCCTATCCAGATAGGAGTATTTTTTTCGACTGTTCCGGCTAAACTGATAACACAGCGGTATAAGAAGAGAACAGCTCTTACAATAAGTTTCCAGAGCTGTTTTATTAGCCAAATAATCGGATCAAGCAGGAAAAGCAAAATCTTTGTTGCGATGATGATAATAAATCCGCATATTATGCCGTAAAACGCCGTTATTACATCAATAGCTGGAATGGAGAAAGGTATGGAATAAGTTAAAAGATGATATTCTTCCGGCAGTAAAATCAATAAAATAATTACTATTCCAAAAATACTGATTGCTAAAAATGTCGCAAGCCATTCGCCGGTTGTCTGAATAAAACGCCTGAAATTGTCATAATACTTCGGACCTTCATCGCGGATGATCCTTCTGTGCCACCATATTAATGCGCCGAAAACTCCGGCAAAAGTCAGAACAAGAACGATTAAAATTGCGGCTACAATGTGTTTAGCATCGCCTATTTTAAATACACCGCTGCTGATAAACTGGCTTAACACATAAACCGGTATTAAACAACTGACTATTGCAGACAGGCAGCTGATTGGTTTTTTGAACAGAACATTAGTATCGATAAAATTAATATATGGTTTTACCAAGCCCTGTCTCTCTGATTTAATTTGTTGATCGGACATTTTTCCCCCTGTGTTTTTTATCCGTTTTATAATGGATATTAAGATCATTTTTACAAAAAAATTTATTAATGTCAATAGTAATTCTTGTTTACTTTCTGTCTGATTTAATATACAATATTAAATTAATATAAATAATGATTGATATTTTTATTTTTTATATAAACTTTATAACTCTATATCAGATATAGAGTTATAAGATATCAACGTTGTTTTTATATTCATGGCATGGAATTTGCTAGTAAAATTGACATGGGCAGGGCAATGACTTTGTTGCAATTGTTTTATAAGAACCGGTTTCAGGCTTTAGTCTGGAACCAAATTGGCGCTGACAGTTTAAAGTCTGAGATCATCAGAAAAATGCTGCATTTTCTGATAGCTCTTACGCCGGTTTTGGCGTCTTTTAATAAAATCGCAACAGTAGCGCTTCTTATGATTGGTACTCTAGGTTATACATTGATGGAGTATCTTCGTATTTCCGGCGTTAAAGTTCCAATTATCTCAGCGATTACCAGCATGGCATCAAGACCGCGCGATGCCGGTAGGTTTGTAATCGGACCTGTTACCCTTGGTTTGGGCGCTCTCCTTGCGCTGCTTTTATATCCATCCGCGGCGGCGGCTATTGCGATTTACGCCCTTGCCTTTGGCGATGGAATAGCAAGTCTTGCGGGCAGAATATTCGGTAAATGGCGTCCGGATTTTCTTTTTGGAAAAAGTATCGAAGGTTCGATCGCCTGTTTTACAGTTGTTTTTGCCTGTGCTTTTGCGGTCAGCGGCAATGTACATATTGCCGCAGCGGCGGCTTTTACAGCAATGGTTATTGAAGCTCTTCCTTTGGAAGATTTTGACAATATAGCAATTCCTGTATCAGTTGGATTGATCGTCCATATTGTTTCAGTAACGATAATCTGAATAAATTATTTCGAATTTTTTTCAAAATAATTTAGTTTTTACTTGACAGAAATATTTTTTATTGATATATTATTTGCAGGATATCAAAAGTTGATTCTTCGCTTTATAAGCTGGGTCAACTAACCGGGATTTGTTCGGAACCTTCAAAAGGTCAGCTCCGCTGGCTACTTGAAAAAGGCGTGCGCCTTCGGGACTTGCGTAAGCAAGCTAGGGGTGTGTTTCCATACGCTTTTACACCACAATAAATTAGTATTTTCAAGGGTATGATACTTTGAAAAAATTTGTAAAATTTTTTTCAAAGTACTTGACAAACTATCTGAGAAAGTAGTATCTTCTTAAAACTTGCGCGAGAAAATTCGTTGCAGGAAGCGCAAAGGAAAATTTGCGCCGGTTATAAAATGCCTTTAATAGGCAGAGATATTTGGCAAGGAGCAAGCTTTAAGGAATTAGAGCAAGCAATAGGGAAGGGGAGAGCAAAACCGTAGAAGCGGTTTTGCTAAGAGTTATAGCAAAGCTAAAACTCTGAGTGTATACCAAGAGGTTGGTATACACAAGAAGGTTGCTAAACCGGTAAACCGGTTTAGCAAAGAGTTTCAACCTGCGGTTGAAACTCAAGCGAAAACTGCGAAGAGGTTTTCGCAAAGCAGCAAGCGTATGTTGAAGTGTGCGATAATCCTGACGGATTATTGCTTAGAAGTTTCGCTGAGGCGAAACTTCAGACTTGGTACCAAGGGGGCTTCGTAAGAAGAACCCAAAAGGTACCAAGCAAACCTTGACAATTCAAAGCGGTTTCAAGATGTTGAAACTGCAAGTCAGGGACTCTTATGAGAAAGAACTATCCGGTTTAGGCCGGATAGAATTAATATCATGGAGAGTTTGATCCTGGCTCAGAACGAACGCTGGCGGCGCGTCTTAAGCATGCAAGTCGGGCGGCAAGGTCTAGCAATAGACCCTAGAGCGGCGGACTGGTGAGT